>Ga0154020_10006052_pt1 | contig 14186 bp, 6 predicted proteins | sample Klosneuvirus_201_FD_109709 | JGI IMG/M metagenome (GOLD analysis project Ga0154020, IMG submission 109709) | Active sludge microbial communities from wastewater, Klosterneuburg, Austria - Klosneuvirus_20160825_MG | ecosystem: Engineered > WWTP > Aerobic digester > Activated sludge | place...
AAACGCCGGCAAGAATTCATCGTCGATCACCAGTACCGAAACTTCGGAGTGCGTCAGCAGGTATTTCAGCTGCTCGCCGACGAGAGCCGTGTTTACCGGGACACAGTACATGCCCAATTTCTGCGTGGCGTAATACGTCTCAAGGAATTCAGGCGAATTTGCGGTCATAAGCGCAAGCCCTGTACCTGCGGCAAAACCGCGCTGTCTGAGTGCCCGCGCGACGCGATTGCTGTTCGCGTTGAGCTGTGCGTAGCTCAGACCTTTGCCTTCGAAAAAAAGACAGGGCGAGCTACCGTTGCGCGCCGCGTTGCGTTCGAGCAGGTCGGCAAACGAGGGGGTGCTCGCAAATTTCAGCGTTCTGGCACCGACCGATCGGATCAACGTCTCGGTGAGCGTGCCTTCGGTGATTTCCTCTGAGACCATATCTCCCAGAATCTGTGGGATATGTGAATACCATTTGACATCGGGCTTGCCATGCTGCTCGGATTTTTGGATTTTAACGGCCGGCCTTTCCATGGGCTCGATCGCCATTTCGTAAATCTCTCTGTCGCAGATCTGGTTTGCGCCTTCGTAGATCATAAGCAGCTTGATGTCGCGGTAAATTTTTTCCACCCCCGAATCGTGCCTGAGTCCGTCGATACCGCAAATTTCGACGGCCATGCGGGCACATGCGAGACTGATTTCCGTGCCGGATACTTTCACGTTCGACGCGATGTCGTTGGCGAAGGGTGCCTTGTTGGCGTCGTACGAGTTCATATTGGCCGAGAGCAGGCTTTTCACCAACGGAGAGGAGAGCACAAGATCGCTGTAGATTCCGCTGCCAGTCATAAACTCCGGCAGGGCAGGCAATTTGTCGAAATCGATTGCATCGCCGAACATGGCTTTGAAAAGCCCGAAATCCTTCTGCGCGACAGCCGACATATAAAGCAGTGTACGACCCGTCATGATGTTGCGCCACATGAGGGCAAATTTGTGCTTCACCCAATCGTGTTCGACGAGCTTTTTGCCGCGTACGCTGGTCTCGCGCGCATAGGCGAGCGACTTTTCGAGAGCTGCGCGCGCGGCGCCGAGAGCGAAACCGCCCACACCGGTACGCGTCACCCCCAGAATGAGTTCTACCCCCACCTTATTCGCGTGACTGCCCTCCATCATCGAATTCAATACGTACTTATCGGGAATAAAACACTCGTCGAAGATGACCTCATCCGCGGAACAGAGGCGCACACCCATCTTATTCTCGTTGCGACCGATCGAAAGACCCTTGAGATCGCGGGGTACGAGAAACATACGATAGCTTCCGCCGGGATTTTGCGCGGAGCGTTCGAAGAAGATCGCGACGATCTGTTCCGCAACTCTACCGTCGCTGATAAAGATTTTCGTGCCGTTTACTTTGTAGCCGCCGGAAACCCTGACACACGTCGAAGTGAAGCGCGAGTGTTTAAGGCGGTCTGCGCTCTGCACGTCGCTGCCACCGCTCGCCTCGGTGATGGCAAGAGCAAAGAGGAGAGGATCGCGCCTTTTTTCACGGCGAACGATCTCGGCAAGCCACGGCAGTGACTCATCTGACGAACCCGAAGCGATGAGACACGAAAGCGCAAGCGTCGGCACAAAGATCAGGTTTGCAAGCCCGAGACAACCGCCGGCAATCTGCTCGATAATGAGCATCATTGTCTCGGGTCTGACGCCCAGACCGCCCGCCATTTTCGGCAACCAGAATGAGTAGAGCTGGTAGTCGCAGGCGGCGCAGAGAATTTCCCGGGGAATATGGTCGTGATCGAAGTATGAATTCCGTTCCAGATCGAGCGCCACGGGATCGAGGATCTTGCGCCTGAAATCGCGCGCGCGCAGATACCAGTAGAGAAATTCCTCGCGCGCCGTGGCGTCGTAAAGAGTACCACCGAAAAGGAACGGATATTCGCGACGGAGTGTGCTCTCGAGCTCCCGGCGTTCTTCGCCTGTCGGAACAACGGTGACAACTGTATGTGTGCTCATTTTTGTATCCTCCTTAAACCGCCATTGCGGAAACGATAAGATCCGATTTTAAGAATTCCGAACGACCAAAGAGCGCTTGCAGCTGTCTTGCGTCGCGGTAGCGCTGCTCTTGACTGAAGTCGCGCATATAAGCGTAGCCGCCCATCATCTGCACTGCATCGGGCATCAGGTCGGCCACGCGGTCTTTGAAATCGATGAGCGGCGGCAGCATCAGCTCGTCATCGAGCCTGCCCTCTTCGGCGAAGACAGCCAGCCGATCGGCTGCGAAGAGAGCCTCCCAGGCGGCAATCTTCAGGTTCGCCAGCATCACCTTGAGCGGAGTCTTGTCGATCAGCTGCGAACCGGTTTGATACCGCTGATGGAGGTAATTGCCGGCGTACGCCGTGGCGCCGAGCGCTACGCCCCCGATCACTGCGAGAGCAGAGGTAGCAAAGAGGTTACGCATCTTGGCAAGAAGCTCATGCACAGCGCCCTCAGAAGCAATGCGTCCCAAATCATCGCCGCCTACGCCGTAAAACGCGACATCCCCCTGCGGGCATTGCCTGAGACCATGCATCAAGAGCGCCGGCCCGCATCTTACGCTTGAAGCTTTTGCATTCACCCAATAGAGCGAATACCTGCCGTTTTCCAGCGCCGGCACAATTAGGATATCCGCGATGGGAGCCAGGGTCAGGTTGCGGACCTTTCCGTTCAACCGACCTTTCTCGATGCGCAGCTGAGGCCATTCGTCGCGGGCGTCATGAAACACGGGATATGCGCAAAGACTGCCGCCGATAATACCCGCGAGTATGCGATCGCGCGCGAGCCCCGAAGTATTTTTGCCGATCAGCGTCGCGCAAATCGATTGAACCAGCAGAATTGTTGCAAAAGAAGCCTCGTGCTGTGCGAGGCCAATGAGAGCCGAGTTCAGTTCCCGAAAGGATAAACCCGCTCCGCCGTCTTCGGCAGACACGGTCAGTCCGAACATCCCCTGCGCTGCGAGAACGCGAACCTGCTCTTCCAGAAACGGAACAAGCGGATAAATATCGCTCCTTTCGCGCCCGGGTACCAGCTGTTTTGCGGCAAACTTTGCCATCGAATCGTAAATATCTGTAATCTCTGCCGAGAGCCGCAGGTCTCTGATCAGCCGCTGCCGGATTTCTTGCGTTTCAAACTCCATAATTCCTCCTGTGGATTTCAAACCGGCTTGGTTCAGACCAATACCGATTCTGCCTCCGCTGCTCTCACACAATGCTTCGCCTGCGACGCTGCCCGTTTCAATCGAAAGGCAAAACTCTTCACGCGCCTGACGTCTGTGGGCGAACCTTCGCTATATATGACGAAGATAGGTATTTCGTGGCGGTGCCGGACGCAAAAACGAATTTCAGCCTCATAATACCCCCTTTGACAAGAGAAGCAGATCAAGTCCTGACTTTAAGAGCATATTTAGATCGATTTATCTCTTGTCCTCTGACTTACCTATCCAATATTGAACACGGCGTCAACAAAAACTATCTTCATCATTTTAGTTTTTTCGGTTGAGAAAAGCCGTCGAATGGGTCGACGTGTTCCCTACCCGCCTGATTCGCTCCGGGAAAAAAACATGGATGCAAGAGTGTGCAAAAATGCTTTTCCGAGCAACTCGGCCTGTGGACGCTCGATCATGGTACTCTTTGACTTCCACGCGCCCTATTCGCACGCCGAGTCTTACGCATACGACTCGTTCATCGCACCCGCGGTTACCGATTTTGCCGCGCGCATTTTTCCCGAGTTTCGCGAGCAACTAAAGCCCGCAGCGCATGTGCTCGACGTCGGGTGCGGCGGCGGTCAGAATGCGGAAAAGCTGCTCGGCGAATTTGCCGATTTTACGCTCACCGGCATCGACCTTTCGCCCGAACAGGTCGATCGGGCACGAACAAGGCTTGCACCCTTCGCCGGACGCGTGACTCTGAAAACCGGCAATGTACTTGCGCTCGATTTTCCCGACGCAACGTTTGACATTGTTTACAGCATCGCGTCGCTCAAGCACTGGAGCGAACCTGCAAAGGGCCTGGCCGAGTGCCTCCGCGTACTGAAGAAAGGCGGTACGCTCATTATTGCCGAAGCCGATAAGGATGCCTCGTGGCAGGATTGTGCCGCGTTTACCGACCGCTGGCTTATTCCTTTCTTCCTGAAGCCCGCAGCCACAGTTTTCTTCAAGTATGTCGTTGCGGGAAACTCGCTGGCGCGCGAGAGTGCAGCCCGACTTCTCGATGCGCTGCCGCTGCAGAATAAAGAGATCCGCGGCATTGCCGGCCTGCCGGGATTCATGCTCACAGGGCATAAGTTGTGACCTTTGAGGGAACAATTCCATAAGGTCACGGGCAAGCTTGCAAACTCCTACATCTTTGAGCGCGGCGACGAGCTTCTGGTGTTCGATGCCGGTTACCGGGACGAACGCTTCATCATGGGCTATATCCACCGGCATCTGCCGCGCGCACACGTCGCTCTCGCGATGGCGACACATTCGGATGTCGATCATAGCGGCGGGCTCAATGCGCTTGCACGCGCGGCGCACTGCAAGATTGCCGTTTTTGAAAAATCAGACCAGGGGTTTAGCATCGACAATCTGGCTGATGCAGGTACGAAACTGGTTACCAGCATTCAGGAAATGCTGCGACCGCGCTTCTGGCGGATGTACGCTTCGGGAGAACGCAAAGAGCGGAAACGGGACCTTCCTCGTTTCGAAACCGCGCGACCGTCGATGCCTGCGGACCTATTGCGCGTGAGGCACGACTTTGAGTTGAAGGACGGCGAGTTGCTTCCCGGCTTTCCCGAGTGGCGTCTCATCTGGACGCCCGGGCATAGCGAAGATTCTTGCTGCTTTTATCACGAAACAGACGGCATACTCGTCACCGGGGATACGATCCTCGGCTCGTCGACAACCGACACGGCAGTGCTGCCCTCTGTCTATTCGAATAAAAATCGCCTGCAAGAATCTATCCGCCGCCTGAAAGAGCTAAGAGTGACGACGCTGGCGCCGGGCCATGGCAAGCTGCTGCACGGAGAGGGAATTCTGGAAATTATTTGAAGCCGAGGGACTGCTCATCTATTGACTTACGCCGACGATGGCTATTTTTTTACTCATGAATTTCCTCCAATCGGCTGGAAGCCTCCCATCCGGCCGTTGGCCCGATGGCCGACGGTTGGCTAACAGCCGGTAATTGCAGAATTCCCCTCCCCTTACGCGCATAGACACTCATCAGCGGAGTGGTTAGTAATAATCCAGCGGCCTCTGCCATTTCGCCAGCTCCGGTTTCCAGACGGATATGCCGGGGCAACGCATCGACGTGCATGTCATCGAATTGCAGGTTAAAAGTAGCGCGCAAGGTTTTGCCGCGTCTGACAGGATATGTACAGAACGTCATTGCCTGCGGTCCGAGTGCAATGCCCCGACCGCGCTCGCGCGAGATTCTGAGAGTCAGAAAATTGTCGTCCGCATCGCGCAGTTCACAGCTGTGCTTCTTTTGTTTGTCCTCAAAATGAATTCCGGCGAGAAATTTCGGATAGCCAAAAAAATCCAAACCTCCGCGCAACGCCAGGTCGGTATTGACCGGCAAATGGATAATATGCGCGTGCAGCGTTCCGAGGCTGAGATCCAAAAAGCTGAACAGCCAGTCGGGAAGCAGGTGCTCCCCAAAACCCGCGAGTGGTACGCAGAGTGCAACTTCATTATACGGTTCGACGTCGGTCGCACGGTATTCAAAGCAGATAAGAGCGGTCAGGCACTTACGAAAAGGCAGCCTGATAGGCAGATAGCTGGGCGACGGCAAAAACTTCTGCACCGTCGCGGTATCGCATTCATAGACGTATGCATCGAACGAGAGATCGCGGTAGAATACCGGCGCAGGAAAAGCGCGTCCTGAGATCAGGACTTGCTCTTGAGTGACGCCAGTGAAAAAATCCTGCGTCGCGGCCTGGCTCTGACTGCCTGCTGACAAAGTCACGCCCCACCCGAAGATAACATGAACAATCCGTCAACAATTTAAATAAATAAAAAGATCGACCTATCTTTTATTTTCGCCTGACAGTCTGTCCTGCAGCGCAGAAATAGCCGCTGTGGCGCGTGTCCAATTATCCCGACTGCGTATCCGGTTATTGCTGAAATATTTGCAGGCTGTCTTCAACCACCCTTGGCGTATTCTCTTTGCGATATTTTTGCCGGCGGTTGCCTGCATGGTCTGCACTGTTTTCCTGTTCCAGAATATCCGCACAGATTTTGCCACGCTGCTGCCAGACAGTGATCGCAGCGTGCAACATTTGCGCGAGATTACACACAGGCTCGGGGCAGCCGGCTCAATTTTTGTCTCGGTGAGTTCTCCCGATTTTAAGGCCAATGCGCGCTTTGCAGATGATTTCGCCAGCCGAGTCGAAAAATACCCGGCGGATTTAGTAAAGTCCGTCGATTTTAATACCAGTGCAGCAGACAAATTTTTCTCCGAACGCTCGCTATATTTTCTAAGTCTCGCCGAATTGACAGAACTCCGCAACGCACTGCATAAAATGTCAGAGAAAGCCCGGTTGCAGGCAATCGGGCTCGATTTCGACGAATCTCGCCCCGAAGATACCATCCGCCGTGTCATCGCTGAATCGTCGCAACGAAACCGGCTGCAAAACCCGTTCGGCACGAACCTCAAGGGTTATTTCACCGATGCCACCGGCGAAAATCTGATACTGATTGTGAGGCCCGCCGGTGAAACGTCTGATCAGGATTTCAGCCGACTGATTGTAGGGCGGCTGAAAGACGAAATTCGCCGCTTGAGACCAAAGGCGTACCATTCAGGCATGGATGTGGGCCTTGCCGGCACCCCAGTGGCGGTACTCGAAAATGTCAGCGCCATTTCAGCAGATATCGCAGGAACTGCGCTTTTGACCATAGTGATGGTGCTTTTTTCCGTCTGGCTATTCTACCGCAGCATGCGCATGGTGACTATCCTTTGTATTGGCATTACCGTCGGTGCCGTCTTCACCTTTGGCGTAGCGTATTTTTTTATCGGTTACCTGAACCAGCAAACGGCGTTTTTAGCCTCGATTATTGTTGGTAATGGCATCAATTTCGGCATCATCCAGATGGCCCGTTTTATGGAAGAGACCGCCCGAGGCAGAGCGCTGCGGCAGGCAATCAAACGTTCGCTGATTTTAACCATGTCAGCGACGTTCATGGCGGCACTGGCGACGTCGTTGTCGTATGCGATATTATCGGTCATGAAGTTCCGCGGCTTTTCGCAATTCGGTTTTATCGGCGGCGTCGGCATGATTCTCTGCTGGCTCAGTTTTTCCCTACTCGTTCCCTGCCTGCTCATTGTCGCCGACAAAATCAGGCCATTGCGAATCAGAAGCAGGAAAAATAAATCGAGAAGTCTTTTTTCGGAATACCTGGCTCACTTCGTGACGCGCCACGACCGTGCGCTCTCCAGATTGCTTCTTATTCTTGTGCCGGTTTCACTTCTCTTGGCTGCAAATTATGTGGCCTCCGATCGCTTCGAGTATGATCTGAAAAAAATCGGCAATATCGTCGACGAGACTAAAGGCAGCGAAGCCTGGTACATGAAGAAAATCGACAGGATTCTCGGCAATCACACAAATTCCTCCGTCATTCTCGCAGCCGGTCGCAGTGAAGCCGATCAGGGGGCACGTCATCTGCAGCAGGTGATCGACGAAAGCCAGAAGAAAGGGCGACCGCTGCTCATTTCGGGCCTCATGTGGCTCGACATGTTTATCCCTGCCGATCAGCAACGTAAACAGGCCATCATCCGCGACATTGCCGCTTTGGTAAGCAAGTTCCCGGTGCCAGTCGCCTATAGAGTCTCGCATAGGCAGCCATTCACGACGACAGATTTGCCTGAAATGGTCAGAAGGTACTTCAGGGAAAATGACGGAACCGAGGGACGCACTTTGCTCATCACTGCGACTCCCGCAGCGAACCTGTCAGACCTGAGAGACCTGATTCATATTGCAGGTGAAATTGATACGAACCTGAAACTTTCGCCCGATGGCACACTCAGGCCCGGCACGTATTTGTTTGCCGGCGATTCACTGATCTTTGTCGATATCGTGCGCAATATTTCGAGAGAAGGTCCGCTGATTTTCCTGATTTGTTTTCTTGCTGTCGGATTTCTGATTTTCCTCGGTTTTCGCCGCCCGCGTGATTTTGCGTTCGTCTTTGCCTTTCTGACCTTCGGTCTGACCGCTTTCATTGCGACTCTCATGTTATTCAATATCAAACTCAACTTCTTCAATTTTATCACGATTCCCATTACGATCGGCATTGGCGTCGATTATGCGATCAACATCTATTACCGCTACAAAACCGATGCAGAAAAATCGATCCGCGCGGCAATCGTGCACACCGGCAGTGCAGTTGTGCTCTGTTCATGGACGACCATCATCGGCTACGGAACGATGATGTGGGCGCATAACCAGGCTATGGTTTCGTTCGGTCTGATGGCCGTGATCGGCGAGGTTTGCTGCCTGATTTTTGCATTGATCTTTATGACAGCGTGGCTTTCTGTGAAAGAGAGAAAGACCGCCACAGTTGCGAAAACGCTTTGAAAATCACATAACTCCCGCTTTATGGCCCGTGGCCGAACGTAAAGCACCCCCGAACGACAACCGCACCCGTGAAGCAGGCATACTGACCGAATCGCTGCTTAAGTCGGGGCAGATTTCGCGCAATGCTGCACAAAAACTTTTCGTGGCGCTCGGGCACACGCCGCATGAGACTGCGGCAGAGGGGCAACCGGCCGGCCGCGAAGATTTTATAAGCTGGCTCTCTGCAGCATTAAAATCCTTATTTACCGCTTTCGGCGCCTCTATGGCTGGCGTGATCGTTGCCGCACAGCAAGATACGCGAAAACCCGGTAAGAGCACGAAGGCAACGACCGATCAGCAGGATGTCACCGCACCACCGATGGGCGGCGTCGATTCACTGCTGTCGTTTGAATCGCTGTCGCAGACTCTCAAACCCCTCTTTAATGAGTATGTCTGGTGGTTTATCGCCATGGTGCTCGTCATTTCGGGCTCAATCATGGGCATACGCGAGGCATGGCTGAGATTCGAAGGCATTTTGCGTCCGTTCACGATTCTTTTTGCCTTCTTTGTTTACCATACCATGTTTCTCGGGCTGGGCATTTTCTTATACCGCAAGAGCGCGGGCACCGGTAAAATGCTGCTCATTATCGCCGCAGGATTAATCCCTCTCATGTTTTCGATCGCCAATACGATCACGCGTCTTTCGCCCGAAGCCGGCGCCGCCGCAACTGCAATCTCGCTCGTGCTCTCGTTCATCACGCTGTTACCCCTCGCCCGTCGATTAGGCATTCCGTATGTGTCGGCCATTCTCTATCTGCCGGTACCGTTCGCGCTGGGCGCTTTGGCTGGCTTGTCGGCAACCATACCTTTTGTGCTACCACTGCTGATTGTGGCGCTCACAGCGGCCGCGCTCGCTGGCACGGGACTCGCGACCACCGAAAAGCCGCTGCAGCGCTTTGCCTATGCCTGCGTCGGCATAGTGATCCTTGTGATCATTCTAGCCGGCATGCAGATTCCCGCAGAGGACGATCTGTCGCGCGCGCTCAGGCAAATGTCGCTCATGGCAGTGCTGGGGCAGTTCGCCCTGCTCCTGCGGTCACTCGATCTCGCACGCGCCAATTTTTTTACTGCGATGGAAATCACGGCGTATGCGGTGGTCGCACTCATTGCACTGGTGGCGGCTAAGCCACTCGCGGGGGCGCTCGGCAGCACTGCCCCATTCAGTTTCAAAATTCTCGCACTGCCGCTCGGCATCGGTATTTTTCTGCGCGCGGCAAAAGACCATAACGCGGCCATCCATGCTGTGTTATTTCTCACCATGGCATTCATTTTGTGCATCACAAAATTATTCACCTCCGAATACCCATGGCATATCTTTGGCTTCTTTATATTCCCGCTGCTCATACCCTGGTTCAGCGTGGGATTCCATGAAAACAAGAGGAAGATTTTCCTATATTGGGCGGTGATTGCCGGCATCTGCGGTTCGTGTGCACAACTGTTGTCGGCGCAGCCGCACATCGCCGCCGCGCTGACGGGCCTACTCACTGCAATAACAATTCACCGCGCGGCAGGACTGTCGCGATCCGCCTGGCACTATCTCTCGCCCATCGGTGTTCTCGTGTTCGTGGCACGCCTGCCCTTGCCTGCGGGAATTATTCTGCAACCGAATGAAGTTTTTTTCGCGATGGCGGTTATCTACGCGGTCGGCGGATGGATTTTTGAAAAGCATGCTGCCGCTGCCGACGCAGCATCGCCCGGTTTTCCGCTCGAAGATCTGTCGCTCATCTGCGGTGCATTGGCACTTTTAACCCTGCCCGTCGGCATCGCCACTGATGCCGGAACCTGGACTCTGGCGGCCGGCGGACGGATTATTTTCCTGCGCCCGCTTTTTTGGGTGCTGGCGGCTTACCTGTTTTTAACGCTGCGCTCGCTGCGTGACCGCAGTGTCTCCGTCAGTGCATTTGCGCACCTCGCGGTGCTGCCGGCGATCTACCGCATCGCTGCCCCGCGCGACCACGCCGAAGCAGGAATCTTTTTCGTCGCCGCCGCTGCGGTGTGTTATGGCATCGCGGCTCTTCTACGCAACAGTTCTGCCGAAGGCGCAGAGCCGCATGGGCGTGTGTTCCTGCTGAAGCTCAGATTGCCCTTCGACGGCGGCAAAATCAATAACATCGGTCATGGTGCGGGCGTGGCAACACTGGTGATGTTGTGTTTCGCATTCTTCAATGCACTCAACTGGATCGGCAACCCCGATTTTGACGCCCGCGCCGTCATGCTTATGGCGCAGATCGGCTTTCTGCTCCTGGTCGTCTTGATTTTCCATTTCAAAGTATTCACGGTCTTTCGGCTACGCGGTGCTCTCGCATTGCTTTTTGTGTTGCTTTTCGGGATTGCGTTCACGGCCGTCATCAATCGCCTCGGCCGTCCATTGCCTGTCGATGCCGTTGCGCTGAGGTTGTTGCTGCTTTTTCCTGTTCTGGTGTTGGTCACTCTGGCAATGAAGGTCTATGGACCAGGCTATGGAAAGTATCTGGATTCAGAAAAACAAGGCGTCTGGTATTTCCTGGTCCCGGTCACCGGTGTCATCGGTCTTTTTCTGCTACTTTTTTATGAAGTCGCGGCTGTATCGTCTTTTGATTTCGACCGCGCCTTCGGCTTTGTGCCGCCGACAGCGTACCTGGCTCTCGCGCTCTATCCGCTGATTCTGACGCACGCACTTGCATTGCCCTTTCGCCATGCGTTCTATTTATTTTTGCCGGTGTTTCTGGCCGCCGTTGCCGCAGAGCACAGTTTTCTGGGGCCGGCACTCTCCAATGCAAACGACACGCGCGTATGGTTGCCCGCTGCCTTTACCGGCCCGGCGAGCGAGGCGCTGAATAATTTTGCCGCGACGCTTTCGCCGGGATATTCGTATCTCGCGTTCCGGCAAAATATTGTACTCGGTGTCGCTGCGGGCGTCTCACTGTTGGCAATCCTCGCCCTGATTTCGCGCGTGAAGAACGCCACGTCGCTCGTCACCAACACACTATTCAGTAAAAATTCACTCGGCGTCTCGTTTGAATCGGGCCTGTGGAGTCTCGGCTATACTGCGGTTATTGCACTGCTGTCTTTCCAGGTCGCCTCGGTGCCGCCGGGGGTGATCCTCATCGCTGTCGCAGCACTCTATCTCGGCGCCGGCAACGTGCGCGCTTCGGCACTGATTCTTTTTACCGGTGGACTTTTGGTCGTGCATGGCGGTGCACACCTGGCAAACATTTACCCCACCTGGCCGGGGCCCGTTCTCGTCGCCGCGGCGATTCTGCTGGTTTTGCCGGCGAAAAAGATCGCCGCCAAACTCGACCTCGCCGAAAGTTTTGTTTCGGAAACTTCATTTTTGGCTGGTACACTCTATGTCCTGGCAGCGTTTTTCTACGCTGCCACCGAAGGCCAGGCAGCCAATGCGCTGCAGGCCGGTTTCAGCGTGCTCTCGGCAAATGGCAGTTATTTTGCCCGCGCCGATTATTACCGCAGCCTGTCGCTGGTCTTGACGTTAGTGTTGACCGCGCTGTATTTTCGTCTATCACTCAAGGTCATTGAGGGCCGCGCGCGTTCGGCGTTGGCATTTCTCAGCAGCTTATTTTTCACCGCGGCGATCGCGGTGGCCGGTTGGTTCGCGCTTTCAAAGTTCGGCCACACATTCAATTTCCTGATGGCGGCGCCGTTTGTGCTGGTTGGTATTCTGTTGTTCCAGATTCTCGTCACGCTGCTTCTGGGGGGCTTGCGCGAAAAAGATCCCGACCGTTACGCCGGCTATTTCACCGCGCGCGATACCGTGATCATTGCCTGCGGCCTGCTATTCATTGCGCTGTCCACAAACCTGACGAATCCGCTGCCTCACGCGGGGATCTTCATGCTGGCATCGCTGGTGCTTTATCTCGTTCTGAACATTGCTGCCGCTTTCGCCTCAGCCAAAACGCGTTATGTCTATGTGGCGCAGGCAACGATTGCCGGCATGTATTTTTCGCTGCGGCCGATGCTGGGTATCAACTCGGCGCAGATCGATGCCTTCTTTGCGTTCGGCTACGCCTTTCTGCTGTTGGGCGTGAGTATTGCCGCCCAGCGCTTTTCGATCACTGTGGTGTCTGAGCCCACCCGCCGATTTGCCGCGATTTTGCCGGTCATTGTCGCGCTTTTGCTTGATAACTTCCGCACATTCAACACCGCGCTCTACTCGTTGCTATCGAGCGGTCTGTATTTTCTATTGTCGCGCCTCGGCGAACGGCACATCTTTGCTGCGCTGGCGGCGATCACGCTCAACGCGACGTTGTTTTTCGTGGCGCTGGCCTCAGGCTATGATTCGTCGGAGTTCTTTGCGTTCCCGGCCGGCCTCACCATTATCTTTTTCGCCACAATTTTTAAAGATTCTCTTTCCCTGGAGAATCAGGCGCGCGTGCGCACCATCGGCGGGCTCATCGCCTATATTCCTGCAGCAATGCATGTCACTCTGCGCTCGGGCCTCGCGCAGAATCCGGTGTACTCGCTGGCCTTTGGCGGCGTCTGTCTCGCCGGCATTCTTGCCGGTACGATTTTCCATATCCGCAGCTATCTGTTTCTGGGTATGCTGTTCTTCACGCTCAATATCGTCGCAAATCTGGTGCAAGAGGGTTTACAGAACCAGTTCGTCGGCTTTGTGTTGCTGACACTCACGGGGCTCTTGCTCATCACCATTCTGATCATCTATAATCTCAAGAAAGACCAGATTCATGAAGCTTTCAAACGGCTGAGAACAAAATTTGCGACCTGGAACTGACATGCAGCCAATACTGAACCGCCGACAGATTCGCGAGTACGACCGCATTGCGATGGAAGAACTCGGTGTGCCCGGCGCTGAACTCATGGAAAACGCGGGACGCGGAGCGGCAGATGTTATTCGGAATCTATTTGCGAAATCGAAAGCCAAAACTATCACGATTGTTTGTGGCACGGGCAACAACGGCGGGGATGGATTTGTTGTGGCGCGGCATATGGCGCCAGAAATATCTGCAGGCTTGCGCCTGCAGATATTTCTGACTGCCCCCGCGCAGCGCATTAAAGGCGACGCCGCGCTCAAACTCGCTGAACTCATCTCCGCAGGGATAGATCCTACCCTGATCGACGAAAACGATCTCGCGGTGCTCACGCAAGCGCTCGAAACGAGTGATATTGTCGTCGATGCCATTTTCGGCACGGGACTCACGCGCCCGGTCACGGGCCTCGAAGCCGAAGCGATCAAAGCGATGAACGCCTGCAAGGCATTGCGTATTGGGTTGGATTTACCCTCGGGACTCGACGCTGACACCGGACAGACGTTGGGCGTTGCAGTCAAAGCGTCGCACACCATTAGCTTTGCCTGTCTCAAACCGGGTCTCTTGACTCCGCAGGGACGTGAGCTCGCGGGCGCATTGCACACAGTTCATCTGTGTGTGGACAGCGAACAAATTCTGCGCAAGACAGGAATCACGGCAGAGCTGATGGGCGCTGAATATCTCAGCTCAGTGGTGGCGCCCCGGAGCACCACGACGTACAAACACCGCGCAGGCGATGTACTCGTGGTCGCGGGTTCGCGCACCAAAATCGGTGCGGCCAAGCTCGTCGCCGAGGCGGCATTGCGCGCCGGTGCGGGCCTT
>Ga0154020_10006053_pt1 | contig 14185 bp, 10 predicted proteins | sample Klosneuvirus_201_FD_109709 | JGI IMG/M metagenome (GOLD analysis project Ga0154020, IMG submission 109709) | Active sludge microbial communities from wastewater, Klosterneuburg, Austria - Klosneuvirus_20160825_MG | ecosystem: Engineered > WWTP > Aerobic digester > Activated sludge | place...
TCCATGGCAAATGATATCCGATTCGTCCCGGAAAATGTGTCGGGATGGTTCGAAGGCAAGATCACGAACGTGCAGGTGCGCCAGAACCTCGACCATCTTGGCAAAGTGACGGAGATCACCTATGAACCATATGGCTTGCTTGACATGTACGATGATGAACCAATTGGGATCACGTATAAGTTTGGCGATGTGTCGCAACTCAGCAAGCGATTCGGAGCGTTCTCCAAGAACTTCCGGCTTCCGGGGACCGCCAACAACCTGAAGCTATTGGGTCACTTGCACACCAACGAGGCCCATCCTCGGATCTATGATCCCCGCAATGTCACCAAGGCGGTGCTGCTGTGCGACAATACCCCTGCGCTGTCTGGTTTCCTTTCGTTGAAGAACATCGTCTCTATCGGAGAAGAACACTTCTACGAACTGGAGTTATACGACAACTCGTTCGGTCTGATCGATGAAGTGAAGGGAAAGAAATTGGCGGACCTCGACCTGACGCGATTGAACCACCGATTGGATTGGGACAGCATTCGTCATTCTTGGACCGGTAGCACTTGGGACAACGGCGGTTATTACTATCCGCTTTATCCTGCGCTGCGTCGTAAACCGATCCTCCCTGATTATTACGTCGGAGAAGAACTTGTTCCGGCCTTCTATTATCGCGCATTGCTGCACGAGGTGTTCACGCAGAACGGATACAGCTACACCATCAGCGATGACATCAACGCCACCGCCAATGAGCTTCTCCATTGCCCCATCGGTGCGAGGCCGCCAGCAAACAACATTGACCTCGTCCAAGAATCGATCCACATTAGAGGGACATCGAGTCAGGTGTGGGAGTCGACGTTTAGGTTTCCTCAGCAATTCTATCCGATGCCCCCTGCTGAAGTGATCCAGACAGTTTGGGAGGCGACGGATGAAGTAGAGGACACATCAAACAACTATAATCCAACGGGATACTTCTTCACCGCGCCGTACGACGGGAATTACACCTTCGACCTCTACGCTAGTGCTGATCTTTTGGTGGATTCGCGTCAACCTGCTGTGACTGCATCACTCGATTATGTGAACTCCATCGATCCCCATTTCCGTTTTGCTGTCGTGGATCTTGAGACCGACATGGTGTTGTTGTCGACGAATCAGGTGAACTTTCCCAGCTCGATCACAGGCGATGGTACCGATGCCCACTGGACCTCCGATAGTCTATTCACGGTTGTCACCTCAGTTGATCTCGTTGCGGGACAACGCGTTGGGATGTATGGCGTCGTTAATAATGCCGCGATCTACAGAAGCGACGCCGCTCAGACGGCCTACAACAGGCCACTCGCGAGGATGACCTTGGATTATGTCAATTCGCACTTCAAGGTCACGTTGACGCCGAACACCTTCGACGTCAGCGAAGGAATGATGATCATCGCCAAAGACTGGGTCGGAGATCACACGCAGGAGCAGCTCCTGAACGACACGATCAAGCTGTGGAATGCGTCCTTTATTCCAGATCCCGTAAATCCCAAGTTGATCCACATCTCTTCTCGCAGTGCGCTCTACAACACCACCACCACTATCGATCGCAGCAAGAAGGTCGACATGGAGAGCGAGATCATCAAGGAGTACTTGACCGAGGTCACCTCATCGGAGCTAAGCCTGAAGTACAAAGAGTCGGAAGACCTGTTCAACGCCGAATATACCGACCTGACCCGAGAGGAATACGGCCAACACGAATTCGATTTCTCCACGGACATCTATAATGAACCAGCGGAGATCAGATTGGACATCTATCAACCAACTCCAATATTCCGCGATTGGAGAACACGCATCGTTCCGGGCGTCGACCCGAATGAAAAGGGAACCAAGTTGCTCGTGAAGTCTACCGAACCTGTTGAATCAAACATCCGATTCAAGTATTACAACACAACCGATGCGGTCTATGAATATTCGGAAGAGACCGAATATCGACCATGTCTCCACACGAACGGCCTCGGCTCTCTGTCGGACTACGATATGAACTTCGGCCAAGTGAAGAAGGTGCTCACCAACACGAACCTGTTGATCACGGCGAACAACTTGTTTGCTGCCCATTATGAGGACCAGTTCCAGAGTTATCGCGATGGCAGAATGTTCACGGTCATGATGCAACTCTCCATCGCAGATGTATACGAGCACGTCTCGAACATCGGGGCGAGGATCTTCATTAGCGAGCTGAACAACTGGTTTGTTTGCTTATCCATTATCGATTTTGATCCTCGATTAGGAGAACGAGCTTTCACCAAGGTGCAACTGCTTGAGGTGGGTCCGAGCGAAAAGAGGATCTATCGCAAATTCGCTTATGAGGCATTGTCCACCATGGGCGGCTCGAACAATCTATTGGACGGAGATTCGGTCTTCAGTGTGGGTTTCAACAACATCGGCGGAATCTACAATTCCGCCTATGGATATTACAACTACATCGGCGACAACACGAGCTATATTTTTATTACGGGCGAGAACAATATTGTGGACGCCGGACTGAGCGGGGTGACCATCTTCGGCGGAACCAACATCCACGCAACGCAAAGCAACACCACTTACTTCGGCGACAACTATGTGTTTGGTCCTTCTGGAGCTTCCTTCTTCAACAACACCAACATTGGACCCACGTTCACGGAGTTCTACGGTCCTAGCGGTGTGACCATCGCAAACACCGGGATCACCATAGGAGGTGTTTCCATCACGTCATCCGGTTTCACCGTGAACGGCGAGACCATGGCGAACACGCACGTCCAAGATGGCAGCAACACATACACAGCAGGAACTTCGTTCGCCCCCACCGTGAACATCGTTCCAAACCCGATCTTTGAAAGCGTATCCGCTGGCACCTTTTCCGCCTATACCTTCCATGGAGATGGCCAGTACCTCACCGGCATTCCCGTTGTCACGGGCGGAACCTATTCCGCAGACTCAGGGTCGATAACCTTCACGAACGCTACGGGCGGATCATTCTCTGTCACCGGACTTTCCACAACAGATGTTTACACCACAGGTGGAACGTTCTCCGCAGGGACCGCAACGTTCACCAACTCCACCGGAGGCACCTTCAGCGTCAGCGGATTCTCGTCCGGGGACTTAACATCTTGGAAAAAATCCGTTGATGAATACACGACAGAACCGGTAGGATGGGAACCCGAGGGATATAGAATCGCGATCAACTCACCAGCGGCCGGAGATTTTGTCGGACACGACGGAGAGATCGCCGTTATGACGGCGTCAGGATGGGAGTTCGAGCCGATAGTTGATGGGGATGTTGTGAGGATCACGTATGGATCTTTGATCTTATATCGCGATTTTGGTATGTGGATCCCATACGACCTGAATCCATCAACTCCAACGTTGGAGGAAGTTCTGGCGGAAGGTGAGTACACCGGTGCGGTCCAGATCATTCTGGAGAGGCCTGTGAATGAGGTTGAGTTAGTCTATATTCACAATACGCCGGGAACTTATGTGTTCAACACGTTTGACATTCCCCGCACGCGTCTTCTCATCTCGGCCAATGTCACGCTGGACATCGACACATTGTCTGGCCATAGCACATGGTGGTGGGCGCTGGTGGGCAATGCTACCGCGACTATCTCGTGGGCATCCTCGAAGTGGAGTCGCCCCGACGGGGTCACTCTTCCATCTTCTATTGTGTCGGGCGAAACGTATGCGATGAGGGTCACCGAATTCGGGGGGCGAGCTCACATCCAGTCGATCACCAAGGTGGTCAACGTCTAAGGCTCAAGAAGCGATGTTATTTAAGAGAGAGGGGTATCGCCCCTCTCTCTCTGGATGGCAGAAAAAATCATTATAGCAGAACTTGGTGTCGACCTGAAGGGGACCTCGACCGAGGAGGTCAGGAAACAACTTGAGGCGTACAAGAAAAAGATCATCGAGACCCAGATCGAGATCAAGAACCTCAAGAAGGAAACCAAGGGAAACGATGAAGCTCAGATCGCAGCAGCGGGCCGGGCCGCTGAGCTAGAGCTCAAGCTCAAGGGACTGAACCTCGGATACAATGACGTTCAGCGTTCGGCTCTTGGAGTTGCGTCTTTCACCGAGAAGATCGGGAAGGAATTCGCAAAGGCGACGTCTCCATTGGAGACGTTCTTGTCCAAGCTCGGTCCCATGGGCGCGACCTTGGCCGAAATCGCGGGGAACCTAAACAATCTTGGCGGCGCCGCAGCAAAAGGAGGAGCATCCATTGGATCCGCTCTTGCTCCCACTGAAGGCAAGCTGGATGACCTGAAGGACAACGTAGGAGATGTAGCGGATGCATTAGGGGACCTCGGAGGAGTCGCGAAGAAGGGAGGCGATGGCCTTGCCGTATTGAACAAAGCGTCGACGAATGCGGGTACCTCTGCTGCTGGCGCATCAAAGGGCATTGCGGTCTCATTGGTGGAATCAATCCGATTGCTGCTGTTGCTGCTATTACTGTTGTTGCTCTTGCAAAGTTCGGGGCGGAGCTCTATGAGTTGGCCAAAGCAAATGAGCTGGTTGAACGTAGAGCGCAAGTGTTGTTCGGCGATTCATTTCCTGCCATGGAAGCGGCAGCGAAAAAGAGCGCAAACTCTATTGGTCTCACCACCGATCAATTCCTCGATCTAGCAGCATCACAACAACAGGTTCTCACAAGTCTCGGTCTCACGTCGGATCAAACAACCGAGCTGATACCTGACCTCCTAGAGATGTCGTATGGCCTTTCGCAAATGAGCGGGGGCAAAGTATCCACAGCCGAAGCAGCGGATATCCTGACGAAATCGTTGCAGGGCGAGACGGAGGAATTGAAGCGGTTGGGCATCCCGATGAAGTTCGTACAGGATGACTTAAAACGACTCTCCACAGAACTCCAAAAGAACGAAGGGTATACGAAGAAACAGGCGGATGCAATCGCTGGATCACGGCTAGTTTTAGAGCAGGTCGGAGCTGCGGTGGAGGAGTTCACTGGAGGTCAGAAGACCATGGCTCAGCAAATAGAGGAGTCCGACACGAAACTTCTTCAATCAAAAATAGAACTCGCCAAGAATTTGAATGGGTTCTTCTTGGTGGTGACAAAAGTCGGAACCGGTGTTGTCGATATTCTGAGCCAAGTGGTTTTGGGATTCGGCGACATGGCCAGAGATCTAGGTGCATTGCCGAGCAAGTTCACGGACGTTGCTGCTGCATTCATTCAGATGAGCGGATTTGCATCCGATGGGATGAAGGAATGGGCAAATTCCTATGTTAATCTCAAGAAAGAACAAGAAGAACAGGCGAGGATCACGGCATTGGAGGCCGGTGGGATCGATGTGATCGTCACCGCCCAGACCATTAAAGCAGCATCCACAGAAAAGCTCAAGCAGAAGTACCAAGAACTCTTAAAAGCACAAAAGGAAGCAGCCGAACAAGGCAATAAGCGCTCCGACCTCCTAAAGTCGTCGGCCGATCTATTGGCGGAGGCCGACTTGATCGATGCCACAGTTCAGGCGCGTGAGAAAGAAGAAGAAGAAACCAAAAAACTCGGCAAGAGTTACAATCAACTTCAACAGGAGTTGACCGATCTTGCCGATGCAAGAAAGCTTTTGCGCGAATCCGAAAAGGAGGCAATTGCCGACAACAATGCCCAAGTGGCCGCCGTAGAAGCAAGCTTGAAGGTATTCGAGAAGACCAAGGACAAAGAGGTAAAGAAGTTATCAGAAACGCAGCAGGCATATCAGCGCTACAAGGAGACTCAAAAGGATATCTCGATCGCGTATGAGCTCGGCACCGCCAAGATCGCTTCGGCTGTGGAGGAACGCTTCTTGACCGAAGAACAAGCCCAACAAATGCTGTTGGAGCTGGAGGTCTCCACCGCATCAGCGAGGTTAGCGGCGAAGGAACAACTGGCAACAGCGGACAAGAAGATCACCCAAGAGGAACAGGAGAACATCTTGACGCTGAACTCCGCCATGGAGAAGGCGAAGGTCGCTCTTGACGCATACACCAAATCCATCGAGGATGGAGTGAAGGACCGCGATGTAACCATCAAGATCAATTTGGAATTGGCAGAGACGGATCTCAACAAGACCGTCGCCGATGCCATTAGCTTCAATGACCTATCCGTTGCATTCGATGAGACATTCTCTTCCGTCGCGACCAACCTAGGTGAGGGCGTGCGGGAAGAATTGCTGAAGGCCGCTAAGGACGGAACCATCGACTTCCAAGTCCTCGCGGATGCGGGCGCATCCGAGGAGCAATTGGCGGCCTTTCGAAAGGAATATGAAGAGTTTGCGTTGGAGACTAAACGCAACTCCATCCAATTGGTAAAGGACCAAGACGAGATCAAGTTGAGGCAGTTGACGGAATCGCTTGGTGAGTTAAACACAAAGTTCCAAACTCTAGTTGCAGAACGAGATAGAAAAATAAAATTTGGAATAGAGGTCCCCCAAGCTGACCAAGATGAAATTGTTGCTCTTGAGAATCAAATAAAGACGCTGAAAGGCGAGGTCGTTGACGTGTCCGTAAATGTCAACGTGGACGCTGAGGCCCTCAAAAAAGCTCAGGAGGCCCTCGATAAGGCGCGGGAGGATAACAAACCATCAAGTGAAAGCAAGAGCGGGAAGGCGGCATTGGCAGAAATCCTCGGGATGGAGGAGAAAGACTTCGACCTCGCTGTTCAAGCAGCCGGGGAACTTATCGGATTGATATCCTCCACGATTCTAGAAGGGCAGCGTCGTCAGATCGAACAAGCGACCAAGATGAACACCGAGGCCGCAAACGATCAATTCGACAGCTCCGTCAAGGAGTTGGATCGTCGTCTGGAGCAAGGCAATCTCACACAACAGGAATACGATCGACAAAAGCTTGTTGCGGAGGAGACATTGGACAAAAAGAAATACGAGATCGAGAGAACGGCATTCGAGAGAATGAAGCGTTTGAAGAAGACGGAGATCACGCTCAACTTCGCTTCTGAACTTGCTGGTATCGGCGTAGCGTCCACCAGCGCCGGTCCGGGGATGCTCGCACTCTACGCAATCCTTGCCGGGGTCGCCGCAGCCAAATATGCGGTCAACATTAGCACGGTGACCCAACAGCAGTTCGCCAAAGGTGGTATCATCTACGGCGACGGAGGTCAAACGCGTTCGACGGACATATCCCGTGGCACCATACTTCGTGGTCCTTCACACGATCAAGGCGGTATCACAACGGTGGTTGGGAAGTCGCATCAAGTGGAATTGGAAGGCGATGAAATCGTCATCAATAAGCGTTCATCGCGAATGTTTGCTCCCCTATTATCGCAGATCAATAGCTATCAAGGATGGGGCAAGGCATTCGCGTCGGGTGGTGTCATTCCGTCCGACTTCAGCTCGAACTGGACTTCGAATGAACAGGTCGCTAACAGTATGGCGAACAATTCGTTCATCTCTTCTACCAATCAGGACAATCGCAGCAGCACGAACAACACGAGCAACAATAGCTCCAGCAACAGCACGAGCAACAACAACACGAGCAATCGCAACAACACGAGCAACACGAGCAATCGCACGATTAACAATCGCACAATGACCGCCATGGAATTGGTGCATCGTTATGCTACGAGCAATGTGATCGATAGAAGCAAGAAGTACGCTCATGGTGGCATTGTGAATGGCGGAGACACGTACAACTCGAATGTATCCAATCAAGGCGACCTCTCGAACCTCGTGAACAACGCAGGTGACACGAAGTACACTCAAGGAGGCAATGTCTCCAATCAGGTGAACAACGCTAACACCAAGTACGCTGCGGGCGGTATCATCAATGGAGGCGACACATACCATTCCAGTCAGGTGAACCAAGGCGACAAATACGCCTCAGGAGGGATCATCCATGGAGGCAGCTCTAGCCACGCAAGCACCACCAAGTACGCGCATGGCGGAATAGTCAATGGCACCAACTACATCTCGAACGAAAGCTCCATCGTGAGCATCTCGCAATTTGAAAGAGGAGGCATTGTTGACACACCACAATTTGCAAGAGGCGGGATCATCCCTCCGGTATTCGCGCAAGGCGGAAACGTGTCTCTTGTTCCTTCGTTCGACACGATCGCCAATAACGCGCAACTGGCCGCGTCGACTCAACAACAAAGTGGAAGGCCGATCTCATTGAACGGAGAACGAGAGCAGAACACAACCGTTCTCTACATCTCGGAGCTCGAATCAAAACAAAAAAGAATGTCAAAAACAGTGAACCGTGTCTCTTACGGCGGTTAAAGTTATTTATCAACATGGAAAAGAAATTGCCACTATACAAACTGGTTACATCGGACGAAGCAGAAGGCGTGACCGCCAATGCTTTCGTCGAGGATCCCGCAAACGGATTCGCATTCTTGGCATTCAACAAGCAGAGCGAAGTAGCTCCTTTGGCGATGGCCGCCGACAAGATGAAGCGCAACGTGACGGGAGTTCTTCTCGCGCCCGAGCAACGCATCTATCGACGCAATGAACAGTTCGGTGAACACCAAGTGTACTTCACGGCCGAGAACATCGAACAGATCGTGAAGCGGTTCTCCAAAAACTTGCGATTCCGAAATGTGAACCTCGAACACGCGGTTCCCGTCGAAGGAGTCACGATGATCGAGAGCTGGATCACAGGAGAAGGAGACAAGGCAAAGTCCTTGGGTTTTGACGTCCCTCAAGGCACATGGATGGCAACCTTCCATGTCGAGGATGAAGCTATATGGGGCAACGTGCTGAACGGCACATACAAGGGATTTTCCATTGAAGGATTGTTCGGGATGGAGTTGCAGATGGCCGCTCAGGATGTCGTTCCGGATATCGCTCCGCCAGAGGATCTCGATCCTCCACCAACCATCGAGCAATTCCTTGAAACGATGCATTCCGACACCATCAGCGATGCAGACAAAATGAAATATCTCGCAGATATTTTATTCAAAGATGCTCTTTGACGCAAATTCGGTTATTTATCACCAGTTACTAAATCAAAATCAATTATGACGATCAAAGAAATGGCGCTGAAACTCTTCAGCGAAAAAACCAAAGAGGTCAAGTTGGCCGAGGAAGTTCCAGCAGCACCTAAAGAGGTAAAGTTGGCCGAGGAAGTTCCAGCAGCAGCAACCGAAGAGGTAGCAACAGTTGCCGAAGACGTAGTGACGCTTGAACAACGCGTTGCAGATATAGAGGACGCAGTGAAGATGATCCTCGAGAAATTAACTCCCGCTGATGCTGCTCCTGTTGAGGACCAAGCAATGAAGGCGATCAAGGAGTTGACCGCTCAGGTCACGAAGTTGTCCGCCACCCCGAACACCGAGGTAGTGAAGAAGAAGACGATCGAGATGAAGTCTATGAAACCCGCTGTGGCAAACCTGCTCTCTCGCATTAAGTAATCAAAATCATATAAAACAGAAAACAAAATGGCATTTAACGTAAGTTCATTGAACCAATATGTGAACCAAAATTCGAAAGAGCTCATGGCTGCCGCTGTTGCGGGATCCAACTCGTTCGAAAATAACCACATCCGAATCGTAGAGGGGATAAAAGCAGGTTCCGCACAAGAGATCAAAATATTCGCTAACACTCTTGAGTGGCAAGCTGGAGGTTGCGACCTCACCCCTTCAGGCGATACCGCATTCTCCGTTCGTAGCCTAGGCACCACGGGCTTTAAGTCCTATACGACCTACTGCGGACAAGATCTAGCAAGCCGGTTCCCTGTATTGCTGAAACCCGGCGCCGACAACCAACTTGATATCGATGAGGCGATCGCTAATAACATCGTTGAACAGGCCGCTAATAGTGTGTCCTTGGCTATCTGGCAAGGTCAGTACAACAGCGTCGGTGATATCGGTGCTGGTGTGAGCGGTTTCTTGAAGAAGTTGATCACCACCTCGTATAGCGGAAGCACTTTCAAGCCCGCAGGTACTTATACCTCGTTCTCCAGCGGCACCGCAATTGCGATCGTTGACGATCTGTTGACGAATATGCCAGACGCGATGTTGACGATGCCACTCGTGCTGTCGATGCCCGCAAAATTCTACAATTGCCTGAAGCTCGCATTGCGCGACTCGCAGAGCATTGCATTCGCATACGGCGCTGAAGGTTCCGCTGACAGTTTCGTTTATCCCGGCTTCGACAACGTCGTTTGCCGCAGGGACACGGGCTTGACCGGAGCAAAGGTCATCGTTCTGACGAACGCTCAAAACTTGATCGTCGGCACCGACCTCATGAGCGATGCAGACAATTTGAAATTCGGTCATAACGAAGAAAAAGGATATGACTACCACAACATCTCCCTCGCTCTCGGCACAGAGATAGGTTTCCCTTCACAAGTAGGAATCTACATCTCCGCTTAATCAACCAAACCTTAACCTTAAAAACAAAAACCTAATATGCCAAATTGTAATAGTAATGTAATCGGATTTGAACGCTCTTGCGAGTCGATCGCATCGGGCGTGAAGAACCTCTGGATCGCTTCCTTCAGCGCAGGAACCGTATGGGACAGCGCTGCTGATGGATCAATCACCGGAGCAACCGGAGCACCGACCTTCTATCCTGTTGAGATCCGCGAGAGCACCTGCCAATTTGCAGAAGAACTCGTTGTGAATGCGCAATACGGATCAAAGAACGTGCGTCAGAACTTCACCTTGGAGATCCTCGGTGGTAGCCAATCCGCGAGGACCTTCACCAACACAATCTTGACCTCAAGAATGGTGTTGGTGAGCGAAACGGAGGACGGAAACTTCATCCTTGCTGGAGAAGGCAAAGCTCTTGAGGTTGTGAGCGGTGGTTACACCACGGGCATCCAAGCCGGAGAGAAGCACTCCTTCTCCGTGGTAGTTAGCGGCCTCGCTGCTGACTTCGCTCCTACTCTGACGGACGCTTATGCGACCACGCTGTTGGCTCTCTAATTGAGATAATCTATCAAAGAAAAAAGCTCCCTTTCATCGGGGAGCTTTTTTCATTGAATGGTGTTATTTATCTATGATGAAATACGTGAAACTCGGCGAAAACACGCTCTACTTCAGCATCCTCAAGGATCTGCCATACTTCGTACCCACTTCGAACTATTATGGAATGCAGGTCAAGAGCTTCGACCTCGACAAGACCAAGATGTTCACGGTTCGTGATGTGTCCGCAAATCCTCCCGACTATCAGCATTTCATCGTCACCTCGACAGAAGGACAAGAGTCGCTGGAGGAGGCCATTGTGAAGTTCAAACCATTCGGTATGTGGTACCTCGACATCTACGCCGCATCCGCATCTACCATATCATCTATCGACACCTCAACAACGTTGTTCCGAGGCCTAATATTCAGTGAAGAATGAGCGATAATAAATCCACACTTCAATATGTATCCTTCTCCAACTTGTATTCCGAACCAACGTTCACGATCAAGAAAGGAAAGAACTGGATCGATTTCGGAGAGGACAATCTTCTTCCGAAGTACGTCGACTCATTGCTCGACAAGTCACCGGACCATTCCGCAATAATCAATGGCACCATCCAGTTTGCCCAAGGCAATGGATTGCTCGCGCCCGTCAACAACGAAAAGGCCGCTGCGATGTTCCAAAATGGCGAATGGAACAAATCCGATCCCAACAACTTGAATGCCATTCAAGCAAAGCTCATCAGGGACATCGTCGTCCATGGCGCCGCATTGATCAAAGTGACATGGAGAAGGGACGGCGCCGGGATCGCGCTGCTCGATCATGTCGATGTCGATAGTATGCGCATCGACAGCGAAGATGAAGGGTATTGGATTTGCTCCGATTGGAGCAATCCTCGCAAGAACACTCCGGAATTCTTCCCGAAGTTCGACCAAGAGGTCGGAGGAACGCAATTGCTTTATGTGCAAATGCCGAACGCTCGTTCGCAACAATACGGGATGCCATCCTATTGGTCAGCCCGTCAATCCATCGAGCTTCAACACGAGCTGATGACGTTCAACTTAAATCGCACCAAGAACAACTTCTTCGCTTCGGTGTTGCTGTCGTTCGACGACATCCCAACGGCCGAAGAGCAAACAACCAATCACGAATCGATCAAGAAATTCTTCAGCGGGAGCAAAGGCGAGAATGTGGGCGGGGCAATGATGATGTACGGCGGTGGAGTTGAAGTGAGCAAATTTGAGTCCTCTGTCGCTCCTGCGGACTTCTTTATGATGCAAGAGGTAGCGGATCAACGCATTCGTGCAGCACATCGAGTGACAGGACGCGGTGACCTATTCGGACTCGGAAGAGGCGATGGATCCACCTTTAGTTCCGCCGACGACCTGTTGAACGAATTCGAGACCTATAGCAAGATCGTCGTCAGACCAATTCAGAACGTCGTGTTGAATGTGTTCAACATGATCGGAGAGATCAACGCGATAAATCACATTTGGGAGATCGACCCGTTCGTGCTGTTCGATGAAGATGCGGTCACGGCAGAATCAGCTCCTCAACAGATGAGTGCCGATGCAACGCAGATCGAACTGCTAATGTCGATCGTATCTCGCATCAACACCACGTTGACCGCAGAGTCCGCTCTTCCTCTTTTGCTTGCGACTTTTCCTTCCATGTCCCCCGCATCCCTTGAAGCTATTGTGGCGGGCGCCAAAACTCAAACTCCTCAAAAAGATGTCCAATAAATTGCTCGTATCCATCGCCACCATCAAGAACAATTCTTCAATTGAGGACAACAACGAACCCGCTAAGCTTCGCACCGCAGCCCTAGAGGCGCAACGCGTGGAGGTGAGATCCATCTTGGGCTCGGTCTTGACGGACTATTTCATCAATGCCATTTCCGATGATGGCTCGTTGACGGGATTGACGGCAACACAGCAAACGTTTTATGATGTCTATTTGATCCCGATGTATTCGTCATACGTTCAGGCCCAATATCTGTACACCGTACACTATCAGGTCTCTTCCATCGGCGTTGTTACAAACGCGTCATCTCAGAAGCAAGCAGCAAGCGACGAGGCCGTTAAGATGCTCTACAAACGAGCAATGAACAGCGCCGACTTCCACGCGCAGAGGGCGAAGAACTTCATCTTGTTGCCGGAGAATGATGCAGACCTCGGCCAGATGTACCGCCAGAGTTGCCAGAACCTATCGCCTCAAACTAAGGTCCAGCAAGGGTTCATTTACACGCCATATCGGGGAGCTTGATTTGAATTCCACTTTTCTCTTCTATTTAAGTCTGAGGGATAAAAAATCTCCCTTGACATAATGACACAAGAAGAAAAAGACATTTTACAGCAGTACAACAACGAGTTTGACACATCAATCGACGAGAACAACTGGATCAACAACGTCAGTTGGATGAGAATCTTTGACTCTCTACTTATATCGGAAGAATTCATCGCGAAATACGCCGACCGCCTCAATTGGGAGCTGATCTCCTGCAACGAGATCCTATCTGAAGAATTCATCGATCGACACACAGACCGCCTCGATTGGAACAATGTCTCTCAACTCCATGTCCTCACGGATGAGTTCATCGATAAGTACGCCGATCGACTCTATTGGCAGAACATACTTTATCGCCAAAAGTTCTCAGAGCCCTTCTTCGAAAAGTACGCCGAGCACGTCGATTGGGAGGTGATATCATCCCAACAGATCCTATCAGAACCATTCATCGCGAAGTATGCCGATTGTGTCGATTGGTATTGGATCTCTCGATGCCAAACTCTCTCCGAAACATTCATTGAGCAGCACGCGGACCGCCTCGATTGGCAGGGCATCTCCCGTGACCAAAAGCTATCTGAGGGGTTCATAGAAAAGCACGCCGATCGCGTAAATTGGGAGTGGATCTCCATCCGCCAAAATCTATCGGATTCCTTCATCGAGAAGCACACGGATCGAGTAAATTGGAAGTGCATCTTCTTTCACAGGAATTTTTCGAAGGAATTCATTGAGAAGAACATTGATCGCGTCGATTGGGAGTATGTCTCCCGATTCCCAAGTTTTCTTGGAGAATTCATCCAGAGGTACGCCGATTTCCTCGATTGGGATAGGATCTTACCGTCCACTAGGGAACAACTCCAGCGGAATCCAACCCGGTAAGAATCCAATCCCGGAGAAGAAGCCGGAGAATAACCTGTTGAGAAACGAGAAACCCGCTCTAGTGGCGGGTTTCCTGTTGATGGTAGTAGCGGGGGTAGGACTCGAACCTACGGCCTTCGGGTTATGAGCCCGACGAGCTACCATCTGCTCCACCCCGCAATGGGCGGCAAAGA
>Ga0154020_10006054_pt1 | contig 14181 bp, 8 predicted proteins | sample Klosneuvirus_201_FD_109709 | JGI IMG/M metagenome (GOLD analysis project Ga0154020, IMG submission 109709) | Active sludge microbial communities from wastewater, Klosterneuburg, Austria - Klosneuvirus_20160825_MG | ecosystem: Engineered > WWTP > Aerobic digester > Activated sludge | place...
GACATCGGGTCCTTTTTCACCACTCATCACAAGGGCAAGCAGTTGCCAGCTTACCTGAGCCAGCTCGCGGAACGGCTTCTGGCGGATCAACGGGCGACCATTCAGGAGTTGGATTCACTCCGCGGGAACATTGAACACATCAAGGAGATTGTCGCCATGCAGCAGAGTTATGCGCGCGTTTCCGGCGTCCGTGAAATCATCAACGTCCGCGACTTGGTGGAAGACGGCTTGCGCTTGAATGTCGGCGCCCTCGGACGCCACAGCGTGCAGGTGGTTCGCGAATATGAAGACGTGCCACCGATCAACGTGGACAAGCATAAAGTCCTGCAGATCCTGGTAAACCTGCTGCGCAACGCCAAGCACGCGTGCCAGGCTTCGGGACGCGCCGACCGGCGGATCACGGTGCGCGTGGCGCGCCAAGCCGGAACCGTCTCCGAGCCGGCGGCCAACAGTCGTGACCGGATCCAAATCTCTGTGACGGACAACGGCGTCGGGATTTCACCTGAAAATTTGATCCGCATCTTCAGTCATGGCTTTACGACGCGCAAAGACGGGCACGGTTTTGGCCTGCACAGCGGCGCTTTGGCCGCCCGGGAAATGGGCGGCTCGTTGAGCGTGCGCAGCGAGGGCCCCCACTGCGGTGCCACCTTCGTTCTCGAATTGCCAATCAATCCACCAGAAAAGCCATGAGCGACCCCATTGCAAATCATCGTCGAATTTTGATTGTTGATGACAATCACTCGATCCATGCGGATTTCAGAAAAATCCTAGGCCCCAACAGCTGCGACCAATCGAGCCTGGCACAGCATGAGGCGGAGCTATTTGGCGATCCTCCGGCCAGCGACGCGAGCAAACTGCACTTTGAAATCGATTCGGCCTACCAGGGTCAGGAGGGACTGGAATACGTTCTAGCCGCATTGAAGGAAGGCCGCCCTTACTCGATGGCCTTCGTCGATATGCGCATGCCGCCCGGCTGGGACGGGATTGAAACGGTCGCCCGCATTTGGCGGGAATACCCGGACCTTCAGGTGGCTTTTTGCACTGCCTACTCCGATTATTCGCGGGAGGAGATCCTGAGCGAACTCGGTGAATCAGACCGGCTGGTGATACTCAAAAAGCCATTCGACAACATCGAAGCGCTCCAACTGGCCCACGCCTTGTCCGAGAAGTGGCGGCTGCTTCAGCAGTCCAAATTGAAAACGGAGGAACTGGAGCGGCTTGTCCGGGAGCGGACGCGCGAGTTGAACGAGGCCAACACGCAGCTTCACCTGGAAATGGCCGAGCGTGCACGCGTTGAAGAGGCTCTGCGGCACGTCCATAAAATGGAGGCCATTGGCCAGCTCGCCGGCGGCATCGCGCACGACTTCAACAACATTCTCACCGTCATCCGGGGTTACACCAGCCAGCTTCTGACCGACGGACGTATCGAACCGGACAACCAACTGGCACTACACCAAGTCGATGAAGCCGCGGAACGGGCCGCCAACCTGACCCGGCAACTGCTTGCGTTCAGCCGGAAACAGGTAATGCATGCGGAACATCTGGATCTCAATGAAGTGATCAGTCAGGTCGCCCGGATGCTTCATCGCGTTCTAGGGGAACACATCGCCCTCCAGATCGATACTGAACCGTGCGGAGTCGGTGTGAAGGCCGACCGGGCCATGATCGAACAGGTGGTTCTTAACCTGGCGGTCAACGCACGGGATGCCATGCCCAAAGGCGGGAAGTTGCTGATCAGCGCCACGACGGTGCGACTTGATGGCAGCCAGTCTGCGCAGGATCGTCGGTCGGTCTCCGGAGATTTCGCCTGCATCACCGTCACTGACACCGGGTGTGGCATCGCCCCCGAAATCATGCCGCGCCTGTTTGAACCGTTCTTCACCACCAAGGAAGTCGGCAAGGGCACCGGGCTGGGACTCGCCAGCGCCTACGGCATCGCCGCCCAACATCAAGGCTGGATTGAAGTCCAAAGCACGCTGAATCAAGGAACGACCTTCAAGGTCTTCCTGCCCGAAGTGAAGCTGCCGGCGAAGCCGGTTACTAACAGCACAGCCGCACCAAAAGCGCGAGGCGGAAAGGAAGTGATTCTGCTCGTCGAGGATGATGAAGCGTTGCGCAAGTTGGCGTGCAAAGTCCTTGAGTGCTATGGCTACCGCGTCATCACGGCAGGTTCCGGCCTCGAAGCCCGGCAAGCATGGTCCGCTCACGCCGCGGAAATTGATCTGCTGCTGACCGACATGGTCATGCCGGGCGGAATGTCAGGTCGCGACCTCGGGCTGGAACTACAGGCATCCAAGCCCGCGCTGAAAGTGCTTTACAGCAGCGGCTACAGTTTGGAACTCGCGGGCTGCGACGCGGCTTCGCTTGAGAGAATCCAATTCCTTCCGAAGCCCTACGCGCCAAATCAACTGGCTACCGCCATCCGGTCCTGCCTCGATGGTGAGCGTCAGCAACCGTCCGCGAACTCGTAAGCGCTTCCCGAGCGGGAACATCGCCCGTTGTCACACGACAACTCAAGGCTGCGAGAAACCGTCAGGGAACCCTCGCGCCTGCGTATCGTTCCACCTCAACTCACCGCCATGCCCAGCAAGAACTCGATGTTCATCTTGCTCTTCTTGAGTTTCCCGAGCAGCAATTCCATCGCCTCCACCGGCGGCACGCCCGTGAGCGCGCGGCGCAGCAGCACGATGCGGCTGAGTTCGTCGGGATGGTAGAGCAATTCCTCCTTGCGCGTGCCGGAGCGCTCGATGTTGATGCTCGGGAAAATGCGGCGATCAACGAGGCCGCGATCCAGATGCACCTCCATGTTGCCCGTGCCCTTGAACTCTTCGAAGATCACTTCGTCCATGCGGCTGCCGGTGTCCACGAGCGCGGTTGCCATGATGGTGAGCGAACCGCCCTCCTCGATGTTGCGCGCCGCGCCGAAGAAACGCTTCGGTTTGTGCAACGCGTTCGCGTCCACGCCGCCGGAAAGAATCTTGCCCGAGTGCGGCTGCACTGTGTTGTAAGCGCGGGCCAGACGCGTGATGGAATCCAGGAGGATGACCACGTCGCGCTTATGCTCGATCATGCGCTTCGCCTTCTCGATCACCATTTCGGCGACCTGCACATGGCGTTCCGGCGGTTCGTCGAACGTGGACGAAATGACTTCCGCGCCCTTGCACGAGCGTTCCATGTCGGTGACTTCTTCAGGTCGCTCATCGATCAACAGGATGAACAGATAGCTCTCGGGATTGTTCTTGAGGATGGCGTTGGCCAGCTTCTGCATCAACACCGTCTTGCCCGTGCGCGGTGGCGCGACAATCAAGCCGCGTGTGCCCTTGCCAATCGGACAGACGAGATCCAGCACACGCGTGCTCAATTCATCGCCAACTGTCTCCAGGATGAACCGCTTGTTCGGGAACAATGGCGTAAGATTGTCGAAATGTGTTTTGTTCTTCGCCTTCTCCGGATCTTCGCCATCGACGGCCTCGACTTTCAGCAGCGCAAAGAAACGCTCTTTCTCTTTTGGCGGACGAATCTGCCCTGCGATCAGGTTACCCGTCTGCAAATCAAACCGGCGGATCTGCGATGGCGAAACATAAACGTCTTCCGGGCACGGCAGGTAGTTGAACGCCCGTGAGCGCAGAAATCCGAAACCTTCCGGCAGGACTTCCAGCACACCCTCAGTGAACAACACTCCCGCGCGCTCGGCATTCTTCTGGAGAATCTGATAGATGACCTCGTGCTTCCGCATCGTCCCGTAGTTCTCAACGCCCAGGCTCTTGGCCATGCCATTGAGCTTGGTCATGTCCATCCCCTGCAACTCAGCGATGTTGAGCGACTCGGCGATGCGATCCCGGCGGTTGCTGGTCTGCCGCTCATAACGCGGTGCTTCCGGCGCTTCCGGCGCCTCCTCCTCGTGCGACGATTCGACCGGAGCGGTGGGCGGGCGTAAATCGCCGGTTGACGGCTTCGCTACCGCATTCTCTGCCGCCGCCTCAGCCTTGGCCCGGGCGACCGTCTCAGCCGACGACTGCGCGAATTCGGCGTCCTCCGGCTGGACCGGCGCGGGTGTTCCCGCCGTCACCACTTCCTCGCCCTCGGGCAGCGGTTGATCAACGAAATCTCTGTTCTTGCCGCGCTTGGGAGCGGCTTTCTTTTTTGAAGGCATCTTGGCCATAGGTTGGAAAATATTTTGCGGATTAAATGACAGACCCGCGTTTGCCAAAAGGCAACCGGGGCTTCGGTGAGACAACCAGACGGGAAATCAGTTCAAGTTTGGCTGGCTTACCGGAGACAGTGACGACAAGGCCCGAACTGTCAACTACTCGGGGGAATTGCCATCAGGTGCGCTCACACTGGCGCACCACAACCCAACCGTCAAGATTCTTTCTGTTACACCTTTGTTCAACTCCATGCTGGCTTTTTCATCCCTTCCGTCGTTGAAACAAAAATGGCCGGAGAATTTCTTCTCCGGCCATTTGAATCCTGATTAGCTCCAGATGTCAGTAGGGCAGCGGGAACTTCGCGGTCAGCTCACGCACGCGCAGGCGCACACGACCGATAGCCTCCGTGTTCTTCAAGTCGAGCAGCACCTCGCTGATCATGTCGGCAATGGCCGACATCTCGGCTTCCTTCATACCGCGCGTGGTCACGGCGGGCGTGCCCAAGCGGACACCGCTGGCCTGGAACGGCGAGCGTGTCTCAAACGGAATCGTGTTCTTGTTCGCCGTGATGCCCGCTTCATCGAGCGCAATCTGGCATTCCTTGCCGCTCACGCCGCGTGCTCCGACGTCCACGAGCATGAGATGATTATCCGTGCCGCCGCTCACGAGACGGAAGCCATTCTTCTTCATGCCATCCGCCAGCGTCGCGGCATTCTTCACCACCTGCTGCTGGTATTCCTTGAACCCCGGTTGCAGCGCTTCGTGGAAGCAAACCGCCTTAGCCGCAATGACGTGTTCCAGCGGGCCGCCCTGGATGCCGGGGAAAATCATCGAGTCGATCTCCTTCGCATACTTCTCCTTGCAAAGGATCAATCCACCGCGCGGCCCGCGCAGCGTCTTGTGCGTCGTGGTCGTGACGAAATCCGCGTGCGGCACCGGGCTCGGATGAATGCCTGCCGCGACCATGCCCGCGATATGCGCGATATCCGCGAGCAATAACGCCCCGACTTCCCGCGCAATCTGCCCCATGCGCTCAAAATCAATGATGCGCGGATACGCACTCGCGCCAACCGTGATCATCTTCGGCTTGTGCTCATGCGCCATCTTCGCGAGCTGGTTGTAATCAATCCGCTCGTCCTCCTTGCTCACACCGTAGTGAACGATCTCGAAAAACTTGCCGGAGAAATTCGCCTTGTTGCCGTGCGTTAGATGTCCGCCGTGGCTCAAGTCCATCGTCAACATCTTGTCGCCGGGCTTCAGAAAGGCGAAATACACCGCCATGTTGGTGCCGCTGCCCGAATGCGGCTGCACGTTGGCATGCTCGGCACCGAACAGCTTCTTCGCGCGATCAATTGCGATCTGCTCGGAGAGATCCACGTTTTCGCAGCCGCCATACCAACGCTTCTTGGGATAACCCTCGGCGTATTTATTCGTCAGCACGGAGCCTTGCGCTTCCATGACTGCCGGGCTGGTGAAGTTTTCGCTCGCGATCAGCTCGATGTTCTCCTGCTGGCGGATGCGCTCGTGCTCGATGATCTCGGCGATCTCAGGATCAACTTGTTTCAGTTTCAATGCGGTGGGTGTGTTGCGGGGTTCCATTTTATTTACGCGGCGCTCATGGCGACCGCCTTCAAATTTTGCTGCGAGAAAAGCATCCACGATCTTGCGCGCCGTCTCCGCCGTGGTCGTCTTGCCGGCGAGGCAGATCACATTTGCGTTATTATGCTCGCGCGTGATCGCTGCGGTCGCTTCATCAGCCACAAGCGCCGCGCGAATGCCGGCAATCTTGTTGGCCGTGATGCACATTCCGATGCCGGTGGTGCAGACAAGCAATCCCATCTCGGCCTTGTGGCTGGCAACATTCTCACCGACCGCCTGCGCGTAGTCCGGATAATCCGTTGAATCCTTGTTGTGCGTGCCGAGGTCAACATAGCTGACACCACGCGAATCGAGGTGCTTCTTGAGATTCTCTTTGAGATCAAAGCCGCCATGGTCGCTGCCGATGGCAAACGTCACCGGCTTGTGCGGCACCCGCGCCGCTCCGGATGGCCCATGCTGGATGAATTGCAGGATGCTCGAGATCCCCTGCTCGATCTGGTCGCGGCAGTGCCGATACACCGCGAACGATCCGCCGATGGGATCGCTGATGTCCTTCTCGTATGGATCGAGCGTGTCATCGAACTCACGCAGGAGGAAAGTTTTCTCCGCCGCCTTGGGATACAGGAGTTGCACCGTATCTACGTGGCTGTGCGTCATACCGAAGATGTAATCCGCTTGTTGCACCAGTTCCCCGGTCAACATGCGGCTGCGTTGCTTCGAGATGTCGATGCCCAGTTCCTTCATCGCCGTCACCGAATGCACGCTCGGCGGCTGCCCGTCCACCGCGCCCAGCCCGGCGGACATAATCTGGTAATCCCCGCGCCCCTCGACCGCATGGCGGAACAAACCTTCAGCCATCGGACTGCGGCAAATGTTCCCCGTGCAAATAAACAAAATCGTCTTCATCAGAAACGAGGCGTCAGTGTGGTTCCCAAAAAGGAATCGTCAAATGCGAAATCAGAGTTTCCCCTGCCGCACAACCGCCAGTCCCTTCAGCAGATCAACCGCCCGCGCCAACGCCGGATCTTGGATCACGGGCACTTCGACCTCCGACTTCACCCGCGCGTTGGTCACCGTTTCAAAATCTCCATCGCCACGCTTTTCGCGCACGAGGTCCGCTTCCGTCACGCGAATCCGCTTCGCGGAGCGTGCCGCCGCCGTTGTATTGGTTGCCGGGCTTTTGGAGGAACCATTTTCCCTCGCCACATTCGTGGCCCCTGAAAACGAATCAGCGTAGAAATCCTTCTCGTCATCCGCCTTTACCGCCACCTCGATGTCGGGAATCAAACCCGTGGATGGAATCGGCTTCGCGTCCCCAAGTTGAATCGGTGCCGTCACGATCCGCACTGTTTGCCCGTTGGAAAGTTTGAAATCCGTCGTCACCCCCGCGCGTCCCGCCGTGCGCCCGCCGATCAACAAACCTGCACCCGTCTGCCGCAGCATCGCCGCCACCGCCTCCGCGGCTGCTCCCGTTTCGCCGTTCACCAACGCAACCACCGGCATCCGGATGGCGTTTGTCTTCTCCTGCGAACTCACCAGTCCTTTGCCCGCGTTAAGGAGCGGCACTTCCGACTTCAGGAACAAATCTACCGTGCTAGTGGCCGCCGCGTAATCGTCGCCATCCACAAATCGTAAATCTAAAACCAGCCCGCTCAACTTGTTTGAGACGCCCATCTCTTTCACTTCCGCAGCTACTGCCTCCGCCAGTCCCGCTTCGACGTGCTCAATCCGCACATAGCCGACGCTCCCGTCGAAGACACTGTGCCGCGACACCAGCGGCAACACATTCTTGGTTGCGCCCTCCGTGTTCGTGACCATCGTTACCCGCCCTTTCAGCGCAGCAAGCAAACCATCCACCGCCGCGCGGTTCACGGTTTCATCCGTCGCGCCCGCGAGGTGTTCTCGAACGATTTTTTGAACCTCCTTGAAATCGGGAGTCACCGCCGTGTCCGCCGCGCGAAGGTTCGAGATGCTCAAACCAATGCCAGCCAACGCTAATGCAAAACAACGTGCAATCATGTTCATCAATTTGCCGCAGTCTGTCACCGCCGCCACCGCTCCGCAAGCCGCCGCCTTTAGCCCGTGGTGGACAAAAACTGAACCTTGAACCAACATCCAGCGTGTTCAACGGCACGCAGGATTGAGCATCACCAACATGGCAGCCGATAATAATTTCATCAAACGCGTGGAGAGCCTGCTTGTTCAAGGCGGTAACGAGCCGGCCAATCTGCTGCAAGTCTTGGAGCAAGTCCTGGCGCACTTCAACTGCACAACCGGCACCATTCACGGTCTCGACCCGAAATCCGGCCTGCTGGTTCTGCTCGCGCAACGCGGCATCCCCGAAGTCATCATGGACAAGGTAAGCCGCATCCCCATCGGCAAGGGCATGGCCGGCCTCGCCGCGCAACGCAAGGAAGCCGTGCAGGTCTGCAACCTTCAAACCGATACTTCAGGCCAAGCCAAACCCGGCGCCAAGGAAACCAAGATGGAAGGTTCCATCGCTTCGCCGATGCTCGTGGACAAAACCATCCTGCGCGGCGTGCTCGGTGTGGCAAAACCGGTCGCGTATGAATTCACCGCCGCCGAGCAAAAACTCCTGTTGCAAATCGGCGAACTCATTGGCCGTTCGCTGGGTCGCCCGACGAAGAATGAACTGCTCGACCAATATTTCATCGAAGTGCGCCACAAACTGATTGAAGTCGCCGCGTTCCTTGACCGCGTGGATCGCGCCGAAGGCGAGGATGATTATCGAATCAATGCTTTCCGTGCCGCGCTCAAGGAACTCGAACGCGCCGAGCCCGAGCGCGCCAAACAAATCCTCCTCGCGCTCAGTGACCCGACGACGGAACCGATTCCAGCAGCGAAGGGCAAATCAGCATCCGGAGCGTATCCAATCGAAAGCTAAGCCATGCGATATATTGAGCCACATGCGCACATGGTCAGCCGGACGACCGATGATTATGCGGCGATGATCACCGCCGGTTGCCAGGCGGTTTGCGAACCGGCGTTCTGGGCCGGCTTCGACCGCAGTTCCGCACAGGGCTTCTACGATTATTTCTCCCAGCTCACCGACTACGAGCCGAAGCGCGCCGCCAAGTTCGGTCTGCCGCATTACTCGTGGCTCTGCATCAACCCCAAGGAATCCGAGGACGTGAAGCTCGCCGACGAAGTGCTCGCGCTCATCCCGGAGTTTCTCAAACGCCCCAACGTCCTCGGCATCGGCGAGATCGGCCTGAACAAGAACAGCCGGAACGAACTCACCGTGTTGCAAAAGCACGTGGACCTCGCCGCGCAACACGACCAGCTCATCCTCGTCCACACGCCGCACCTCGAAGACAAACTCAAAGGCACACGCCTGATCGTGGACCTGCTCAAACGCGACAGCCGCATCAAGCCCGAGCGCGTCATCATTGACCACGTCGAGGAACACACAATCGGCGCCGTGCTCGACGCCGGCTTCTGGGCGGGCATCACGCTGTATCCTGACTCGAAGTGCTCGCCCGCCCGTGCCGTGGACATGGTGGAAAACTTCTCGCACGAACGCGTCTGGATGAATTCTGCCTGCGACTGGGGCCACAGCGATCCGCTCGCCGTGCCGAAGACCGCCCGCGAGATGCGCAAGCGCGGCCATTCGCTCGCCGCGATTGACCGGCTCATCTACCAAAACCCCGCGCGCTTCCTCAGCCAGTGCCCCAACTTCGTGGTTCCAGGTTGAGCGAAGGATTGCGACCACCAATGAATAAGGACGGACTAGACGCGAATTACGCTAATTCTCGCGGATTGAAGTTTTTAATTCGTGTTAATTCGCAAAATTCGCGTCAAAGGTTTTCCCCCGTCTGTGTCCATCCGTGGTTAAATCTTTGAGCCATGAAACTCAACCACGGCCTTCATCTCACCTACTGCACGAACATCCATCGTGGCGAGGACTGGCGGGAAACGTTCAGCGGCCTCGAACAATACACCCTCGCTGTCCGCCAACGCGTCGGCATAAGCGAACCCTTCGGCATCGGCCTCCGGCTGAGCAACCAGGCCGCCCGCGAACTCGCCGAGCCGCAGACGTTGCTCGCGTTCCAGAAGTGGCTCGACCAGCATGGCTGCTACGTTTTCACCATCAACGGATTTCCCTACGGCCGCTTTCACGGCGGACGCGTGAAGGAACAGGTCTTCGCCCCCGACTGGACCACGCGCGAGCGCCTCGACTACACCAACCTCCTCTTCGATCTCCTCGCGCAACTCGTCCCGCCCGGCGTCGAAGGCAGCGTCAGCACCCTGCCCGGCTCGTTCAAGGAATTCATCCAGGAGCGCAGCTCCTCCTCTCACTCTTACTCCTACTCTCCCTCAAAACTCGCTGCCATCAGCCGGAACCTCTGGGCCTGCGTTGAACACATCGCCCGCGTCAGCGAACGCACCGGACGCACGCTGCATCTCGGCGTGGAACCCGAACCGCTCGGGCTCTTCGAGAATACTGCCGAGACCGTCGCCTTCTTCACCGCGATGCGCGACGAACATCCCAACGAACCGCGCCTGAACGCGCATCTCGGCGTGAACTACGACGCCTGCCACTTCGCGCTGCAATACGAATCCGCCCGCGCCGCACTGGAACAATTCCGCCGGCACGACATCAAGCTCAGCAAGCTGCACCTGAGTTCCGCGTTGAAAGTCCGCGCCACCCCGGAAGTCCGCACCGCCCTGCGCGCCTTCGTGGACGACGTTTACCTGCATCAAGTCATCGCCCGCGCCACCGACGGCACCCTCACGCGCTACAAAGACCTCCCGCTCGCCTTGGATGCCATCAACCATCAACCATCAACCATCAACTCGCCTGAGTGGCGCATCCACTTCCACATCCCGCTGCACAGCCCGGCCACGACCCTCTTCGACAACACCACCGACCACCTGACCGAACTGCTGGATGTGCTGGGCGAAAACCCGAAGCTCTGCCCGCACCTCGAATTTGAAACCTACACCTGGGAAGTCCTGCCCCCGGAACTGAAGAACGAAAGCGTAGTCACGCAACTCGTCCGTGAATACGAGTGGTGTTTGAAGCAATTGAATGAGCGAGGGCTAAAGTGTTGAGCTTGGGTTTCGGTCGAACTTCACAGTCATCTTAGCGACTAACGTTAGCCGAACCCAACCTACGGACCAACCCGGATGCGGTAGTAACTTGCCGCGTTGGACAAAGGTGAATCAAGAAAGACACCATTAGATAAAGATACAGATGTGAGGTTGGTGAATATATCCACCCAACTATCAACCCCATTCAGATTTGGAGCGCGTTGGAGATACTGAGGCACGTTCGTTCCGCCTCTCCAAGTCAACCGCACACTGTTAGTTTGCAGACTTATTTCAGTAAACCGAAGAAAGGAATTGGGATTCGTCCCGGCTAAGAACTCAGCATAGTTGCTCTCACCGTCATGGTCGGAGTCGGCATTGGGATCTATGCCAATGTATCCGAAATGAGCAAGCTGCCACCAATCAGGAATCCCAATCCCAAATGAATCAGGCGAAATCATCCGGATACAGTTGTTGCCGGAGTCCGCCACATAGACAACTCCGTTTGTGCCGGCACACAACCCGGTTACACCATGAAACTTGGCGGCAGAACCAAGGCCATCTTGATAGCCTTGTTCAACTGCCCCAGCCATCGTGCTGACCCAGCCACTCCCGGCGATTTTTCGAATGCGATTTTCATCGCTCACAAAAATGTTGGTTGTAGAATCAACGACCACATCTTTGTAGGGGATTGGCATTGCCCATATGATTAGTTGTGGATTTGAGAACAGGGAACGCAAGCGGGGGCCGTCGGAGTAGCCCGGCAGAGGGCCTCCGAAGTTGCTGGTCGGATCACCGGCAAACACATCAAGCGTCGTGTCAGGAGAAAGTTTATATAGCAGAGGGCCGGTGCTAACATACAGGTTCGTCGAAGCATCGAGGCCGAGACCCACTCCCGGACACCACCCGCCCGAACATGCTGTCTGGGCGGTTGAAAGCGGACTTGGCCCTGCAATTTTTGCTACACTTCCATCTGGCGATACCCGTAGGACGGCCTTTCCAGAGCCCACGTAAACATTCCCTGCCGCGTCAGTCTCAATTTGCCAAAATGACGGATGTTCAAAGAAAGGTATCGAAGCGAGACCCGCGAGAGCCGTGACTATTCCGTTGGTCGCGATTTTACAGATACGGTTGGAATTTGCTGAGTCCGCCACGTAAAGATTTCCAGTTTGATCGATGGCCACCGAAGTCGGAGCAGTGAACTGCGCGTTGGTCGCTTGCCCTAATCCGGAGCCCGCAACGCCTGTGCCTGCGAACGTTGTCGCCTGCCCTGAAGGAGTTATTTTTCTGATTACATTATTTCCGGTATCAGCAACATACAAATTGCCGACTCTATCAATACACATCCCCTGAGGATTGGAAAACCTCGCCAGAGTTCCGATGGCGTTGCTGAAGCCAGGAGTGATCCCGCCAGCCAAAGTCGTAACGACGGTATGCTCAAGGTCAGCAAGCGTGTAGGACGCGGCCTGCACGTCACTCGGCATCCACTCGGCCCGATAAGCTCGCGCCTGTAAAATGGCCCGCGAACCCAAAACGACGGGCGTGGAATAAAGCGGAGAATTGGTTGTCGGCACCGTGCCATCCACCGTGTAGTAGATTTGCGCTCCGGACGTGACACATGAAATGGCAATTCCGGTTCCGTATGAAACCAGACCTTCAGGCATGTTAAAAACCGGGGTGGCCACCACTAGGGTAAAGACGGCACTCTCCACGTCACTTGGATTCAGGTCGGACCGGAAGGCGCGTAATTTATACGTGATGTCAGTGTGGATTTGCAGTGTTCCACCGGAAGCGATCGGCGCATCAAGTTCGGTTGGGTCCACTCCGTTGGTTGTATAGTAAATTATTGCACTGGGAGTGGCGCAAGTAACCGTGACAACGTTGGTGTTTATGGTTCCACCGGGCTGCGAAAATACCGGCGTGAATACTTGGTGCGAATCCCGGACTTCATACACTTTGGCAGTCTCGTAATCAGCCAGATAAAGACGGCCTTCTTCGTCTTCGCCAAACGTGTCTATCAGCAAATAAGGAGTCTGGCTGATTTGAGACCACTGCCCGTTGGTGGCAGCGTTGACCAGGGCCCAGATGCTTCCAGTAATCGCGTCGCCAAAAAAGTAAACCCCGTTCATCCTCGGGGAGTCGGGCCCGCGATACACATAACCACCACGCACGCTTCTGCGTGACGTTCCAGTGTATGACACAACCGGGCCGGTGAGACCTGCGTAATTGGTAAATCCGACCGGCGGATCAAAAATGTTGGTCCCGTCCAATATTGGCCAGCCATAGTTTTTTCCCCCTGCGTTGGCTACGGGTTGATAATTGATCTCTTGGTTGGCAAAGCCCACGTCACCCACATACAGATGACCCGTGCTTCGGTCGAAGGAAAGTGTCCGCGGATTTCTAAGACCCATGGCCCAGATTTCAGGTGCATAATTCGTATTGCCGACAAATGGATTATTTGCCGGCACCGAATAGGGAAACGCCCCACCTTCGACATCGATGCGCAGCAATTTCCCCTGGAGCGATTTTGGGTTTTGTGGAGTCGGATACGAATCTCCATCACCTGATCCGATGTAGAGGAAGCCGTCTGGGCCAAAGGCGATTTGCCCGATGGCATGGTTATCATACGAACCCGGTTCAGGAATCACCAGCAGTGCCTGTTCACTGCTCGTGTCCGCCACATTCAAATTCGAGGTCACTTGAAACCGGGAAAGGCAGGCCGCCCGATCCGGGTTCCGCGTGTAGCTCACGTAAAAGTGCTTGTTGGTGGCAAAACCAGGCGGAAACGCGACGCCGCAGAGTTGTTGCACATTGACGGTTGCCGCCAGATTCAGAAATGGAGTGGCCAGAACCTGATTGCTTTGCACGATCCAGATTTGCCCGCCCTGTAAACCGACAAATAGCCGTCCACTGCTGTCGCCGGCGTGGGTTATGCAAGTCACCGTATCAAAGTTGTGGGGGGCAACTTCCGTAAAGCTCAGTTTGGGCAGATCAATTGGCTGAGCATTCGAGTGGACCATCCCAACAGCTGTTACGATCACGAAGCAGATCTTTTTCACGAGCCCGAACGCTTCCAATATCCTACGTGGTGGGCCACTACATCTCTTGTAAGAACTGCTAGCCAGCACTGAATCAACGCTCGGCAGCACATTCATTTGAGATGAGGTTCGCATATCGATTTAACGAATATCCAGCAGCAAAAGGCGAGCCGTATGTTGGTGATGTCTCCTCATATACCAATACCACCGCGACTTTCCCTCGTTGTCCAAATTGGCATAAAAGGGGGCAGTCCTCATGGGCGTGTTGCCGAAAGGCAGTTTTCGCTAGCGCGGGATACGGGCGGTGACATAACCGCCGATCCGGTGGGAAAATTTTCAGTTCC
>Ga0154020_10006055_pt1 | contig 14180 bp, 10 predicted proteins | sample Klosneuvirus_201_FD_109709 | JGI IMG/M metagenome (GOLD analysis project Ga0154020, IMG submission 109709) | Active sludge microbial communities from wastewater, Klosterneuburg, Austria - Klosneuvirus_20160825_MG | ecosystem: Engineered > WWTP > Aerobic digester > Activated sludge | place...
CAAAGGAATCGTCGCCGGCGCCGGCAGCCTCGGACTCCTGATCTCTCCGCTCGTCGTCTCGTTCGTCACCTCGCGAGGCTGGCCGACCAGCCTCGCCGCGTCGCGAATCGTTGCCGCGGGCGCCATCAGCTTCCTGCTTGCCTCCCTGCTTCCCTCGCTCGAAACCTTCGTCATCGGCAGCGTCATCGGCATGGCCACCTCCGCCGCCGTGATTCCCCTGCTCACGCAGATGTATCAGGACAACTACCCGGAGAAGGAACGCGGCCGGCTCTTCTCCCGCACCGTCATGGTCCGCATCGCGATGGCAGCCGGGTTCAGCAAGCTGGCCGGCGACGCCCTCGACGGTCACATCGATCAATACCGCTGGCTGCTCCTCGTCTTCGCTGGAGCGCTGGCCGTGGCCAGCTTTTGCCTCTCGCGTTGTCCAACCAACCCGATTCCTTCCGACGGTGGCGCCCACCCGTTCCGCGCCCTGCGTTTCGTGCGCGACGACGCCCTGTTCCGCCGCACGCTGATCTGCTGGATGCTCATGGGCTTCGCGAACCTGATGATGCTTCCCCTGCGCGTCGAATATCTCGCCAACCCGAAATACAATCAGGCCGTCGCCGTCGGAACCATCGCGCTCGTCACTGGTGTGATTCCCAACCTCGCCCGCCTCGCGCTCAGTCCCGTGTGGGGCTACCTCTTCGATCACATGAACTTCTTCGCGTTGCGCGTTACGCTCAACATCGGGTTCGCCATCGGCATCTTCACCTTCTTCACCAGCAACTCTTTCGCAGGACTCGTCACCGGCGCCGTTGTCTTCGGCATTTCAAATGCCGGGGGAGACGTCGCATGGAGCCTGTGGGTTACGAAGTTCGCGCCACCCGGCCGCGTCGCCGACTACATGTCCGTGCATACCTTTCTCACCGGCGTGCGTGGTGTGGCGGCGCCACTCTTCGCCTTTTACTTCGCCGCGAAAGTTTCCCTCGGCGTGCTCGCCGGCTTCAGCGCCGTTCTCATTCTGCTCGCCACCCTGCTTCTCGTTCCGGAGATTCGGCGGGGCCGCAATGCCCGCAATGCTCCCGCACTCGTCGAGGAAGTTTCCGAGTAACCACCGCTACCGAATCGCCTTCACGTAACGTCCCATCCAATACGGCAGCAGAAATTCATCACCCGCGTACTCGATCTGCCCGCCCTCGCCGCCATCCATCTTGAAGGGATGCGAATTCCAACGCGACATACGACGCTCACCCGGCGGCAACAGCTCCACCAACTCCTGACTGCGGAAATTCTCCGGCAGCTTCGTGATGTCCTCGCGATGCGAGTTCTTCACCGACCAGCTAATCAGGTCGAGCGGGAACCGTCGCAATGTCCACAGCGCGCCGTCCACGTCGAACTCCTTCGCACCTGTTGATGCAAGAATGAAGTTCCAGCTTGGAATACGCTCGTGCTTCTCCAACTCGAAATGATCGCGCACCACCACCGCATACTTGCGCCGCAAATCCTCGTTGAATGCGAACTGATGCAGCGTCCAGTAGGTGTAGAACGCGAGCTGATCGTCCGAATGATTCCATTCGTTCCCCATGTCGTTGCCTTCGTAAATGAATCCCTTCGTGGGCGCGACGAGCCCCACGCTGTTCAGAATGTTCGTCAGGTAACCGTGCTTCTCAAACAGCTCGAACGCCTTCTCTCGGTAAATCTCCTTGCCCGTCACCCGGTAGGCAAACTGCAATCCCGCGATGATCTCCGCGCTGTTCAGCTTACGGTCCACGATGGATGGCGGGAACCAGTTCACATAGTCCGGATGCCAGCGTCCCCACAACGTCGGCTTGCCGTCCCAATCAACCAGATACCAGTCGTTGCGCACGATGTGATCCATGATCTTGTCGTAGAGTGTCGCGATGCGTTGCTTCTCCTCCGCCGTCTTCGCGACGCAAGTCCAGAGCACCGCGTAGCCGAAGGTGTGATCCGTGAACTCATCGCTGCTCGTCGTCGCCTTCCACTCCCAATCCTCGTCCGGCGCCACGCGCCAACGATCGCGATCCGAGAACTTGAAACCCCGACGCTCAAACGTGCGCGATGGAAAGCCCTTCAGCCCGTTGATCGATTCCATTCGCTCCAACGCTTCGAACGTCTCCCAAGCATTCGAGCGCGCCTGCGGATCGCCGGTCGCACCGAAGCGAAAGGCCTGACTCGCCATGTAGAACGCACTCCACGACCCATCGTTGTCCGTGTCGATCATCTCCCCGCTCGTGATGTCGCCGGGCCTCGCCAGCCGAAGCTCAGACACCAGTCCGTAGCGCATGTGGCGCTGCCGAATCTTGCGTTCGTAGTGCTCCGCCTTCTGCGCCAGCGTCATCCGGCGAAACTCAATCTTGCTGAGACCCGCCTTCGTCAACGCGAGCACATTTCCCTCGCGGTCCAACGTCACATCCACCACCGCGTCATCTAGCAACCACCGTTTCGACGCGTAGTAATAAACGTCTTCCTTCGCGCTCCAGTGGAACACGCCACGCGGCGTTCCCGCCCAAATTCCATCCGCACCTGCCGCAATGCTGGTGATGTGCGTCACCGGCAGCCGCGTTTGTCGCGCAAGCGTCTCGCGGCCGTCCGTCAAGCCGAGCGCGTAGAAACCACGGCGTGTGCCCACCACCATTTCATTCGCTCGAAAGGCCAGGCACGTCAGCTCGCTTCCGGAGTGAAACAATTCCCAACCCTCGCCGCGGAGCCGATGAATCGCGCTTCCGCTCATCAGGAAAAGCTCCGCACCCCACGCGTAGGGCCAAATCTCCGTTCCTCCCGCCACCGGTGACGCCAACTCGACCAGCTTGCCGTCACGATGCACCGCCACGTTCGTGCCACCGACCAACAGCACCGCGCCATCGTCCGCCCGGGCGAAGCGCTCGAAGCGCCCCGCCGGCAAATGTCCCTTCACCTTGCCCGCCCAGCCGTTCGCGAGAAATCGATCCTCGTAGAGATACAACAACTCGCCGCCCTGCATGGTGAGATCGCTTGGCTTCAAATCAGCGAGCGGACGGAAGCTCCGGTCCAGCGCCACCGTCTGTTCAAACACCCGCGCCACGCCGCGATCCGTCAGCAGGTAAACGATGCCGTCGCGATTCACGAACACCTTGCGGTAGTCCGCGCCGTTCAACTCAGGATTGACCTGAAACCGAACCGCGATGTCTTGAAGAAATGGCGTGTCGGCCACCGATCGAGCCATCGTTAACGGCAGTCCCATCAGCAGGGCACAACAGACGACAAAGGCAACACGGAGTAACATAGTGCGCCGAGGATGGAAACCAGCGCGCCCGTCGCAAGGATTATTTGTCCGGCTCCAAACGCCGTCACTTCAATGTGCCAACTCGGATCGCCTGGAAACACCGACTTGAGGTGTGCCCGGCGGCAACCGAGCGGGATCGAGAAAGTTGAAATCGAAGTAAATGTTCCGTGTTGGGGCGTTGTAATAGACGCCGGGGTTTCGAAAAACATTGGTCGCCACCGCGCTGGGATACAGGCACACCAATGAACCGTTGAGCGTATAGGTGCGTGTACTCCACGCCTCCAGCAGTCGGGGAAGATTATTCGCGCCACCGCTGTAGACAGCTGCAGACGGTGTATTCCCCGCGACGATCGCAGCGACGACAGTGGTGTTGGATGCGGGGCGTGTAATGTAGTGCCCACTGGAAGACTGATCGCGAAAGGCCCCAGACAACAACGTGTAAGCATCACAAACCAACGACGCAGGCCGCGTGTCGGCGGTGTTTGTGGTCCCGAGATGGGCCGTGGTCGGTTGATTGAAATGGCCGAGGGTATAGAGCGGATTCGGGGTGGCCACGGTCAATCCCCGTTCCGCGAGCACCCGCCCGTTCACCACTCGCACCACCGCAAACTTGCTCGAACTCGGCAGCCGCCGGTCGGCGATGTAGGCGATGTTGGGAACGACACCGACTCTCAGCACGGATGCCACCTCGGCATTTGTCGCTGCCCAAAGATTGAACCGTCCCACATCGAACTCCGTGGTCAGGGCCGTCTTGCTCACCTCGCGCTGGTCCACGAATGTCTTGTTGGTGCTGACGAAATTCGTGATCGCCAGCCATGGGAGCGTTGTGCGTTCTGCCGAATAGGGCCGCTTCAGAAATGCCTCCACGGACGTGTTCGTCACCAGAATCACCAGCTCAGCTTTGTTGAAGTAGCGCTCGCGCCCCAGCGGCGATCCGATCTCTTCATCCGGCGGCGGGATTTGAATAATCTGCCGGACGGCTTCGGGACCCATCTCTTCGTCGACGGGCCAAACCAGACGCGGAGCGTTCGAGACCGCCGCTCCGTAGAAGTAAGGAGTGGTTATCGGGTTGGTGGAAGCAAAGTAACGGAGACTGTTCTCGATGGCTCCCGAAGCCGTCACATCGCGGTAGAAGTATTGGAACACGACCGAACCCATATAAAGGTTGCTGTTCGAGTGAACCCGGCCCCGCAGGTGCATGATGGCCGCACCGTTGAATTCCAGATCTCCATTGTAGAAGATTCCGAACTGGAAGATCGGGATGCCGACTGGTGCCTTCAGTCGAAACAGCCGGTGCGAGTCCACTGCCGGCATGTCGGCAATGATCTCGTCTTCAGCAACCGACTTGAACCATAATAATTCGGTCCAAGCTCCAGTGTTGACCGAGTTCATCGTCGATTGCAGCTCACTGTGAACCGCCCACTTCGGCCACCTCAACTGCACATTCGTGCCCGACGGAATGATCTGAATCGGCGACGGCGTGTTGTCCCACTCGACAGACTCCGCGCCGACAGGCATTCCGCAACACCAAAGCCACACCAGCATTAAGTCTGCAATACACCACGTTGGGCGCGATTGCCGCCAATGGAATTTCTCCGCTGCATCCTTGCTTCTCTTCATGCGCCCAGCTTTCCAGATTAGACCCCGGTTGGCAAACCGGGGAATCATCGATACCTTGGACAACCGAAATCCAATATGAACCTCGCGAGACTTCTCCTTGTTCTGCTTGAGTGCAGCACATTCGCAGCCCGCGCCGCCGAACTGCGCGTGATGTCCTTCAACCTCTGGCATGGCGGCGACGCCGGGAAGCAGCCACTCTCGCAAACCGCTGAAGTCATTCGCGCGGCCAAGGCGGACATCATCGGCCTTCAAGAGACGGGCGGCTACGAAATGGAGAAGGGTTCCGGACGACCAGACAATGGTCGCAAGCTCGCCGATCTGCTGGGCTGGCACTACTTCGATCAAGGCGAGCGCACGGGAATTCTCAGCCGCTATCCTATCATCACAAACACGCCGCGGAAATGGGGCGTGAGCGTCCGCATCGCGCCCGGTCGGGAAGTCATGATGTTCAACGTCCATCTGGCGCACGCGCCGTATCAGCCGTATCAACTCGCCGGAATCCCCTACTCCAACGGGCGCTTCATCAAGACGGCAGCGGAAGCCGTGGACGAAGCACGCAAAGCCCGCGGCGAACAGGTGGAGCGATTGCTCGTGGATCTAAAGCCCGCGCTGGCCAGTGGCAAACCGGTGTTTCTCACGGGTGACTTCAACGAACCGTCGTCGCTCGACTGGACCGCTCGCGCAGCAGCAGCAGGCCGTAAACCCGTCGCTGTCGAATACCCGTCCACGCTCGCCGTCATGAAGACCGGGATGCGCGACGCCTATCGCACGGCGCACCCGGACGAACTGACGCATCCGGGCAACACCTGGACGCCAACCACCCGCCCTGACGATCCGAAGGACCGTCATGACCGCATCGATTTCGTCTTCTTCGCCGGCACCAACGTGACCGTGAAACGCTGCGACGTCGTCGGGGAATCATCCAACTCCGCCGACATTGCGGTGATCCCGTACCCGTCTGATCACCGCGCCGTGGTGGCGACGATTGAGTTAAATGATTAACCGGTAGAAGAATGTCGATGGACTGCTCCCGCGCCCGCACCAAGAACCCATCTGAATGGCTGGAGATCTCTCCGGATTTCTCGAAACCACTCGCCGAACAAGTCACCGATTGGTTTCTGACCTGGGAACCAGACCTGCGCGAATCAATCAAGTGGAACATGCTCTGTTTCTCCGGGCGCAAACTGGTCTGCGGCTTGAGCGCGTGCAAAGCACATTTGGGCATCACCTTCTTCCGCGGCACGGAACTGGACGATCCTGTGAAGCTGTTCACCGATGGCAGTGAGGGCAACACCAATATCCGTTCCATACGCGTCACCAACCTCGCCGCCGTGAATCGCGCTGCGCTGGAGAACTTGCTCCATGCAGCCGTGGAGCTGGACGCCGACCCGATGATTCCGCCCGCGCCGAAGGTGAAACGGAGACCGTGGCCGATGCCCTCGTTTTTCAAAGCCGCGCTCGCCGAGAAGAAACACCGCGCGGCGGCGGAGAATTTCAAGACGCTCTCCCCGACCTGTCAGCGCGAGTATCTGGTATGGCTCACGATGGCGAAGCGACCCGAGACCCGTGAGGAGCGTTTGAAACAAACACTGGCTGCCCTCGCGAAGGGCCGGAAGTGGGCGCAGCGAAAACAGCTTTGACTCGAATCATCACCGCCGAGGTTCGGTATCAAAAGTCCTTGAAGCTCTCTGGAAGCGGCAGCTCATTCGCCTTTGAGTTAGCGCGGGGGTTGGCGGTAGTTGACTGAGCCGGGTGCTTCGCCGGCGCATGTGTTGGCAGCGGCGCTGGAGTTTGAAAGGTCTTCGTCTGGCGTCTGGGCGGATTCACATTTCCAGGCGCGGCGGACGGCTCAGCCAATCCACCGCCATCGCCCGAAACCAGAATGGAAAGCTGTCGAATCGAACCCTGGAGCGCAGCCGCCTGCGCCTTCAGTTCTTCAGCGGCACTGGCGCCTTCTTCCGCGCTGGCGGCATTGCTCTGCGTCACCTTGTCCATCTGACCGATGGCGATGTTGACCTGTTGAATTCCCTGGCTCTGCTCGTCTGATGCCGCCGCGATCTCGGCAACATAGCGATCGACCTCGCGGATCTTGTCCGCGACTTCACGCAGGCCCGTCGTCACGCGCGCGCTGATCTCAACACCACGAGCGCTCTTGGTAATCGAGTTCTCGATCTTCTCCGCCGTTTCCCGCGCTGCGAGAGCGCTGCGTTGCGCCAGATTCCGAACTTCATCCGCGACCACCGCGAACCCCAGGCCCGCCTCGCCGGCCCGGGCCGCTTCCACCGCGGCGTTCAGCGCGAGGATGTTTGTTTGAAAAGCAATCTCGTCGATCGATTTCACAATGCGCGCAATGTCATCGCTCGCCGCCTTGATCTCCAGCATCGCAGTATTCATCTCGTCGATGTGGCTCGAGCCCGAATCCGCGGCGGCGCGTGCCTCGTTCGCAATTGCCTTGGCGGAGCCGGCGTTATCAGCATTACGTTTCACCATGCTGGAAATCTCCTCCAGCGAAGCACTGGTTTCTTCCAGCGATGCCGCCTGTTCACTTGCACCTTCCGCCAGAGCGATGCTGCTGGCGCTGATGTGCCCCGAGGCTTCGAGCGTCTGCTGGCTGGAGGCGCCGAGCTCGGCCAGGGCGGCATTAAGCGGACGGACGATGATTCGGCGATTGAGGAAGTAGAACGCCAGACCAATCAGAACCGTGACCGGCGCGATCCAAATCAACGTGCTGATGAAACCAGCCCTTGTCACCGCATCCACCTTGTCCAACGGCGCCTTGAGAATAAACGCACCGTGAATCTCTCCGGTCTTCCAGTTCTCCATCGCGAAGCCAAGGCTGTCCTTCCCGTCCTTGCTGACGCTGTTCTTCGGATCTCCGTGGCAGGCGAGGCAATCGGCCGAGAGCACGATGGGCCGCGCGTAAACGATCTGATTCCGCTGCGCATCCACCTTGAAGTAGTCATCCTGATCGCCCGCTTCGAGCAGCTTCAGGATCTCAGCCTCTTCCGGGGTCGGGTTGTTCTTGGGATTTCGCGCCTGATTCTTCGGCACGCGAAACTCAAAGCCATTCTTCTGCGCAGACTCCTCCAGCGCCTTCCAAGCGGCGACAATTGGGATCGTGCGATAGAGCGCTGTCTTCCGCAGATCAGTCTCCTTCTTCGCCTCTTCCACCAGTTTCGTCCGGTCGAAAGCCCCCGATTGATTCAGGCTGGAGAACGACTCGCGCACATTCTCCGCCTGGGAAATGATGGCGCTCATCGTCTCGCGGGTAAGCTCGATTCCCTGCGAGCGAATCACTCGCGTTTGAATAACCAAACCCACCGCCACGCTGACCGCCACGGCGCCGAGCGCAGCTCCGATAATCTTTTTTCCAAGTGTCATAGTGCGTTGTTGCTATCCACGGACCATTCATGCGACTGGCTCTCCCAAAGAAAAAAGGCACAACCAAAACCACGCGCCAAAGCGTGTCGTTTCAATTGTGCCTTCACTTGCGAGCCACCGATGCCCGCCCGGGAAAGCGGCTGCGGACATTCCGCCAGCCGACAAAGTTGTTAACGGCAGGATCTCCATGGCAATTAAGGCGCGATACGCATTTTCCCGAGAGCAAAAAATGTTTGGCGCCAACCACTTTTGCCAAACGCTTCAGCCGATGGTCCGGGACAAAAACTTAACCGGAACGAATCCCACTGAACCTCGAGACGTCTGGTTTTCCACATCGATGGACTCGAATGAAATGAACGGCCTCGCAAACAATCGAACCAGCCCGTGCATGCTTCCTCTCGTGATCCGAGTGGCGCTGATCCTGTCAATGGTCGCCTCGGGGATCGCCGCTGAACCTCCCAGCCTCACCACCTCCGGCGACGGGACACTGCAGCTTCGCGGCAAACGCTTTCGCGGCATCGGCGTGAATTACTACGACGCCTTCGTCCGGTCCCTGAGCTCCACACCGGCACGCAGCATCGATCCAGCCTTTCACGCGCTGGCAACCAACGGAATTCCCTTCGCCCGCTTCGCCGCGTGCGGCTACTGGCCGGTCGACTGGGCGCTCTACCAAACCAATCGCTCCGAATATTTCACCCGCCTCGCCTCCGTCGTGAACATCGCCGAGAAACATCGCATCGGCCTGATTCCGTCCCTCTTCTGGCACCAAGCAACGATCTCTGACCTCGTCGACGAACCGCTCGACCAGTGGGGCAATCCTTCCAGCCTTACCATCGACTTCATGCGCCGCTACACGCGCGAAGTCGTCACACGCTTCAAAGATTCTCCGGCCATCTGGGCGTGGGAATTCGGCAACGAATTCAATCTCCCCGCCGACCTTCCGAATGCCGCGCAACATCGTCCGCCCGTTCACCCCTCGCTCGGCACGGCCAGCTCGCGCTCGAAACGCGACGAACTCACCCACGACATGATTCGTATCGCGCTGACAGAATTCGCCAAAGAAGTTCGCCGCCACGATCCGCAGCGCCTTATCCTCAGCGGCAACGCCTTCCCCCGACCCACCGCGTGGCATCAGAAACACGAAAAACGCTGGGGCCGCGATTCCGCCCCTCAATGGCGTGAGATGTTGCTGGCCGATAACCCATCGCCCATCGAATCCCTCAGCGGCCGTCTCTACAGCACCAATGATCTCGCCAGCCTGCCGTGGGCCGTCGATGCCACACGCACCGCAAAGAAGCCTCTCTTCATCGGAGAATTCGGCGTACCAGGTGCGCTGACGGCCGAATCCCTCGCGCAGTTTCGTCAATGGCTCGAAGCCATCGAAACCCACCAGGTTCCGCTGGCCGCCCTGTGGGTTTACGACTTCGATGGACAATCCGCTGATTGGAATGTGAGCTCCGACAACTCCCGCGCTCCCCTTCTCCGCCTCATCGCCGAACGCAATGCAGCGTGGCGCGCGGCCAAGTCCGACGCGTCCGGTTCGAAGTAGCCAGTCGAACACCGACAAAGTCTCAGCTTGCGGCACCCGGCGCGCTCGGCCAGAACAGTTGCACGCGCACTCCGTATCAGCGAACCGCGAACAAAAAACATACGTTCAGCCATGAGTAACTCGTCGCCCATCCTGCTCGCCAAAGGCGTTTCCGATACTTTTCTCCTCCCGCAAATGGCCAATCGCCATGGGCTGATCGCCGGCGCAACCGGCACTGGCAAGACCATCACGCTGCAGGTGCTCGCCGAACATTTCAGCCAGCTGGGCGTGCCGGTGTTCATGGCCGATGTGAAAGGTGACCTTGCCGGAATCAGCCAGCCCGGTGGCACTTCGCCGAAGGTTCAGGAACGCATCAAGCAACTGAAACTCGACGGGTTCACCTTCGGCGGTTGCCCCGTCACGTTCTGGGATGTGTTCGGTGAGAACGGCCATCCCGTGCGCTCCACCATCAGCGAGCTCGGCCCGCTCATTCTCAGCCGCCTGCTCCAGCTGAACGACACGCAGGCCGGCGTCCTCAGCCTTGTCTTCCGCATCGCGGACGAAAACGGACTGCTGCTGCTCGACTCGAAGGATCTGCGTGCGATGCTCCAATTCGTCGGCGACAACGCCGCGCAGTTCACCACTGAATACGGGACCATCTCCGCCGCCAGCATCGGCGCCATCCAGCGCAATCTGCTTGCTCTCGACGATCAAGGCGCAGACAAGTTCTTCGGCGAACCCGCGCTAAACCTCGATGACTTGCTGCAAACCGATTCCGCCGGACGCGGCTTCGTGAACATCCTCAGCGCCGATCGCCTCATGCAGTCACCGAAAGTCTACTCCACGTTTCTGCTCTGGCTTCTCTCCGAGCTCTTCGAGCGGTTGCCCGAGGCCGGCGATCTCCCGAAGCCGAAACTCGTCTTCTTCTTCGACGAAGCTCACCTTCTCTTCGCTGATACGCCGCCGCCATTGCTGGAGAAGATAGAGCAAGTCGTCCGCCTCATTCGCTCGAAAGGCGTCGGCGTTTACTTCGTCACCCAGAATCCGCGCGATATTCCGGACAACGTCCTCGGCCAGCTCGGCAATCGCGTGCAGCACGCCCTGCGCGCGTTCACGCCCCGCGATCAGCAGGCCGTCCGCAGCGCCGCGGAAACCTTCCGCACCAACCCAAAGCTCAATACCGAAACCGCGTTGACCGAGCTCGCCGTCGGCGAAGCGCTCGTCTCTCTGCTTGATGAACGCGGCCAGCCGGGCATCGTGGAACGCGCCTTCATCTGCCCGCCGCGCAGCCAGATCGGTCCCATCAATCCGCACCAACGCCAGCAACTCATCCGCTCCTCGCTCGTGTACGGCGCGTACGAAACAGCCGTTGATCGCGAGTCCGCCTACGAGAAGTTGAAGAGCGCGCACGCCCAGCGCCAGCCGCCTGCAGCGTCCACTGCACCCGCTCCAGCTGGCTCGGAATCAGGCGGATTCTTCGGCTCGCTTCTATCGGGTTTGGGCGGCGGTTCAGCGCCACGTCCGCGCGGAGGACGCGAACCGGAATCACTCGCCACCACGATGGCGAAGAGCGCGGTAAGAACGATCGGTAGCTCCGTCGGACGCGAGATCGTCCGCGGCCTGCTCGGCTCCATCTTCGGCGGAGGTCGCCGTCGATGAGCACGCCGGAGTACATCGCTCCCGGCATTTACATCGAGGAACGATCCTCGGGCATTCATCCCATTCCCGGCGTTGCCACCGCGGTGACCGCGTTCGTCGGCACCACCCGCCGCGGCAAATACAATCTGCCCACCAAAGTCCACAGCTTCGGAGACTTTGAGCGGCTCTTCGGCGGGCTCTGGTTGCGCAGCTTTCTCGGATTCGCCGTCCGCGACTTCTTTCTCAATGGCGGCTCCGAGGCGCTCGTCATCCGCGTTGGTCGCGGTGGGCAGTTGAAATCCACCGACCTGATTGGCGCGACACATCGCAAGAAGCGCGCGGGACTCTACGCCTTGCTGAAAGCCGATTCGTTCAACCTGCTCTGCCTCCCGCCCTACAACGCCTACCAGAATGTCGACGATACCGTCGCCGAAGCCGCCGCCGCGTTGTGTGCAGAACGCCGCGCCTGTCTAATTCTCGACAGCGACAGCCGCTGGACGTCCGCAAGCGACGCCAGAACCGCGATGCAGTCCACTCCCCTGCGGAGCGCGAACGCCGCCGTTTACTTCCCCCGGCTCCGCTACTCGAATCCGCTAAGGGCCGGCGCCATTGAAACCTTTCCCGCGTGCGGCGCCATCGCCGGAGTTTTCGCGCGCACGGACAGTCAGCGTGGCGTGTGGAAAGCGCCCGCCGGCACCGAAGCAACTTTGACGGGCGTCAACGACTTGTCCGTCGCAATCACCGACCGTGATCAAGATTTGTTGAATCCACTCGGTGTGAACTGCCTGCGAAATCAACCACAGTCACGGCACGTCATCTGGGGCTCACGCACCACGATGGGAGCCGACTCGCTCGCGTCCGAGTGGAAATACATTCCCGTTCGGCGGCTCGCACTCTTCCTTCAGGAAAGCATTGAACGCGGCACACCGTGGGCCGTGTTCGAACCGAACGACGAACCGCTCTGGGCGAACATCCGTCTGAACGTCGGCGCCTTCTTGAACCAGCTCTTCCGTCAGGGCGCCTTCCAAGGCAACACTCCAGCCAAGTCCTACTTTGTGAAATGCGATCGCGCGACGATGTCCGCTGATGATGTCGCCAGCGGACGGCTCATTTTCGAAGTCGGCTTCGCTCCGCTGAAGCCAGCGGAATTCGTCGTGCTCAAGTTCGCCATTCAAACTTCCTCCTGACATGTCCACTCTCTACGAACGTCTCGGCGGCCACACCGGCATCGCGGAACTGCTGCGCACCTTTTACGCGGATGTCCGGCAGCACTCGGTGCTCGGACCAATCTTCAACGCTCGCATTCACGACTGGCCCGCGCACCTCGCGAAAATCGGCGAATTCTGGGCGCTGCAAACTGGCGGCCCATCCCGCTACTCCGGCGGCTTCGGCGCCGCGCATCTCCGCATCGGCATCGAGCCACAGCATTTCGAGCTCTGGCTGGGACTCTGGGATTTCAACTGCCAGCGACAGTTGCCCCCGGCGGAAGCCGAAGCCATGAGCGCTCTGGCCCACGAGTTTGGAATACGACTGCGAAGATTGGTGGAAATGCGACCTCCTCAGTGAGGCGCGCCGTCAGAATCTGGTAGGAGTCGAGGTGACGAGACTCAAATATAGAAAAACCCAAGCCTCATTACGCCGTCTCCCAGAAGGTTTGGAGCTTTCGAAGTGCGTTCAGGCGTAAGCATCCAGCAGCTGCCCGCTCGCGCGCGATAAAGGCTGTCCAGCCTGTTCCAGCAATTGAACCATCGCCGCACCCTGCTGCGTCGCCACGTCCTGCGACTTCTTCAGCAGGCGAACGCCGATCTCGTCGCGCAACGCCTGCGCTTGCAGCACGCTGTCGAAAAGTGATGCCGGACCTAATCCACTGACGTTCATTCACCCAAGGCATCGGAATAAACCACCATGCGTTGAGCCGAAAAATTGTGCAGATAACGCATGGGCACTGAGACGGTGACGCCATCAAGCCCCACACCACTCGCGACCTACATCCCGGTCGCGGAGCGACCGCCGATGGTAGCCGTGGGCTTCAGCCCACGGTGGAGGTAGAAGGAAAACGCGTCGCGGAGCGACGCATGAAAGCTCTTGAAAGGAGTCCAGACATCAATCGTCGCTCCGCGACAAGGAAGGATTTGTGATCAAGTCCGTGGGCTGAAGCCCACGGCTACCATCATGGCCTCGCTCCGCGAGGCGTCGTTACTCCCGCACCGCCGCCTGCAGCTTCTGTTTGAAGTCGGCGACGAGTTTGTCGTGGGCGGCGTTGACTTCGGGGTCGGTCAGCGTTTTGTCGGCAGCGCGATAAGTGAACGCGTAGGCCACGCTCTTCTGGCCTTCGGGCACGTTCTTGCCGCGGAAGACATCGAACAGCTCCACGTTCTCCAGGTTCGCCGGCTTCGCCTTCTTCACCACATCGAGCACGGCATCGTGCGTCACCGCTTCGCCGACCAGCATCGCCACGTCGCGACGGATGCTCGGGAACTGCGGCAGCGCCTTGAACGACTTCGTAGCATTCCGGCGTGCGAGCAGTTGATCGAGGTTCAGCTCGGCGAGGAACACGGCGTCGCGAAGGTCATACTTCTTCGCCAGAGTCGGAAGGAGTTGTCCCATCTCACCGAGCACCAGCTTGCCGCCGAGCGCGATCGTCGCGGACTCCAGCAGTAACGACGTGCTCTCGGCGCGACGGTTGAAACCAACACCGCGCAGGCCGAACTGTTCGAGGAACTCTTCGAGCAGACCCTTGAGATCGTA
>Ga0154020_10006056_pt1 | contig 14180 bp, 13 predicted proteins | sample Klosneuvirus_201_FD_109709 | JGI IMG/M metagenome (GOLD analysis project Ga0154020, IMG submission 109709) | Active sludge microbial communities from wastewater, Klosterneuburg, Austria - Klosneuvirus_20160825_MG | ecosystem: Engineered > WWTP > Aerobic digester > Activated sludge | place...
CGAGTGGAACAATTCCCGTCACGCCGTCGCGACGCGCACGCCTTCCGGCCCGACTCGTTACAACTGTGTTCGCTGCCACACGGCAATGGGCTTTGAGCAGTTCATCGAGCATGCCGGCAACACCAATACCTATGCGACCAACACCGTTTATGAAGCCATCACCTGCGCCGCCTGTCACGATCCGCATGATGCCTCGAAGCCGCATCAGTTGCGCTCGGCCAATGTTTACACGCTCCCTGAAGGCACCACAGTGACCAATGTGGGTCTCGGCGCCCTCTGCATGGAGTGCCACCACTCCCGCAATGGCTCGGCGACCTCCAACATCGCAAACTTCCAACAAGGCAAACCCACCTGGGCCGGCGGTTCGACCTTCGGCGTTCATGACAGCACCGCAGGCGACATGGTTGAGGGCGTCAACGGCATCACCTACGGCAAGTTCATTCCCAGCGGAGCGCACAGCTATTCCATCTCCAATGTGTGTGTCGGCTGCCATATGCAAACCGTGGCGACAACGGATCCCGCGTTTGGGAAAGCCGGCGGCCATACCTTTAGCATGACGTACCCCATGGTCAGTGGCGGCGTAACGAACACGGTGGATAAAGTGGACATTTGCGTGAGTTGCCACGGTCCGATTCAACACTTCGATATGGTGCGGAAGGACTACAACGGCGACGGCGTGATCGAAGGCATTCAGACCGAAGTCCAGAAACTGCTCGACAAGGTCAACACCCTATTGCCGGACTCGACTTACCGGGCGGATGGCAATTATATTGCCGACGGCTTGGTGAATTCTGTCTCTGCCAAGACGAACTGGCCAACCAAGTTCCTAAACGCCGCTTGGAACTGGCAGTTTGTGAACGTCGAAGGCAGCAAGGGCATCCACAACGCGCCCTATGCCATCGGGTTGCTTAACGCCTCCATTGCCGACCTCACGGATGACCTCGACCACGACGGACTATCCGACACGTGGGAAAACGAGAAATTTGGTTCCATCACTGCCTACGATGGGAACGGGGATGCCGATCAAGATGGCGTCAGCAACGCCTTGGAATACTCCGCACATACCAATCCGATGGCCAAGGATTCCGACGGCGACGGCGTGAACGACCTCGCGGAACTCCAAGCCGGCAGCGACCCGACCAGCGCGCTCGACAAGCCGGGCTTCGTTGTGCAGATCTACACGGCCGCCGAAGTTGAGTTCGCCTCGGAAGTCGGCAAGAAGTATCAGGTGCAAACCGTCTCGGACATCACAGGCACATGGTTGAACGTCGGCTCCGTCACCAACGGCACCGGCAACAACATCTCGATGGTCACTTCGACGCGCAGTGGCGACGGTCAGGCCTACTTCCGCGTGGTGAACGTGCCGTAAGCGGGTTACCGCGAGAACTTGGTTAGTTGGTTGGACCCCTCCCCGGTCATGCGGGGAGGGGTTTTTGATTTTGCAGCTCCGGGCGCAGTGCGACCCGGTGCGACAGAAGTTCCCAATCGCGCTCGGCGGCCCGCCCGCGGACAGCGTTTCCAAGAACCTTCTGATTTCGGTCACCTGCAGTTCCGTTACCACGCTCGAACCAAGCTAGCCAGTCAGGGTTGAACGACGGTTCGCACCTCATCTCCGAATTTCTCCAATTGGTCCAGCGCGTTGTTGATGGCGGTGGCCCCAAGCGGAACGCAGGCCGTGACCGCCTGGGCCAGATTCAGTCTGCGGTCGCGGGCAAAGGCAATCAAACCGGGCAACTCCGCCGCCAGATGATCGGATACGCCAATGATCTCCGCCTCCTTGTTGATGACTTCGTGATACGGCGTCACCGAAAAACTTTCCCGCGTGATGCCGACCAATGCGGCGCGACCCTTGAGCGCGAGTGACCGCACGGCTTGTTGCATGGTCAGCGGCAGGCCGACGAGTTCCAGCGCCACGTCCACTCCCCGACCGTGGGTCAAGGCCTGAATCGCAGCCACCGGTTCATCGGTGGCCGCGTTGACCGGGATCGCGCCCAGCGCGGCGGCGAACCCCAACTTGCGCGGATTGATATCCACGGCGAAAACCGTACCCGCGCCCAGCGCTTGGGCAAGCTGAATGGCGGAACTGCCCAGGCCGCCCGCGCCGTACACGGCAACGCTTTCGCCCGGCTGGAGGCGGGCCTGGCGTAACGCGTGGAGCGACGTGGCCGATGAGCACATGAGAATCGCCCCCTGGGGAAACGGGATTTCATCCGGCAAGGCAAAGACACTCCGCGCCGGCATGACAATGAATTCCGCAAAACCGCCGGCCCGGTGTTTGCCGATCATCTGCGCCGCGCGGCAAAATTGCTCATGGCCCGCGCGACACCATTCACAGGCGCCACAGGTGGCCAGATAGTGCAGGCAGACGCGGTCGCCGGGCTTCGTAGTTTTGACTGCGCCGCCAATTTGCTCGACGACGCCCGCGACTTCGTGCCCCAACGTCATCGGCAACGGGGCCACGCTCGAAATGCCGGCGCGATAGTGCACATCCGAATGGCAGATGCCCGCCGCCTTCACCCGTACGAGCACGTCGCGCGGGCCGGGCACCGGCACCGGGAGGTCGTGCTGTTCGAGTGGCAGGCCAGAACGGACAAGGCGGACGGCTTTCATGGTTCCGTGTCCGCCTGTTCCAGGACGCTGAGGATTTTATTGAATGCGTCGCGGATCTGGCTGTAGTCGGTGACATCCACGGTAAAACGCCTGTCCTTGTTCGGTCGCCCCACGACGTGACCGTCGGCGAATAAGATATTTGCGATCTGCTGCCGATGGTGCGTGCGGGATTTCACATTGAAAACCGCCAGTTCCGGCGGTGCGAGAAAAATCGTATCCATTGCCAGGGCGCGGATGGGAAGGCCGGCGCGGTTATTGCCCAGTTGATCGAGTTGAATATGACTGGGAACAAATGCCGTGTAAGGATTATCGAATAGCTGGGTATTCCCGCCGTGCCGGTAGTAATAGCTGCCCTGGGCTTGATAGGTGCCAACGTTGGCGAGTTCCACGTCGGCGTCCAAGGGTTGATCGTTGCCCGGACAGAACAGGACTTTGCGCTGGCTGGAAAGATGATTCTGCAGCAGCAAACCCAGGCCCACCGGAGCCCCACCCTGCAACGAAAGCAAACTCGTCGGCGCGCCGGTGGAGGGATAAAAATTGGCCGGGCTGGTGAAAGGCGGGGCTTTGGGACCGTAGGGAATTCGGCCTTCGTTATCCTGAGCATAGGTGATGGTGGCGAGGCCGACCTGCCGCAAGTTCGCCAGGCAGACCGCGCGCTTGCCCTTTTCCTTTGCCGTGGTCAGCGCCGGCAGCAACAACGCTGCGAGGATCGCAATGAGGGCAATTACAACCAGCAACTCAATCAGCGTAAAGGCCTGATTTCGTGCCGCCCCCGTGCTGGTGCTTGGCTTATGGGTCAACATCGCGAATCTCCGCGCTACGGCAATTGCCGCGCCCGGTAGAAACGCTGGTCGAAGTTCGCGAAGGTGTCAATGAAGGGAATGGTCCCGGTGGCGTTGGTCAAGGTGCCAAGGTTGATCCAGTTCACGACCGGCAAAGCGGGATTGGTGCTGGCAAGCATTTCGAACGCGCGTCCCGGCTCGCTTTGAAGGAGGCAACTGAACTGGCCGTTGGTCCAAACGGGTGAAAGCAAAACCGGGGTCATAAAGGAGGACAGCTGGACATTATCCAAATCCCAATATCCGCCCTCCAAGTTAGTGCTGACGGTGGAGAGCAGGCGGATGCCGAGGTTCTGTCCGGCCCAGGCGTCGCCCGCCTGCACCGTTGGGACGCTCACCGTGAAATCAATAAAATGCGTATTGGTGGGGAAGCGATCCAACGAATTGGTGATGGCGGTCGCCGCCACCGTCACGCGATTGCTCGCGGCGTCACGGTAATACAAACTGAGTTCGAGGGTGACTTCGGGAGCCATCCCGCCCCCGCCACCAATGACCCCCACTGTGAGTTGATACGCCTTACCGACCTCAAATTTGGCGGCGAACGCGGCGGTTGAACTCTCATCCTGGAACAAGGCCACTTCCGGCAGGGCAAACAGCCAGAGCGCCTGGCTGCCATCGCAGTTGTCAATATGATCGGGACTGTTGGTAGCGGTATTCTTGAAGGTGCCGGTGAGTTGCTCCCAAGTAAACCCGCCACCCTCGACGTACCAATCCGGCTTGGGCGACTTTTGCCAGGAATCGATGGCCGGCGCCGCGTAAGGAACCACGGGCAATTCGAAGGACGCGTTGGGAACGCTGATGGTGACGGCAAACAAAGAACCCGCTCCGACCGTCCAGCCCACTGCGGCTGCCAGAAAGAGTTTGCTCATGAGGCCAAGGAAATCGGCGTTGGGCGAGAAAGACGGCGGCGCTTCCCGTCAGGCGGAGCGTTGAAATCGCCCCCGGACCAAAAGCATCCCGCCCAGCCCGAAGCCCAGCAAACCCAGCGAAGCCGGCTCCGGCACCGCCGTGAGACGGACATTATCGAAATCCCAGTTGCCGGTGCCATCACCGTTTAAGGATTCGAGTTTGATGCCGATATTCTGGCCCGCCCAAGCATCGCCCGCCTGCACGCAAGGAACGTTCACCTCATAGTCAATCAAGTTCAAAGAAGAATTGAGGGGGAAACTTGCGGCGCTATAGGTGATGGTGGTCGAACCGACCGTCACCGGGTTGTTCAAGCTATCCCGATAATACAAGCTCAGTTGCAGGCTGGAGCCGGCGGTCATATTCTTTGCGAACAGCCCAACGGTCAGTTGATATCCCTTGCCAACGGTAAACTGGGCGTTGAAATCGTGTGTTGGGGCCGCGTCATTCCAGTCCGTCGTGGTATAATCCTGTAATAGTGCAACCTGTGAGTAAGGCAGGATATACCCTGCCTGCGTCCCTGTGCGGTTGCCGTAGGGGTTGGTATCCAGGAATACCCCCGCCGTTTGGACCCAATAGAACCCGTAGTTTGCCTCGATGAAATCAAAGTAGGCCGGTTTGGTCGCCTTCTGCCAGGAGTCAACGAAGATGTTCACACCATACGGTTGCCCCACTCCCGACTGCGCCTCGAACGAGCCGTTCGGAACGTTGATGGATTGGGCTTGAAGAATGCCGATCCCGGCGGGCAAGACGGCCAAGCCCGCCGCGAAGGCCATTAGACGGTAAAAGCTCGGTTTACAGGGTGTCGGCTTGGTGAGGATACGAAGCGATTGAGTTGTATTCATACAGCTAAGGTTATTGGTTTGAGACAAAGAGAAGGAAAAATCCGTCAGCGAGGCGTGACTTGGTTCAACTCGGCGAACAACATAAGGACATTATGCTGATTCTGGCCCCGACTTCAACTGTCCTCTGCAGACATTTTTGCCGGACCGGGCACAGGACCGGGGGGGGGCGCAAAGGATTTTGTTGAAGATTTGTGTGGCGTATTTGCCTTTGTTTGCTAAAGTCCCGCCCCTCGTACGAGCGGGAAACGCATCGCACGGGCAATCAACGAGCCCAGGCTCGGGAAAATTTAAGTTACGCGTGACAACGAAGAAAAAAGAAACCAAGAAGTCTCCGGTGCGCCACAAAGCGCATGCTTCCGCCTCGGTGGCGTCCATCCTTGGGCGTCCGGTGGTCACGAAGTCCCCCGCTGAATTCCAACCCAAAAAAGTCAAAGCGGAATGGAGAACGTATTACCAGTGTCTGCTGGAACTGCGCGAACAATTGATGCGGCAGATGAACGGCTTGGCCAAGGAATCCGCACAGGAGATCGCCGGGTACAGCTTGCACATGGCGGATTCGGGCACGGACAATTTTGACCGCGATTTCGCGTTGAGCCTCCTGTCCTCAGACCAGGACGCCGTTTACGAGATCGAAGAAGCCTTGAAACGCATTGAACGCAATACGTATGGCGTATGCGAGTTGACCAACAAGCCCATTCCGAAGGCGCGGCTGGAAGCGATTCCCTGGGCCCGCTTTACCGTGCAGGCGCAGGCGCAATTGGAGCGCGAGGGGACATTGCGGCAGCGCCGAATCGGTCAGTTGGGCACCGTGGATGCGGCTGGCGCCGTGGAAGTCGAGGAGGACGACGAGATCGTGGAAGACAAGCCCAAGGAGAAGGAACAATAGTTTATGGCCCGAGAAATCATCACCATCGAATGTACGGAAGCCCGCAAGGAGGGCAAATCGCCGTCCCGTTACACCACCACCCGTAACAAGAAGCTCAAGACCGAGAAACTGGCGGTCAAGAAGTTTAATCCCGCCCTGCGCCGTCACACGTTGCATCGCGAAATCAAGTAATCCCTATGCCTCGCAAGACCCACACCGACAAAAAGGAACGCGGCGGTCGCCGCACCACCGAAAACCGCACCCCGCGCCCGAAGCCGAAGGTGGACTTCACCGTAGATGCACTGGATTTCAAGAACACCGTCTTGCTCCGGCAGTTCGTCACCGATCAGGGCCGAATTCTGCCACGGAAGTACACCGCGTTGCCCGCCCACTATCAGCGCAAGCTGAACAAGGCGATCAAGCGCGCCCGGCAAATGTTGTTGGTCAAGTAACTTTCTTCACCCCGCCATTACCCGGCGGGGGTTTTTGTACCTGTCACCTGCAAATCGCCACTGCACCAAATCGGTTGGTGCTCTTCGGTGAGCTAAGTCACCGGCGAGGAATCTTGTTCGTCGCCGCTCACCCCAGCCCGCCTGAAGGTCGTTCCACCGTGCTCGCGCAAATACTTCAACGCCACCCGCAGATCTTTCGGGCATGGCGCGATGAAGGTCACAGCGGCGTTGGTGATGGGATGGACAAGAACGAGTTCTTCGGAGTGCAGGGCCACCCGCTCAAGCAGCGGACGCTCCGTGCGGCCCGGCTTCAAGCGATAATCCCGCTTTAGCCGCGAAAGGAGCAGCGGCTTCCCGCCGTAAAGCAAATCGCCAACGATGGGCAGGCCCGTGTGCCGCAGGTGAACGCGGATCTGATGCGTCCGGTTTGTGACGGGCCGGCAGGTAAGCCACACGTAATCCCGAAAGGCCTCGCCGACGCTGACCGAGGTCTTCGCTCGCTTGCCCTGACGCGAGTCCACCCGCATCAGCCCGGGATGGAGCGGATCCAGCGCAATCTTGGCCTCCACGTCAAATTGTTCCGCGCGCGGCACCCCCCGCACCAGCGCGCCATACTTCGCCTGGGGCTGGTCGGTGCCGAACTGATTCGCGAGCGCCACCAGCACAGGTTTGGATTTAGCGAGCAGAATTACGCCGCTGGTCCCGGCATCGAGCCGGTGGGCGGGGTTGAGATACGTCAGGTCGCGTTCGACTGCCCAGGGTTTCCCGGCGGCAATGGCGGCGTGGAGCAGGCTCATCAAACTTGGCCGTGCGGGATCGTTGCGATCGGGCGCGGTGAGCAAGCCGGCGGGTTTGTCGAGCGCCAGCAGGTGGGTGTCTTCAAAGAGGACCGGGATTTCCCAAAACTCGCGGGTGGCGGGCGAAGAGAGTTTGATCGTGGCGCTCACGGCAAGGCTTCTATTTCGGACCCGTTGGCCAGCCACTCGGCAGCTTTGGCGGCTGCAACCGGCTCGGAAGCTTGACCTCTCGCTGAATCATAATCTCCCGCACCGACCTCGGGGATTAATCAGATCAGGATCAAGATTAAACACCAGCGGCATCACTTCTTCGGCGTGCCGGTCAACTGCGATTGTTGCTGGTGAAAGTAGGGCACGTCGCGAAAACCTTTCTCCGCCTCGCGGCGTAACCATTCATTAAACGCCTCGCCGGTACGGGTCTGCCGCACGGCGCGGCTGAAATCGGTCAGGTCAGCTTTCATCCTCACCTCGTCTAGCGGTAGTTTTGCCTGCACAAAAACAAGGAAGCCCCCGTCGCCGGTCGGCGTAAAGTTGCTGATCTGGCCCGGCGCGGTACCGAACGCCGCCTGCTTGAACTGGGATAGGTTCGCGCGGCCCTCGATCCCGCCGATCGTGCGGCTGCTAATGGAAAAGGGCGGGGGCAGGACGGGTCGCACTTTTGCTTCGACGCACACCGAAGCGAAGGTCTTGCCGGCCGTGAGGGCATTGGTTGCTGAGGTGTAAAAGTCCAAACCCGCTTGCCGGGCTTTCATGACGGCCTCGCGAAAACGGTAATCCTGCGTTACCCGGTCGCGAATGCCTTCAAAAGCGGGGATTTCGCTCGGCAACGTCTTGTTCAATGAGATCAGATAGACGCCATCGGCGCCCACCAAGGGTTGGCTGTAGGGTTCCTCCGCGGACAGCGCGAAAGCAGCGCGCATAAAGTCGGCGCGTACGTCAAGCCCAGCCGGCGGCTCCTCCCGATCAAACGGCGGGCTGACCAGCGCAGTTAAGCCTTTTTCCTTGGCGAAAGCGACCAGCGTATCCGGGGTGGCGGGGGTCCGGTTAAACAATTCAGCGGCAAACGCAAGGGCTTGCTTGCGGGCCGCACCCAGCGCGTTATTGTTCAGGGCCTGTTCCCGGATGATTTCCTTCGCCTCGGCGGGTGACTTGGCCTCGCTGTAATAGTTGCTTCCCCGCGCCTCATATTCGGCTTCGATCAGGGCTTCAAGGTTCGTCACCTGTGCTAGTTGCGCCCGGGCCTCGGCCAGGAAATTGGTGGCAGTGAACTTGACGTAGTTGACCTGAACGCGTTCCGGCAGACGATACTGGGCCGACTGCAGCTCAAAGAAATTCGTGAGTGCCGGGAGGGTGACCGGGATGCCGGCGAGATAGTTAGTGGCCGGGAAAAACACCGCTTGCACGGAAAGCTCCTGGTGTTCGCGCTCATAAAACGCCCGGATTTCCTGCGGGGTCAGCAGATTACCGCCCAGGCTGGTGATGGCGATCAACTGCTGAATACCGACATTGTGGCGGACAAACCGTTGAAAGTCTTCCAGCGTGAGATTCTTCTGGGCGAGGACATTCTTCACGAAGGCATCGAGTGGCACCGGATTGCCGCGGTTCAGCGCTCGCATCCGTTCGGCTGCGGTTTTGGCAACGGCTTCGTCGCTGACTTCGATGCCCAGTTCATTTTGCTTTTGGATCAGCAACAGACGGAAATAAATCTCCCGCTCCTCGTCGAAGTTTGGATTTTTGCGGCCGCCATCTGGCCATTCGCCGGTGGAGAAAAAATGGGACAACATCACTTCGCGCTTGGCATTGACAAAGCTGCTCTGGCTAATGGTCTCGCCGTTGATCACGCCAAAGTTGCCGCGCCCACCGCGGGACCCGCCGCGGGGTCCATTTATGGCCGAACCCCAGTACACGAACGTGATAATGATCGCCGCGATGATGATCCACCACATCCACTTTGAGTGTTTACGAATCGTCCCAATCATATTTTTTTTGGCTAAATCTTTGGCTAAAACAAGGACGCGCACCCTAACTGGCTTCGCCCTGCCCGGTCAACGCAAAAAGCGGCTTGTTTCAAGGTAAATCCATGACGGCGGCGAAACGCAGGCCCCGGGTGCTGACCCGTAATTCCGAAAAACCAAAACTGACCATCACGGTTTCATAGATCGCCGTGCCCGCGAGAATCACATCGGCGCGTTTGCTGGGCAGGCCCACGATTTCCTGCCGTCGGGCCAGCGGCAGACCCCATAGATGTTCATTGTGCCAGCGGACGCGGTCCAGGCTCAGGCGGGTGGCCTCGATTCGGTCCCGATCGTAGCTCCCCAAGTGCGCCTCCATACGCGCCAGAATGGTTGTAGTGCCCCCGGTGCCAACCAGCATCACCGCCCCGGGCGCGGAGTTCAGTTCGATCTCGCGATCCAAGACCGGTTGCAGGGCGGGACGGACTTTGGTGGCAATAAAATCCTGCAGCCAGCGGCGGGTTTCGGCCAAGCCAGCCGCCGTCGGCGGATCATCGGGCGGGATTGTTTCGAGGAGCCGCACCGTGCCGAGCCGGAAGCTCTGGCAGAAGTGCCGCCGATCGCCTTGGCCGAGGATGAGTTCCGTACTGCCGCCGCCCACGTCGAGCAGCAACAGGGGCCGCGTGGCCAGGGCCGGGTCGGTGGTCACCCCTCGAAATGCCCAGTCCGCCTCCTGTTCGCCGGAGATGATTTCCACTTGCACGCCGGCGGCGCTGGCGATGGCGGTGAGCAGTTCGTGTGGATTCACGGCATCGCGCGCCGCACTGGTGGCAATGACGCGAAGGCTTTCCGTTTTGAGCCGGCGTGCCTCGTCGGCGAACCGGGCGACGGCGTGGGCGGTATGGGCGATGGCTTCGGGTTGCAGCTGGTGCGTTTCGTAGAAACCCTGGCCCAGACGGGTCTGCTGGCTGTCCTCCAAGAGCGGGCGCACTTCGTGGCCGGCAACCTCCGCCACGAGCAGCTTCACCGAATTTGTGCCGATATCAATGACGGCCCGCCGCGCGAACAACATGCGCGATTAGACCAAGATGCGGGGTGAAGCCCAAGTCAAAAGCGGGGCGTGAAAAAACAAGCGGATGCTGGGCGACACACGTTTTCAACCCAGCACCCGCTCCTTCCGCGCGGAAGGAAATCTGGCAACCCGGCGCATCGGGTGGTCGGGTTACGCGCCAAGCTTACCTCGCTTGCGCGACTTGGCAAGCGCGGCATGGCAATGGCCGCAAGAAAAAGTGACCAGCAAGAATTTCCGCCGCCAGCAGAGGAAAACGACGAGGCCAGACTGCAGGATAGGATCGTTGATTTACGGGCGGACGTCTTTCTTGCGCGGATTGCATTTTTCACACGTCTTGCCGGCCTTTTTGGCAGCGATGCAACACTTGTTGCTGCAATTCCTGCCTTCCGCCTGGGCTTTTTCACAGCAGGTCTTGGCGCCCCTGAGGTCTTCCTTGTTGGGATTGCATTTCTCGCAGGACTTGCCGTCCTTGTGCGCGGCGACGCAGCACGGCTTGGCGCAGTCTTTGCCATTGGCCCGGGCCTTTTCGCAACAGGTCTTTTCGGCGGCAAACGCGGGAACGGCCACCCAGACGCTGAACCCAAGAACGGCCACCAATGTCTTGAAAAGTTTCATGATTTCCATCTGTTCTGGCGGATTTGAGCCGGCCTTATTCCGCCGGAGCCGCCGAATCGTTACTGGCGCTGGAGCGAACCGCCACCGGTCAAAGAGTAAGCTGGCCGCCGGCTTTGCCAAGCTGTTTAACGGATGTTTCCGCCGCGGGCGACGCCCTGTGCCGGCCCTATTTTGTCGCGGCGGTTTTGGGGGTGATCTGAACGGCTTCCTTGATGCCGAACCGTTCGAGGATGCGTTGCGTGGCTTCGCGTTCGGGGTCACCGGCGGCAAGAACGATGCGCTGGAGGGATTCGTTCGGCAAGAAGTCTATGATATGGAAATTGTCTTTCGGCTGCTTCAGCGCGTCGCGCAACTCGGCCAGACTGGTCACGCGCTTGCCGTTGACTTTGTCCACCGCGAAACCCCGCTGTTCCTGGTAACCGAGGTTAAACGCGTCGGGCAGCACCTGCGAAAGGATCACAATGCCGGCTTGATCGCGGGTGGCCTCCTCGCCGGTGTAATACGTGAACCGGAACGGCGCGCGGCGCTCCCATTCGGCGCCCCAGCGTTGAAGATAGGGAACGGTTAATGGTTGGAAGACCAGCCCGCCCACGATGAGATAATCCGGCGGTTGATCGAAAACTCCCGCTGGCACGAGCGAGTGCGCGAACTCGTATTTGGGCAGGCGATAGGTGACCTCTAGCGGTTGGCCATCCCGCCAGATTTTCATTTTCACCTCGTCGCCGGCCCACTTGCCACGCGAGGAAAGGTTTTCGAGCATGAGGGCACCATAATCCGGATCGCTATAATCCCCTTGCATGTCCACGTCGAAGCCGTCGATCTGCAGGATGATATCGTGCGGCTGGAGCACCTGCTCGCCGTCGTCCGGGCGTTCCGGGACGTTGATGACCAACACGCCCCGCGGTTCGCCGGGCAGCCGGAGGTGCGCGAGCGAGGCAGGGTTCTCCGCCCGCTGCCAGTAGAAATGGAAATAACCCAGCCCGCGCTGGTTGCCCGCCGCCCGCGCGGTCAGAATGGTTCGGATGAAGGAAGCGGGAATGACCTTGCAGGTCCGGCCCCGTTGGGAAGCCACGATGCCGACAACATTCGATTTGGCGACGACGGGTTCGCCCAAACCGACACCTTGAATCTCAGAGTCCATTTCCAGTTGCACATGGCTGATGCTGCTGAACTCGCTCGGGCGCACGGCGTATTGCGTAAAATCCGCCGAGCGGTTTTCCAGTTTGCCTTCGCGCCACCGGATGATTTGTAACGCGGCCCCCTCGGCGGGCGGTTGGCCGGAGAGATTGGCCGGCCGGAGATCGGTCCAAAACGCCGCGTCGGCGGCGGTGAGCAGCGCGAGATTGGCATGGTAGTCAATCCACTCCACCTTGGCGTTCGTCCATCGGCCTCGGCCGCCTTTCTGCAAGCGGACGAGCGTGCGATCCGACAGGTCCTGCGCGGTGGCCAAAATCTGGCGGTCGCCCACCACGAGGCCAAACTTGGTCGCCCGGTCGTTGCGGCGGTTCCACGGTTGGTAATAGTCGTAAATGTTGCGCGTGACCTCGATTTTGACGACGGACTTTTCCCAAACTGGCGCGGCGGCGTTCGGATCGGCGGCGGCGAATGCGGTCGGCCCGACGACCAAAACGAACAGGGTGATCAAATTCAGGAGTTTCATAACTGCCGGTCGCGGGGCACCCCGTAGGTCTTGAGGATTGTGTCGTTGGCACGCCGCGCTTCGGCATGATCGAGGCATTCAAACTGGCGGCTCTTGATGAACTCGATCACGTCATAGGCGTTCGTGCTCGTCTCGAAGGCGCGGATGGCGTCGCCCAAGTTCTCGATGCGCATACCGTTGATGCGATCCACGAGCACCCGGCTGCGCACCCGGAAATTGGCGTTGACGGCGTCGGCCAAGACCCCGCTTAGGACGACCGGTTCTTCACGGACCAATTTCGGTTCTTCCCGCGAACGGTAGAACAATTCATACGTCAAATCCGTGCCGGACGCCTCGGAGCTTTCGCGCGTCGCCGCGCCCAGATAATCCCGCGAGAGCGGCGTGAACACCAGCCCGCCGAAAACGAAGTATCGCGGCTTCACGTCAAATTGATTCCCTTCGGGCCGGTCGGCTGCCGAAGCGGCCACCGTCACGCTGACGGTTTGCGCCCTGCCCGCCCGCCAGATTCTGACCGGCAGGGTGTCGCCACTCTGCCCCAATTGAAAAGCCAGCGCGCAGAACACGCGATTGCTCTGATACAAAATCGTTCCGTCGCTGGCCACGGGAAATTCGCCGATCTGCAATACGACATCCTCTGGTTGCAGCACGTCGCCGGCGCTGGCGTGTGGCCGAAGGTAGTCCACCCGTGCCCCGAGGTTGTCGTCCGGCAATTGAAGTCGGGCGCGGTAGGCGGGGTTTTGCAGGGGCACCAGATGCAGACCCGCCAGCGGCACGCCATCGTAATGTTTATCCTCGATGTCTTGGAGGAACCGCTGAATGACCGGTGGCGGGATAAAAAATCCCGTGTTCTCCAAACCGGCGATGCCCTGGAAGGCCACGCCCACCACGCGATCATCCTGAATTACCGGTCCGCCACTGTTGCCAGGATTGATCGCCGCGTCGGTCTGCACGCTCAACAACCGACGGTTGCCGATGTGCGAGTATGCGCTCATTTCGATGCGCGATACAACACCACGCGTGTAGGAGATTTCCTCGCCGCCCGCCGGATAACCATAAGTGACCACCGTCGAACGCACCTTGGGCATCGCCCCGAATTCAAGGGCCGGCAGTTGATCAAAGAAACTCTCGTCCGCCACCGTCAGAACGGCGAGGTCGCAGTCATGGCCGACGTATTCCACGTTGGCGAGGTAGGGTTTGGCGTCCTGATATTTCCGCACTATGACCTGGCGGCACCAGCTCACCACATGCGCATTGGTCACGATGCGTTTGCCCTTGATGACAAAGCCCGAACCGCTCGCCCGCTGCACGGCGTCGAACCGCCACGGCGCCGACCAGTCGGGCTCCTGGCGATAGGTGAGGATCTGGATGACCGAATGTTCAGGCTCGGCGGCAAAACCATAGGCCACCGAGCTGACCAGCAGGACAACGACCGCTTTTTTTAGGAACACCCGCGCAAAATGAAAGCCCGGGCGGTATTGGTCAAGGCATTATCCGGTCGCCGAACGCCACGGTCAACCCCATCTGCTCGAATAAATTCCGCACCTGCGCCCGCGCCCGGTCGTCCGCG
>Ga0154020_10006057_pt1 | contig 14180 bp, 11 predicted proteins | sample Klosneuvirus_201_FD_109709 | JGI IMG/M metagenome (GOLD analysis project Ga0154020, IMG submission 109709) | Active sludge microbial communities from wastewater, Klosterneuburg, Austria - Klosneuvirus_20160825_MG | ecosystem: Engineered > WWTP > Aerobic digester > Activated sludge | place...
CGACATCTTGCCCTCGATCACCACCGTCATGTCGTCGCCCCGGTGCGAGTGCGGGGGCTCCGCGGTCCCCGCTTGCCACCGCTCCAGCATGACGACCACGCCATCCGGATTGGTGGGGTAGGTGGTGCGGACGGTGAAGCCCTCGGGCGCTCCCTCCATGGGGACGAAACGCTCCCAGATCGCGCTCTCGCTCATGGTGGACGCATAGCGGATCCGGCGTAGGGCGCCGAGCGCCGTCACTTGCGCGCGTAGGTCCCCATCGTCTCGCCCTTGGCGAGGACGTGCCCTTTCATCGCTGCCTCGAGCTCCACGCGCGTCGCGCCCTCCTTCAGCGGGAGCTTGTCCACGTCGAGCGCGTAGAGGCGGAAGAAGTAGCGGTGGGCGGGGCCCTTCGGCGGGCACGGCCCGCCCCAACCGAGCTTGCCGAAGTCGTTCTTGCCCTCGACCCCGACGCCCTTGGCCGCGAGCGGCAGGACGTTGGTCGGCACCTCGACGTCCCAGAGCAACCAGTGCACCCAGATGCCGACCGGAGCGTCTGGGTCCTCGACGATCAGCGCGAACGTCCTGGTGCCCGTGGGCGCCCCCGTCCACGAGAGCTCGGGCGACTTGTCGTCACCGTCGCAGGTGTGGAGCGCCGGAATCGGCCCACTCGGCGGGAACGGAGGCTCGAGAGCGAGCTTGGGCCCGGCATCGACGACGGGGGGCGGCGGGGGCGGCGGCGCTTCCTTCTTGCAGCCGCCGAGGCACCCGCAGCAACCGAGCGCCGCGACCAGCCACCCGCGCACGGTCAGCTGATCCCGAACCCGCGGAGCTTCTTGTGCAGGCCCTCGCGCGTGATCCCGAGCGTGCGCGCGGCGGCCGTCTTGTTGTTGCCGTGCTCGCGGAGCGCCTCGATGAGGATGTACTTCTCGAGCTGGTCCATCATCTCCTTGAGCGTGCCCTTCTTGGGCGCCGCGCGGTCGACCACGCCGTCGACCTGGCGGATGCGCGGGGAGAGGAGATCGGGGGTCGCGAACCCGCCGGGATCGATCTGGATGACGAGCCGCTGGACCTCGTTCTCGAGCTCGCGGACGTTGCCCGGCCAGTCGTAGGCCTGGAGCAGCTCCATCGCCTGCTGCGAGAACCCGGCCGCGGGCTTGCCGATCTCCGAGGCGTACTTCTGGAGGAAGTGCGCGGCGAGCAGCGGGATGTCCTCCCGGCGCTCGCGGAGCGGCGGCACGCGCAGGGGGAACACCGCGAGCCGGTAGTACAGATCTTCGCGGAAGCGCTTCTCGGCGACCTCCTTCTTGAGGTCGCGGTTGGTCGCGGTGACGATGCGCACGTTGACGTGCAGGGCCTTGGTGCCGCCGAGCGGGCGGATCTCGCCCTCCTGCAGCGCGCGCAGGAGCTTGCTCTGCAGGTTCAGCGACATCTCGCCAATCTCGTCGAGGAACAGGGTGCCGCCATCGGCCAGCTCGAAGAGGCCGCGCTTGTCGTCGGTCGCGCCGGTGAAAGCCCCCTTCTTGTGACCGAACAGCTCGCTCTCGAGCAGGTTCTCGGGCAACGCAGCGCAGTTCTGGGCGACGAACAGCTTGTCGCGACGGTTGCTGCGGTAGTGCACCGCCGAGGCGATGAGCTCCTTGCCGACGCCCGTCTCTCCCTCGACCAGCACGGTCACGCGGGTGTTGACGACCTTCTCGATCTTGTCCTTGAGGTCGGCCATCGGCCGCGAGGACCCGAGGATCTCGCGGCGGCCCTCGCGGCGCTCCTCGCGGGTCTTGAGGTAGGTGTTCTCCTTGCGCGCCCGCTCCTCGGCGATGCGCAGGCGGTGGATCAACCGCGCGTTGGCGACCGCGAGCGAGACCTGCTGCGCGAGCACCGAGAGGAGGTCGAGGTCGGCCGAGGTGAAGAGCGCCGAGGTGAAGGGCGTGGCGCCCATCGCCGTGGCGGAGCTCGCCGCGGCCCCCACCGAGCGGTTGTCGACCTGCAGGATCCCGAGGATGTCCTCGCCGCGCCACAGCGGGATGCCGAGCGTCGAGCGGATCTGCGCGCCGAGCAGCGACGCCGAACCCACCTCGCTCGGCGCATCGGCCGCGAGCACCGCGGCGCGCTCCTGCACCACCTTGCGGAAGATGCTGCGCGTGATCGGGATGGCCCCCGAGCTCGTCTCGCCACGCACGCGCGTGTAGACGGGAATGTACGAAGCCGCGGCGCCGGGCTCGTCGGCGGCGTCGTCGTCGCGGAGCGCGAAGGTGACGTGGGTGGCCTTGGCCACGAGGCCGAGCACCGCCTCGCCGGCGCGCCGCAGCACCTCGTCGAGCTCGAGCGCCCCACCGATCCGCGTGGTGGCCTCGTAGACGGAGCGCAGCAGCGAGGGCTGCTTCTCCATCTCGACGACCGCGGGGAGCAGGTCGTCGATCGACCGCACCGCCATCACCTGCGTGGCGTCCGGGTCCTCCTCGACCACGACGGCGAGGACGGCGGCCTGCTCCGGCACGCCGAGCTCGAGGACGTCCCCGCTCTCGAGCTTGAGCTGGCGGGCGTTGGTGTCGTCGAGGCGCACCCGCTCGCCGCGCCGCAGGACGACGGTGCCGTTCGTGCTCTTCAGGTCCTGGAGGACGAAGTGCTCGCCCGTCCAGACGACCCGCGCGTGCTCGGACGAGACGTGCGAGGTCTCGAGGACGAGATCGTTGCCCGCGCCTCGGCCGAGACGGATCGGCTCTCCACCGCCGTCGGGTCGCGCGATCGACTTCCCCGCGCCCTCACCCCTGACCACCTCGAGACGGATCAACAGGTCCCCTTACGTAGGCTGGAGCGGCCGCCCCCTGCCTCCATGGTGGGTAGCGGCCGTTCGCTTCGCTCTGATCACTTCTTGCCAGCAGCGGCGCGCGCGCGGAGCTTGGTCGCGATCGGCTCGAGCTGGGCGGCCTCGCGGTTCGCCGTCTCGCTGCCCTTCTCGCGCTCGGACTTCACGAGCTTCTGGATGGCGTCGGCCACCTTGACGCTGCCGTTGTGCAGGTTCTTGTCGATGCACATCTGCACGAACGAGCGACCGGCCGGCGAGCTGATGCTCGGCATGAACTTCACGAGCTCGACCATGTCGTCTTCGCCGCCGAAGATGGCGAGCATCCAGATGGCCTTCTGCATGCGGATGCCCGCGCGCGTGCCGTCCTTGGTGACCTTGGTGAAGCCCTGCTTGTCGACCTCTTTCACGGCCGACTGGAACTCGCCGAAGTAGCACTTGGCGTCCTGGTCGCACTTGCCGACCATCGTGTCGACGATGGTGAACTCCTCGGAGTACTTCGGCGTCACGTCGTTCCACATGACGTAGAGGGCCGACTTGCCGTCCGGCTTCTTCTTCTCCGGGTGCTCCTGGCAGTTGTCCTTGTCCTTGCCGGTGAGCTTGGTCGGGTCGCACTCCTTCTCGGTCGGCTCCATGGCGCGCCAGAGGGGATCGGGCTTGTCGAGCAGCTTGAGCTCCTCCCAGCCCTTCTTGATGCCGGCGAGGTCCGCCTTGGGCGAGAGCCAGAGCGCGCTGCCGAGGGCCGCGGTGCGCAGGTCTTCGCTGTTCTTCTTGTCGCCGCCGATGCCGATCAGCCAGGGCGCGAGCTCCTTCTCCATCATGCGGGAGGCAGACGCGACGATGTCGGTCTTGAGCTTGTTCTCCTTGCTGTTGGTGAAGCCCTGCTTGAGCGCCTCGATGACGGTCGGGTCGGCCGGGAGCGAGACCATGAGGCCGATGAGCGCCTTGCGATCCGAGTCCTTGGTCTTCGGGTCCTTGACGATCCCGGCGACCTCTTGCGAGACCTTGGGGAGGCCGACGTTCACGACGACGGTCGTGGCCATCATGACGTAGAAGTTCGCCGAGCCGCTGCCGCCCGGGGAGATGTACTTCTTGAACTTCTCCTTGGTCTCCTTGACCTTGGGGTTCGTCTCGTCGTCCTTCACGTAGGGCATCAGCGGGTCGATGACCGGCTCGCCGATCTTGGAGAGCGAGCCGCCGATGATCTGCGCGATGGCGCTGGTCAGCGGGGAGCCCATCTCGACGTCTTCGCCGGTGGTCGGGTCCTTGCGCTTGGCCATGCGCGACCCGAGGTCGAACATGAGGTCGATGAGCTGCGGGACGATCGACTTGTCGCCGATCTCGCCGAGCACCTGCGCGGCGATCGCCTGCTTGCCGGTGAGTTCCTTGTTGGGGATCGTGTCGAGGCCGTCGTTCGGCGTCGTCAGGATCGCCATGAGCTCCATGGCCACGCCCTTGGGCTTGATGGAGCTGAGCCCATCACCGAACATGGCGCCGAGCTCGCCCGAGACTCGGTTCTGGAACTTGACGGCCTTGAGCCCGATCACGAGCGCCTTGCCGAGTTCCTCGTCGCCGGCGTAGTCGGCCTTGTTCTTGAGGATCGCGCGGGTCGCCGACCTCGCCTCGTCGTCGTTGTCGCCCGGCTTGTAGTTCTTGATGGCGTGGACGAATGCGGGCTTGGCGCGCTTGTCGTTGGCCTGGGAGAGGATGTCGAGGATCCGCTTGCGGTCCTTGGACGAGTCCTTGAGCACGTCCGACGTGTAGGCTTTCGCCAGCGCCTCGATGGCGGTGTCGCGAAACTCCTTCTTCTTCTTCTCGTCGCCGCTCTGGTCGGCGTTGCGGTAGGCGTTCTCGATGCCCGCGACCGCCTTCTGCCGCTCGAGCGGGTTGGCGTCGGTCAGGTGCTTGACCTGCCACTCGATGGACTTCGGGTCCTCGCATCCGACGAGGGAAGCCGACCCGACGAGCAGGAACGACGAGACGAGAAGGGCGGAAAACGACCGATGGAGCGGGCGACGCATACTGTGCCTCCACTGCGCGAAACCGACGGCAGCTTGCGAAACGGCGGCTGGAGAGTAAGGATTTTCGCCGCCGATTGTCAACGAATCTTCACACTCGGTTTTGTTGGAGGGGGCTCGCGCCCCCTCGGGGTCGACCGCCGCGGCGTGACTGCGCCCTTCGGGCTTCGTCACGTCGCTGACCGTCTCCCACCCCGCGCGCCGCTGCGCGGCGAGACGGCAGCCTCCGCAGCCTCCCCAACTACGTGGACCGGACCAGCGTTGGTCTCGGGCGTTCGATGACGAGACGGCGGGCGCGGCGAGCGGATGAGGGCCGAGGGGTCAGCCGATCTTCTTGCCGTCGGCCACGAGGGAGGCGACCAGCGGGCCGTAGCCCTGGAGTGCGGTGCGCTGCAGGTAGAGCGAGAGGCCGCGGAGCCCGCCGAGTTCCTCGCCCCCGCCGGCGCGACCCGGTCCGCCGTGGACGAGCGACGCCATGACCGTGCCGGGAGGGATCGCGCCCGCGGCGATCTTCTCGTTGCCGAGCACGAGGCGACCGAGCGCCGACGCGACGCCGAGGAACAGCTCGCGCACGAACGCCTTGTCGTCGGAGTAGGCGGACGAGACGAGGCCGCCACCCCCCGCGCGCACGGCCGCGATCATCGACGCGGTGTCGTCGTAGGGCAGCAGCGTCGTGCAGGGGCCGAACACCTCGTGCTCGTGCACCAGCGGCACCGCGGAGAGCGACGCGCACTCGAGCAGCGTGGGCGCGACGAAGAACCCCCTGCCCTTCTCGACGCCGAGCGGCTCGGCCGGCAGGCCACCGCCGACGACGATCTTCGCGCCCGCGGCGGCGAAGCGCTGGATGCCCGCGAGCACGTCCTCCTGCTGCTTCTTGGTCGCGACCGGGCCGACCTGCACGTCGTCGCGCGACGGGTCGCCGACCTTGGCCGACGTCAGGCGATCGACGAGCGCCTCGCGCACGGCTTCGAGCCGCGAGGTGGGCACGAAGACCCGGCGGATGGCGGTGCACTTCTGCCCGGCCTTCTGGGTGACGTCGCGGGCCACGTCCTTGACGAACAGGTCGAACGTCTCGCTCCCGGGCTCCGCGTCGGGGCCGAGGATCGCCGCGTTGAGGCTGTCGGCCTCGACGTTGACCCGGACCGACTGGCTGCCGACGTTGGCGAGGCCGCGGAACAACGCGCCGGTGCTGCCCGAGCCGGTGAACGCGAGCACGTCCTGGCCGCCGAGGCGCGAGAGGAGGTCGCCCGTGCCCCCCGCGACGAACGCGAGCGCGCCGCGCGGCAGGATGTCCTGCTCGACCGCGAGCCGCATGATCCGGTGGGCCATCAGCGCGGTGCTGGTGGCGGGCTTCGAGATGACCGGCACGCCGGCGAGCAGCGCGACGGCCGCCTTCTCGGCGAGACCCCACGCCGGAAAATTGAAGGCGTTGACGTGCACGGCCACGCCCTGCAGCGGCAGCCACACGTGCTGCCCGGTGAGCTTCGACGAGCGGCCGAGGTTGATCGGCTCGCCGTCGACGAGCAGGTGGGTCTCGCCGAGCTCGTCCGCCACGTCGGCGTAGGCCGCGAGGGTCATGGCCGCGCCGTCGACGTCGAACTTGGCGTCGGACCGGGTGTTGCCCGCGTTGGCGATGCCGAGCCCCATGAGCTCGTCGCGCGAGGCGTGGAGCAGCTTGGAGAACGCGCGCAGCCGGGCGCCGCGCTCCTTGAAGGTCATGGCGCGGAGGGCGGGGCCGCCCACGTCGCGGGCGTGCGCGTAGGCGGCGCCGAAGTCGACCCCCTCGCTCGAGGCCTCGGCCATCGGGGCCTCGGTGGTCGCGTTGACCAGGGTGGCCTTCTTGCCGGTGCCTTCGACCCAACCACCGGCGACGTAGCTCGCGAGCTGCTCCATGGCGGACGCCCATATCCAACCGCGAGCGCCGCGGCTAGTGGGCGCGCGTCAGCTGCATGGAAAAGCTCGTTCGCGACCCAGCCTCGGCGCGCGCCGTCCTCGCGCTCGCGGGACCGGCCATCCTCGCGCAGCTGCTGCAGACGGGGGTGCTCTACGCCGATCGCGTGATGCTCGGGCACCACTCGGCGACGGCGCTCGGCGCGATGCACGTCGCCGGCACCGTCGAGTGGACCCTCGTGTCGCTGGCCTCGGCCTACGCGGTCGGGGTGCTCGGCCTCGTCGGGCGCGCGACCGGCGCCGGGGACCGGGACGCCGCGCGCCGCCACACGACGCTCGCGGTGCAGCTCGCGGTGATCGTCGGCGTGATCACGGCCGTGATCGCGGCGACCGCGATCCTGCCACTCCTGCCACGGCTGTTCCCTGGCGCGCCCAGCGGGCCCGGGACCGCGCTGGCCGGTGCCCACGACTACCTCGCGGCGGCCCTGTATGCCGCGCCGTTCTACTGCGTCGGCGCCGTCGGGTTCGCGGCGCTCTCGGCCTCGGGCGACACGGTCACGCCGCTGAAGATCGGCGTGGTCGTGAACCTCGTGCACATCGGGGTGAACTTCGTCCTCATCCCGAAGCTCGGCGCGCGCGGCGCGGGGCTCTCCACCGCGGGGTCGTTCGCGCTCGAGGCCGTGCTCACGCTCGCGGCCCTCTCCCGCGCGGGGCGATACGCGACGCTCCGCCCGTTCCGCCTCGGGTTCTCGCGCGCCGATCTCGTCGCGCTCCTCGAGCCGAGCGGGCCCGCCTTCCTCGAGCGCGTGGTCTACCACGCGGCGTACATGGCGTTCGTCTGGATGACCGCGCGCCTCGGCGACGACGCGATGGCGACCAACCAGGTGCTCATCGCGGTCGAGGCGATCTCGTTCATGACGGTGGAGGGCTTCGCGACCGCCGCCGGCGCGCTGGTGGCCCAGGAGCTCGGCGCGGGGCGGCGAGCGAGCGCCGCGCGCGTCGGGTGGATGGCCGCGGGCCAGGCGGTGGTGACGCTCTCCGCGTTCGGCGTCGCCTTCTACGTCCTGCGCTTCCGGCTGCCGGCGCTCGTCACGCCGCGCGCGGATCTGCAGGCGACCGCCGCCGGCGCGCTGGTGATCTGCGCGTTCGCGCAGCCGTTCATGGCCCTGTCGGTGGTGCTCGGCCAGTCGCTGCGCGGCGCCGGGGCGACGAGGCTCTCGCTCTTCGCGTCGCTGTTCGCGGGGTTCGGCGTGCGGCTCGCGGCCACCTGGTATGCGACGACGCGGCTCTCGCTCGGCCTCACCGGCGTGTGGCTCGGGAGCACCGCGGACTGGGTGGTCCGCACGGTCGTCGTCGCGCTGCTCTGGGGCTCGAAGATCTGGGCGCGCTAGCGACAGGGACAGCAGTAGTAGGTCTCGCCGCTCTTGGCGTAGGCCTTGGTGCAGGCGGCCGAGGTGGCCGGCACCGCCGCGCCGAGGCACCCGAGGGTGTACTCCGTGCCCTTGCACAGCGTGCCACCGGTGCTGACCGCGCAACCGCTCGGCACCGTGTCGACGCCGCACTTCGGACCGGTGTCGGTCGCGACGCTCGTATCGGTCGCGGGTGCGCTGTCGGCCACGGGCGCGCTGTCCGCCGCGGTGCCGTCGGTGGCGGCGTCGGTCGCGGCCTCTTCGGTCGCGTCGGTGGACACCTCGTCCGCGTCGCCCGCTTCCGCCGGTGCATCGGTGCTCGGTGCATCGGTGCTCGGTGCGTCGGTGGCCGCGTCGGTGCTCGGCGCGTCCGTGCTCGGTGCATCGGTGCTCGGTGCATCGGTGCCCGCGTCGGTGCTCGGCGCGTCCGTGCTCGCCTCCGCATCCCCCGTGTCGACGCCACCGTCGGAGACCGGACACGTCTCCGGGTCCCAGTTCCAGCGGAACGTGTGCGTCTTGCACCGGGTGGGGCTCGTGGTGCACGAACCCGTGCCGTCCTCGTACTGGCACCAGCCGCAGCCCGAGAGGGGCGTGCACGTGCCGCAGGAGGTGGCGGCCGAGCAGGCCGGCGGCGGCTCGCTGTACCCGGGCTTGCTGCCGCGGTGGTCGTCCGGCGAACACCCGACGGTCAGCGCAGCGAACGCAGCGACGGCAGAGACGGCCAGTGACCTCATGGGCACGCAGTGTAGCGCGCTCCCAGTCCCGGGCCAGCGGCTCAGATCCGCACGATCATCGTCGCGAACACCGCGAGCTTGAGCAGGTGGGTCACGCCGGTGAGCGGCGGCAGCTTCTTGGCCGCGGCGCGCGCGTCGTCGAGCTTGCCGTCGGCGATCGCCCGGAACAGCTTGCTCGCCGCGGGGTCGACGAGGAGGATCTCGATGCCCAGCAGCAGGAGCGCGAGCCCGATGCCCGCGTGCATGCGCGTGGGCAAGGCCTTCATGCCGCCCAGCTGGAAGATCATGCCGACGCCGCTGCCGAGGGTCAGGAACGCGGCGATCAGCGAGGTCTTGAGCACCCGCTCCACGCGCTCGGCGAGGGCCTCCACGTGCGGCACCCCCCGCGCGAGCGTGCGCCGCACGTCTCCCGGCCAGAAGAAGCCGATCGAGAACCACAGCGCCATCGAGAGGAGGTGGATCGCGCGGAGCGCGGAGAAGGCGGTCACGCGCGGTGCGGTAGGGACCGGGGCCGAGTGGGTCAAGGGCGGCCGCCGCGACCTCGTCCGTGTGGGAGTAGACTGTCGCCGATGAAGCCACCCGGCATCCACACGGTGGGCGTGGTGGGCGGAGGCACCTCGGGCTACTTCGCCGCGCTCGCGCTGCAGCGCCGCTTCCCCGGGCTCGCCATCACGGTCCTCGAGTCACCCACCATCCCGATCATCGGCGTCGGCGAGGCGACCACCACGCTGATGCCGCCGTTCCTCCACGCCGAGCTCGGCCTCGACGTGGTCGAGCTGTTCGAGCGCGTGCGGCCGTCGTTCAAGCTCGGCATCCGCTTCGAGTGGGGCAAGCCCGCGCCGCACGCGTTCTCCTACCCGTTCGGGCCGACCGACCCCCACGCGGCCTTCACCTACGACGGCGACCTCCGCGCGCAGTCGTTGACCAGCCTGCTGATGCAGGGCAATGGCGGGCCCGTGGTCGTGGACGACACCGGGACCCACTCGCTCCTCCCCTCGCAGAAGGTCGCCTACCACCTCGACAACGCGCCGTTCGTCGCGTTCCTCGCCGACGCCGCGCGCGCCCGCGGGATCCAGCACCGGACCGCGACGATCGACGAGGTCGAGGTGGGCGAACAGGGGGTCTCCGGGCTCCGTCTCTCCGACGGCACCACGGCGCGCTTCGATCTCTACGTGGACGCCTCGGGGTTCCGCTCGCTCCTGCTCGGCAAGGCGCTGGGCACCCCCTTCGAGAGCTTCGCCTCGACGCTGTTCTGCGACACGGCGGTCGTCGCCGCGGTGCCACACGGCGGGCTCGTGCGGCCGTACACGACGGCGGAGACGATGGACGCCGGCTGGTGCTGGCGCATCCCCGTCGAGCGCGAGGACCACCGCGGCTACGTGTTCTCCTCGGCCCACCTCTCGCTCGACGCCGCGGCCGCCGAGCTCGCGCGCAAGAACCCCGGCGCCGGAGAGCCCTGGGTCGTGCGGTTCCGCTCCGGGCGCCACCGCCGCTGCTTCGCCGGCAACGTCCTCGCCCTCGGCAACGCCTACGGGTTCGTGGAGCCCCTCGAGTCGACCGCCCTGCACATGGTCATCGTCACGCTCCACTACGCCCTCGGGGCGCTCGCGAGCGGCGGGGCCGCGCAGCGCGACGACGTCGACGCGAAGGTCGGCGCGCACTGGGACTTCCTGCGCGGATTCCTCGGCCTGCACTACCGCTTCAACCGCCGCCTCGACACCCCGTTCTGGCAGGCCGCGCGCGCCGAGGTGGACCTCGCAGGGCTCGCGCCGTTCGTCGAGCGGTTCCGCGCCGGCGACGCGTTCCGTCTGGACGCGCGCGGCCATCAGCACGGCGATCCGGCCTTCGGCAACGAAGGCGCGTCCATCCTGCTCCTCGGGCAGGAGGTGCCGTTCGACAATCCCCCGCCCCGCGTCTCGGAGGCCGACTTCCGCGCGCGCGCCCTCGCGACGAGCGCGGTCGCCGGACGCGCCCTGCCCCACGCCGAGGCGCTCGCGTGGCTGCGCGTGAACCCGGCCGCCCTGCGCACGTTCGCGGAGCACCCCCGGTCCTGGGTGCAGGCGAGCGCGGAGCGGCTCGCCGGAGACGCGCCGGTCCACCCCGGTCACGAGCGCGAGCGACACGGCGAGGCGCCGCTCACGCCGTACGACCCGCTGCTCCGGGGCCTGGCCTAGATCCGCGGAAGCTCAGTCGCGGACGATCAGCCCGAAGAGCACGGCGAGCGCGCACGCCTGCTCTCGATTGACCACGAGGCCGCGCGCGTCGGCGGGCGTGAGGGTCACGCCTCCGAGCTCGGAGCGGCTCACGTCGGTGCCCGCGAGCTTCGCCCGCGTGAAGTCGGAGCGCGCGAGGTCGCAGTCGACGAACTGCGTGCCCTTGAGGTCGGCGCCGTGGAAGTCCGCCTCGCGGAGCTGACAGGACTCGAACGACACCCGCGTGAGGCGCGCGTCGCCGAAGGCGGCGTAGTCGAGGTGGCACTCGACGAAGCGCACGTCCTCGAGCCGCGCCTCGGCGAACCGGGCGCCCGTGAGCCGACAGCCCCGCACCAGCGTGCGCGTGAGGAGCGCGCCGCGCCAGTCGATCATCGACAGCGTCGACCGTTCGCAGAGGACGTCGATCCAGCGCAGGTTCGTGAGCTTGCTCTCGTCGAACGCGGAGGCGCGGACGTGGACCTGTTCGCAACGTATCGCGTCGACCCTTGCGGCGCCGAACGCGCCGCCCTCGATGCGACGTGCCTCGAGGATCCCGGTCAGTGGCCCGACGAACGGCGCCAGCTCGTCCGGGAGCTCCGGGGCACGGATCGGCTTCGGGAGGGCCACGCTCGCTGGGGTAGTCGAAGCCGGCGCAGGCGCCTACCCGCCGTGACGGGTGCTCAAGTCGTCGCAGGGTGGTTCGTTCAGCCGGAGAGGTGGGGGCCCACGACGAGTCGTCCATGTACCCGCCCGGCCCGACCCCGAACAGCACCCGCCCCCCTTCGCGTTGGGTGTGCTTCGCGCTCGGGCTCGCCGTCCTCGGCTACGCGGCGACCTCGCTCGCGGCGCTCCTCGGTGACGACCCCGAGCTCGGCGAAGACCTCACGGCCCTCGGATTCCTGCTCGTGGCCCTCGCCCTCTCGGGCCGGAGGCCCTCGCTCGCCGCGGGGGTCGCCCTGCTGGTGATCTGGGCGGAGATCACCGTCAGCTGCTACCGCAACGCCGCCGTCCTCACCGCTGGCACGTTCGTGTACCCGCTGCTGACCGTGGTCGCGGGGCTCATGTTCGGGGGCCGCGCCGCCGTCGTCGCGGGCGCGGTGTCGGCCGCGACCATCCCGCTGACCCTCGCCGCGACCGGCGCCCTGTTCCACCTCCGCTCCCGCGACGTGGTCACCCTGACGGTCGTGGTGGTCGTGATCGCCATCACCGCGCTCTTCATCCGCTACGTCCTCGCGGCCTATTTCGCCGCGCTCCAGGGCTCCGAGCGCATGCGGGCGCGCCTCGTCGACTGGTTCGAGCACGCCCCCGACGGCATCGTCGTCCTCGACCGGGAGGGTCGGATCTCGCAGCTCAACGAGCTCGCGGCCCGGTACCTCGGCGCCGACCGCGCGCGTCTCCTCGGCACGCCGCTGGTCGACGCTCTCGGCGGCGCCGGGGCGCGAGACCTGCCTTCGCTCCTGCGGAGCCTCGTCGACGACGAGACGCCACCTCTGACCCTCGTGTCGACCGCCGAGGGCCGATGGCTCGAGGTGCGCGCCCGCCGCGTCGACCTCGGCGTCCAGCTCATCCTGCGGGACCAGACGGAGCGGCGAGCGCTCGAGGAGCGACTCGCGCACACCCAGCGCATCGAGACGATCGGGCTCCTGGCGGGCAGCGTGGCCCACGACTTCAACAACCTCCTGATGGTGGTCCAGGGCAACGCCTCGCTCCTGCTCACCCACGACGACCCTCAGGCGCGCGAGGCGGGGGCGGAGATCGAGGACGCGAGCGAGCGCGGCATGGCCCTCACGAGGCACCTCCTGTCCCTCGCCCGCAAGGGTCACGCCCGTCCCGAGGACCTCGACCTGTGCAAGGTCGTCAAGGATCTCGAGCGGATCGGTCGGCGGCTCCTGACCGACCAGCACAAGCTCCGCGTCGTGGCCGACGGTTCGCACCACGTCGTCGCCGACCAGACGCACCTCGAGCAGATCGTGCTGAACCTCGTCTCCAACGCGCGGGACGCGATGCCGGAGGGCGGAGAGGTGCTGGTGCGGGTCCGCCGCCTCTCGCGACGCGCCGCGAGGGCGCTCGACTCGGCGCTCGAGGCCGGCGAGCAGGTGGTCCTCGAGGTGAGCGACACGGGGACCGGCATGAGCGCCGAGACGCGGGCGCGCATCTTCGAGCCGTTCTTCACGACCAAGCCCAAGGGGCGCGGCACCGGTCTCGGCCTCGCGACCGTGCAATCCATCGTCGCGGCCAGCGCGGGCCACGTGACGGTGGAGACAGCCTTGGCACGAGGATCGACGTTTCGGATCTTCTTCGCCGCGGCGAGGTCGCTGGACGCGCCTCTTTCGAGCTGCTCCCGCATCTCGTCGGGCCACGCAGACGAGGTCGCGACGGGCGGGTTGCTGCGCCGCTCGTCCTGAACCGCGCGCGGCGCTCGAAGTGCTACGAAACGGGGATGTCCGCCACCGAGCTCCAGCACGCCCTCGACACGCTGCACCGCGAGCTCGCTTCCACCGACGACGTCGACGCGGAGACCCGCGCGATGCTCGCGGGAGCGATGCGCGAGATCGCGGCGAAGCTGGAGGGCAAGGCCGCCGCGGTCGAGGGGCCGGTCGGGCTCTCGGAGAAGGTCCGCGGCGCCGTCCAGCACTTCGAGGGTCGGCACCCAGCGCTCGTCAACGCGGTGGGCCGCGTGGCGGACGCCCTGGCCGCGGCGGGGCTCTGAGGCCGTTCAGCGCGCGAAGCGCACGCTGAGGGTGACCGCGTCGGACACCGGCGCGCCGCTCCCGTCCGTGGCCGGCGTGAAGTGGGCGGCCAGCAAGCACGTGCGCGTCACGCGCCCGAACCCCTGGCCTGGGTCGGACACGATGCTGACCGTGGTGACGTCGCCCTTCGCGTCGACCTTCACGAGCGCGGTCACGAGGGCCGTGTCGGCCGTCGCCTCCGCGGGGAACGGGGTCTTGGTGCAGAGACCGGCGGGAGGCTTCGCGCGGGTCCCCGTGGGCGGCGCGGCCACGAGCGGGCCACTCGTCCCGGAGACCGCGCTGCCTACGCCGCCGGCGACGGGCTTGGGCTCGGGGGACGTGGAGAGGAAGACAGGCTGTGGGTCTTCGCTGCTCGGGGTGGGAGGGAAGAGGAGCTGCGCCGCCTTTGGGGGAGGCGGAGGCGGA
>Ga0154020_10006058_pt1 | contig 14178 bp, 10 predicted proteins | sample Klosneuvirus_201_FD_109709 | JGI IMG/M metagenome (GOLD analysis project Ga0154020, IMG submission 109709) | Active sludge microbial communities from wastewater, Klosterneuburg, Austria - Klosneuvirus_20160825_MG | ecosystem: Engineered > WWTP > Aerobic digester > Activated sludge | place...
CACCCAGTGCGCGACCGGATCGTAGACCAGGGTCGCCCACCCCAGCGTGAACAGCACGTAGGCCGACAGCTTCATCCGCTCGGCGAACGCGCCCGAGATGAGCGCCGGCGTGATGATCGCGAACATCCCCTGGTACATCATGAACAGCAGGTGCGGCACGGTCCGCCCGGCGCCGTCGGTGCCGACGTGCTCGAGGCCGAGGAAGTCGAGCCCGCCGATCAGCCCGTGGTGGGTCGGCGCGAACGCCAGCGTGTAGCCGACCAGCGCCCACTGCACCGAGATCAACCCGAGGGCGAGGAAGCTGTGCATGTACGTCGACAGCACGTTCTTGCCCTGCACCATCCCGCCGTAGAACAGCGCCAGCCCTGGGGTCATCAACATGACCAGGGCGGTCGAAACGAGCAACCACGCGGTATCGCCTGCGCTGATCTCCATGACGTCTCCCGGCCGCGATCGGCCAGGCGCGACCGTAGTCAGGCCGAGGTTTCCGGGAGGTATCGGCGCCGCATCGGGTCGGCAACTCCGGCGCCGCCGCGGCGGGCGAGCGCGCGTCAGGGCCGAAACGCGCAACGCCCCGCGGGTGGGTCCGCGGGGCGTGGGGCAGCGACCGGGCAGGTCGCCGGGGGATCAGAGCTTCTTGCCGACCAGCTCGAAGTTCGAGGTGGTGGCGTAGCCGCGGATCTGGACGAAGATCTTGGCGGCGACCGGCAGGGTGACCTCGCAGGCCTCGTTGGTGCCGCTCTTGTACGGGCGGCAGTCGTAGGAGGTGGCGGTCGGCTCGCTGCCGATGCGGACGTAGAGGTCGGCGTCGCCGGTGCCGGTCATGGTGAACGAGTACTTGCCGGCGGCCAGGGTCGGGGTCGGGAACTTCTTGGTCTGGCCCTTCTTGATCGCGGCGCTGGCCGAGATGCCGGCCCAGGCGGCCGGGGTGCCGCCGCCGCCGGGCACGAACACGTTGTCCTGCTCGCCGGTGACCAGCACGACCTGCGACTTGTCGACCGCGGCGAAGATCTGCTCGTAGGTCTTGGGCGCGGCGTAGCTCATCAGGCCCTTGAACATCGCCATGGTCGCGCCCGGCATCGACGAGAAGAACGCCGGCATGCCGTTGTTGACGACGTCCACGTACTTGGTGCCGATCGGGTCGTCCGCGTTGACCGCCTTGTGGGCCTCGATGATCGAGCCGTCGACGTAGGCGTAGGTGTCGCAGCCGTTCTCGAACATGATGACGTACTGGCCGGCGACCCAGCGGCCGGCGCGGGCCAGCGCGCGGACGTTGGCGCCCAGGCCGGCGTGGCCGTTGTAGACGATGAAGTCGGCGCGGGTCGACAGCGACTCGTACTTGGTGCGGAACGCGGTCTGGCCGAGCGCGGTGCGGACGTTGTCGGTCAGCATCGCGTTGACCTGGACGGTCTTGCCGTCGGCCAGCGTGGCGCGGAACTCGACGTCGGTGACCGTGGTGCCGGGGTTGGTCGGCAGGGTCGCCGGCACGGTCACCACCGAGGCGCCGAGCTCGCGCTTCATCGACGCGATGAACTGGTTCCAGGCGTCGATGCCGGCGTCACCCGACGTCGCGCCGTCCTCGTACTTGCCGAAGATGGCGACCATCTTCAGCGTGCCGTCCTCCCACACCTTGTTGTACTCGGGGAACTTGCCGGTCGTGTTGATCGGCGACACCGACAGCGACGCGGTGGTCTTGAACACGTCGGCCGCGGTGAACGTGCAGCCCGAGCGCTCCGGGCGGAAGTAGTACCACATCGATCCCGAGTCGACGTCGTGGGCGCCGAAGTCGACGCAGCTGTGACCGTAGCTGGTCGCGAACGCGTCGAGCTTCGAGTAGCTCATGTCGAGCGGGAAGGTCAGCTTGACGCTCGAGGGCAGGTTGGTCTTGCTGCCCCACGAGACCGGCATCTTCGCGTGGTAGGTGATCTTGGTCTTGCCCGCCTCGGTGGTCTTCACGACGTTGGTGAGCTGCACCTTGTCGAGGCGGCCGACCGAGTTCTTCCCGTTGAGCTGGCCGATCGTGTAGAGGAGCTGGTCCTTCACGGTCTGCTCGGCGTTCCACGACGAGTCGGTCAGGAGCTGGCCGTCGAACTCCATGTCCATGAACACCGCGGCGGCGCTGGTGTCGGCCTTGCCGTCAGCGTCCTTCACGATCTCGCCCTCGTACGGGTCGTCCTCGGAGGTGCACGCGGCCAGGGGGCCGGCGACGAGCGGAGCCGCACACAGCAGAGCGAGGGACGAGATGCGCTTCATGCCGGAGCCATTGAGCAAGGCCGGTGCCATCGCTGAACCGGCCTAACCGATTGAAATCAATACGGCGTCTGCCGGCTGATCCAGTCGCCGGAGCGGGGTCGCGCGGCCCGATCAGCCGGCGGATCGAGTTGCCAGGGCCCCCCCCGCCGGCCGCGCCGCCAGCGGGGCGATCGCCAGCCGACACCACGCCACCGGAGATCCTTTGCCGCGATCGCGCGTGGTAGCCGCATGCGCCGCCTCGCCTGCCTCGCCATCCTCGCCGTCCCCGCGACCGCCCTCGCCCAGCCCCCGGAGCGCGGCTTCGCCGCCGACGGCCTGGCGATCGGCGACGTCGGCGACGCCCGCGCCGCGACCCGCGACTGGCTGGTCGGCCCGCCGGGCTGGGACGTCGGCGGCGAGCTGCGCTTCATCACCAGCGACGTCGGCCTGGCCGAGGGCCGCGCGCTCAAGCTCACCGACGTCGGGTTGGCGCGGGCCCGGGTCCGCTACACCGCGGCGCGCCGGGTCGAGCTGTTCGGGTCGCTCGATCTGCTGGCCAAGCAGCCGGCGTACAGCGACGCCAGCCCCCTGCAGCGCGCGACCGCCGGGATCAAGATCGCGGTGTCGCCGAAGTGGGCGCTGGCGGCCTCGAGCAGCGGCGGGCCGACGCTCGGCGACGACGGGCTGTGGGGCAGCGCCGCCACCGCGATGGTGTTCCGCGCGCACCCCGATCAGACGCTGTCGTTCCAGGTCAGCGGCGGCGCCGACGCCACCGCGCTGCGCTTCGACGCGACGCCCGACCAGTGGCTGGCCGAGGCCACCGTCGGCGGCCAGGTCATGTTCCACACGCCGAACGGCTGGTGGGGCACCTGGATGGGCGCCAACCTCGCGGTGCCGGTGGCGTCGTCGTCGGGGATCGAGCCCAACACCCGGCTCGACGTGACGGTCGGCTCGGTCTACGCCGTGGTGAAGGACTGGGACGTCTACGTCGAGGGCTCGATCGTCGATCGCGGCGACGCCGGCATGGCGGCGACGATGCTGCCGATCCTCGACGGCGGCTTCGATCAGCGCCAGCTCACCGTCGGCGTGGTCTACCGCATCGACCGCGGCAGCCGCAGCGGCGACGCGCCGCTGCAGCTCAGCCGCCGCTGACGTACCATCGGGGCGTGGCGCCCTGCGTCTTCTGCGCGATCGTGCGCGACGAGGCACCGGCCAGCGTGGTGTGCCGGCGCCCGGCGGCGGTGGCGTTCATGGACATCCGGCCGTGGCGCCGCGGGCACGTGCTGTGCGTGCCGACCCGCCACGGCCAGCGGCTCGGCGACCTGCCGCCCGACGACGTCGCGGCGGTGTTCGCGCTGGCCCGCGACGTGACCGCGGCGGTGCGCGCCGCCGGCCTGCCGTGCGACGACGTCAACCTGCTGGTCAACGACGGCCCCGCCGCCGGCCAGACCGTGGCCCACCTGCACGTGCACGTCGTGCCGCGGGTGCGCGGCGACCTGTGGCGCGCGCTGGCGATCGGCCCGCGCCGGCTGCTGCCGCCGGTGCCGCGGGCCGCGCTCGACGCCGACGCCACCCGGATCGCGCGCGCGCTCGGCGCTCAGTCGGTGTAGACGATCGCGTAGCGGATCACGCCCGCGAGGCCGCGGGTCACCAGGCCGACGTGATCGATCGCGCCGGGGAACGTCGCGTCGCCGGTGTGGCTGACCGCGCCGATGGTCCCGGTGCAGGTGGTCGCGTCGTCGCGGTGCTCGAGGCGGATCACCCCGACCACCGGCGGCGTCAGCGTGCCCTCGTAGGTGGCCAGCGTGGTGTTGCTGAACGCCGTGGCGCTGGTCGCGGTCTGGCTGATCAGGGTCGGCTGCGGCGAGATCAGCTCCTGGCGTATCCCGCAGCCGTTGCCGCTCGCGAAGTCGGCCGCCACCGGCGCGAACACCGACAGGTAGCTCGGCGCCTGGACCTGGGACAGGTTGAAGCCGATCTCGACGAAGACGCCGCCGGTCCCACCGCTCGGGATCGTCACCGGCCGCGTCATGCGCCCGACGGTCGTCGACAGCCCGACCTGGACGCCGTCGCCCGCGACCGACCACGTCCCGCTCACCGCGGTCCACCCCGGCACGAACGCCGACGCGGTGCCCCACGCTTCGAACGCGACCAGCGCGCTGGTCGGGACGGTCGGCCGCGGATCGCAGGCGTCGCCGAGGGCGTCGCCGTCGATGTTGGCCTGCGTCTGGTTGGCGAGGTGGGGACAGTTGTCACACGCGTCGGGGATGGCGTCGCCGTCCTCGTCATGGCCGCTGGTGCAGCCGGCGTCGACCAGCGGCGCGTCGACCAGCCGCGCATCGACCAGCGGCGCATCGGCCAGCGGCGCATCGAGCGCCCGCGCGTCGACCACCGCGCCGTCGACCACCGCGCCGTCGGGCGCCGCCGCGTCGACCACCGCGCCGTCGGGCGCCGCGTCGAGCACGCAGGTGCCGGCCAGGCTGCCGGCGCCCGCGCCGTACTCCTGGCAGGTCGCGCCAGCGAAGCTGCAGTAGCCGTTCGGCTCGCAGGTGCCGCCCGGGCAGTCGGCGGCGGTCCCGCATCGGTGCTCGGCGTTGAAGCACCCGGCAGCGAGCGCTACCCCCGCCACGAGTGTCAGCCAGCGAACCATCGTTGCCAGTTTACGCCAGACCCCTCCATTCGGGGTGATTCCTGCAACTCCACCCCTCGGCTAGCATCCGAGCCCTCATGCGATCCCACCTCCGCCTGCTGCCGATCCTGGCCGCCCTCGCCTGCGGCAGCCCGCCGAAGCCCCCCGCGCCGCCCACCGACGACCACGCCACCGTCGACCCACCGCCCACCGGCGGCGACGCCACGCCGGCCGCCGACGCCGAGCAGCCGCTGCCGCTGTGGCCGCAGGTGCAGCGCGGCACGCTGGCCAACGGCCTCACCTACTACGTCCTGCCCCACCACCAGCCCGAGGATCGCGCCGCGATGTGGCTGGCGGTCAACGCCGGCTCGCTGCAAGAGGACGACGACCAGCAGGGCCTGGCCCACTTCGTCGAGCACATGGCGTTCAACGGCACCGCCAAGTACCCCAAGCAGGCGATCATCGACTACCTCGAGAAGATCGGCATGGAGTTCGGCCCCGACGTCAACGCGTACACGTCGTGGGATCAGACCGTCTACCAGCTGCAGGTGCCGACCGACGACCCGCAGTTCGTCGCCACCGGCCTCGACATCCTGCGCGAGTGGGCCGGCAACATCAGCTTCGATCCGGTCGAGGTCGACAAGGAGCGCGGCGTCGTCCTCGAGGAGTGGCGGCTGGGCCGCGGCGCCGAGATGCGCATCTTCCAGCAGCAGGCGCCGATCATCTACGGCGGCACCCGCTACGCGCAGCGGCTGCCGATCGGCAAGCCCGAGATCATCAAGGGCGCGCCGCGCGACGTCGCGCAGCGCTTCTACAAGGACTGGTACCGCCCCGACCTGATGGCGGTGATCGTCGTCGGCGACGTCGACCCCGCCGCGATCACCAAGGCCATCGGCGATCGCTTCGGCGACCTCACCAACCCGGCCGGCGCGCGGCCCCGCCCGGGCGGCGGCGCGCTCGATCGCGGCGCCAAGATCGCGATCGACACCGACCCCGAGCTGCGGCAGGCCACGGTGTCGATCCAGGATCTGTTCCCGCACCGGCGCGAGGCCTCCGCCTCGGACTACCGCAAGTTCGTGCTCGACAGCCTGTACCACCGGATGCTCGGCGCCCGGCTGACCACGCTCGGCCGCAAGCCCGACGCGCCGTTCGTGATGGCGTTCTCGTCGACCGGCGACGAGACCCGCGAGTTCGAGGCGTTCTCGCGGTTCGCGATGGCCAAGGACGGCCGCATCGCCGACACCGTCGACGCGCTGCTCACCGAGGTGGCGCGGGTGCAGCGCCACGGCTTCACCGCCCCCGAGCTCGAGCGCGCCAAGAAGGCGTACCTGAAGGGCACCCACGACAGCGCCGTCGAGTGGGATCAGCAGGAGGCCTACGAGTACGCCGACGAGCTGACCCGCCACTTCTTCGAGCACGAGCTGGTGATCGGCCGGGTGGCCGAGGACGAGCTGGCCCGCACCTACGCGCCGCAGGTCACCCTCGACGAGGTCAACCACCTCGCCGACGCGTGGCAGGGCGGCGCCACCCGCGCGATCACGATCAGCGCGCCGGCCAAGGCCAAGGGCCTCCCCACCGCGGCCGAGGTCGAGGCGCTGGTGGCCGCGGTCGACGCCCGCGCGCTCGAGCCGTGGACCGAGGCCGAGCTGCCCACCGCGCTGATGGCGCAGGCGCCGACGCCGGGCAAGGTGGTGGCCGAGACCCCGGCCGACGATCTCGGCGTGACCCGCTGGACCCTGGCCAACGGGGTCCACGTGATCGTGCGGCCGACCAGCTTCGAGAACCAGCGGGTCTACGTCGCCGGCGAGAGCCCGGGCGGCACCGCGCAGATCGACGACCAGCGGTTCGGCAGCGCGCGCTTCGCGGTCGAGGCGGTGCAGAGTGGCGGCGTCGGCGCGCTGTCGAGCGATCAGCTCGAGCGCCTGCTGGCCGACAAGGGCGTGATGGTGTGGCCGTGGCTGGCCGAGGTCAGCGAGGGCGTGCAGGGCCAGGCCGCGTCCACCGAGCTGCCCTCGCTGTTGCAGCTCATCCACCTGCGCCTGAGCGCGCCGCGCAAGGACGCCGACGCGTTCGCCGCGTGGCAGCGCGGCCGCGTCGAGCAGCTCGAGCGCCGCGACGTGACGCCCGAGATCGCGATGAACGACGCGGTCACGACCGCGCTGTCGGGCGGCCACAAGCGGCGCAAGCCGGTCACCGCCGCCGACATCCGCGCGGTCGATCTCGACGCGGCGCTGGCCACCTACCGCGAGCGCTTCGGCGACGCCGGCGACTGGACCTTCACGATCGTCGGCAACCTCGACCTGGCGACGCTCAAGCCGCTGGTCGAGACCTACCTCGGCAGCCTGCCGGCCACCGCCCGCAAGGAGACCTGGAAGAGCATCGGCGTGAAGCCGCCCAAGGGCGTCGTCAAGAAGGTCGTCAAGCAGGGCCAGGAGCCCAAGGCCGCGGTGCAGCTGGTGTTCCACGACGAGGACACCTGGAGCGAGGACGGCGAGCGCGACGTCGGCATCCTGGCCGCGGTGCTGGAGATGCGCCTGCGCGAGATCCTGCGCGAGGACATGGGCGGGGTCTACGGCGTCGGCGTCTACGGCTGGATGCAGCGCGCGCCGGTGCAGCGGCGGCAGTTCGTGATCCGCTTCGGCTGCGCGCCCGAGAACGTCGCCAAGCTGCGCGACGCGGCGCTGGCCGAGATCGCCCGCATGCAGAAGGACGGCGTCGACCCGAGCTACCTCGACAAGGTCAAGGAGACCCGCCGCCGCAGCCACGAGCTGGAGCTCGAGGACAACCGCTACTGGCTGAACCTGCTGGGCGACGCCGCGCAGTTCGGCGACGACCCGCACGAGGCGCTCAGCCACGACGAGGCCGCCGAGCGGGTCACCAACGACAACCTCAAGGCCGCCGCCGCCCGCTTCCTGGCCAAGAAGCGCTACCTGTCGGGCACGCTCTTGCCGGCGAAGTAGCTGCTATCGTCGCGCGGTGATGAACTTCGCCGCGTCGCCTGGCGCCGCCCGCGCGCTGTCCCTGGTCGAGCGCCTGCAGCGCGGGTTCGCCGCCGCGCTGGAGGCCGCCACCGCCGCCGCCGGCCAGCCGGCGACCTTCGCGCCGGTCAGCTGGGTGCGCGACGAGGGCCGCCACGGCGGCGGCACCCGGCTCGGCACCGGCGACGTCGCGGCGATCGACCGCGCGTCGATCAACGTCTCGCAGGTGCACTACGACGACGAGCCGGCCCGGGCGCTGGCCTCGGCCACGGCGCTGTCGACGATCATCCACCCGCGGTCGCCGCACGCGCCGTCGGTGCACATCCACGTCAGCTGGACCGAGCTGCGCAGCGGCCGCGCCTACTGGCGGATCATGGCCGACCTCAACCCGGCGATCGCCAACCCCGACGACACGGCCGGCTTCGCCGCGGCGCTGCGCGAGGCCGCCGGCGATCTGTACGACGAGGCGCAGGCCCAGGGCGACCGCTACTTCTTCATCCCGGCGCTGGGCCGCCACCGCGGCGTGACCCACCTCTACCTCGAGGACCACGCCACCGCCGACCCCGCCGCCGACCTGGCGCTGGCCGAGCGGGTCGGGGCCGCGGCGACCACGACCTACGCGCGGCTGCTGGGCGCGGCGCTGGCCCGGGCCACGCCGATCACCGCCGCCGATCGCGCGGCGCAGCTCGCGTACCACACGCTGTACCTGTTCCAGGTGCTGACGCTGGATCGCGGCACCACGTCGGGGCTGTTGATCCACGATCAGAACGACGTCGGCATCCTCGGCTCGCTGCCCAGCCACGTCGATCGCGCGCTCTTGGCGTCGTGGCGCGACCGGGTGCCGGCGCCGCAGGAGCGGCTGGTCGACGCGCTGGTCGACGCGCTGCCCGACGCGTCGCCGGCGCCGGTCACCGACGCGGCGAAGCTGGCGCTGGCGGCCGCGGTGCGCCGCCACTACCAGGCCCACCCCGAGGCGATCGCGCTGCAGGCCACCGGCGGCGTCGCGGTGCCGACGGTCGCCAACCATCGGTAGCCGCCGGCGGGGATGCATCGGCCGCGAGAACGTTCGACTTCCCCATTCCCTGGCCCTAAGGTGCGGCCATGTCATTCGAGGATCTCGCCGCCGCCCACGGGCTGACGCTCGACTATCCGCCGGCGGTCGAGGCCGAGGTCGAGGCGTACCTGAAGGCGCCCGGGCTCGACGACCCGGCGCTGGTCGACCGCACCGCGCTGCCGTTCGTCACGATCGACGGCCCCGGCACCCGCGACCTGGATCAGGCGATCCACGTCGAGGCCCGCGCCGGCGGCTTCCGGCTGCGCTACGCGATCGCCGACGCGTCGTACTACGTGCGACCCGGCACCGCGCTCCACGCCGAGGCGCTGCGCCGCGGCGCCAGCTACTACCTGCCCGGGCTGTCGGTGCCGATGCTGCCGCGCGCGCTGTCCGAGGGCCTGGTGTCGATCGGCCCCGACGTCGATCGCCGCGCGCTGATCTTCGACGTCGAGTTCGACGGCCGCGGCACGGTCACCAAGTTCGGCCTCGAGCGGGCCCGCGTGCGCAGCCGCGGCAAGCTCACCTTCGAGGGCGTCCAGGCGTTCGTCGACGGCAAGGCCAAGGTGCCGGGCCCGCGCGCGATCGGCCCGAGCCTCCTGGCGATCGCCGCGCTGGGCGAGCTGCGCTGCAAGCACGAGGACCGCGCCCAGATGGTGCGCTACCTGCGCCCCGAGACCACGGTGCGCCTCGACGCCGCCGGCCAGCTGGTGATCTCGAGCGCGCCGCGCACCGCGATCGAGCTGGCCAACGAGCAGATCAGCATCCTGTGCAACGCGCTCGGCGGCCGCTTCCTGCAGGGCGGCCCGCCCGAGCTGGTGCAGCCGATCTTCCGCGTCCACGAGCCGCCCGAGGCCGACCGCATCGCCGGCTTCGAGCGGCTGGTCGCCCAGGTGGCGCGCCAGCGCGGCCTGCCCGACGATCCGTGGCTGTACCGCCGCGCCGCCGATCAGGGCATGGCCGGCTACCTGCAACACCTGCCCATCACCGGCCCCGGCGGCCGGCTGGCCCGCGCGCTGCACCGCCAGGCGATGCTGCTCAACGGCCGCTCGGTGTTCGCGGCCGAGCCGCGCGCGCACTTCGGCGTCGGCGAGCAGATCTACTCGCGGTTCACCGCGCCGATGCGCGAGATCGTCGGCATCCAGTGCCACGCCCAGGCCATCGACCGGATGCTGGGCAAGTCGCCGCGGTCGCGCGCCGAGGACGAGGCGGTGCGGGCCCAGGTGATCGAGGCCGGCAACCGCTCCAAGGATCAGCAGCGCGCGCTGAACCGCGACATCGACGCCCGGGTGCTGGCCGCGGTGCTCGGCCCCGAGCTGGGGCCGCCGTTCGACCGCCGGGTCCGCCACACCGGCACGATCGTCGGCTTCGCGCCCGGCCGCATCCACGTCGTCCTCGACGATCCGCCGCTCGACGTGCGGGTGCCGCTGATCGAGCAGGGCAAGCTCGAGCGCGGCGCGTGGCTGACCGTCATCGACGACGGCGCCCGGCTGGCGCGCAAGGACGGCACGACGGTGTGCCGGCTGGGCGACGAGGTGCAGGTCGCGGCGGTGACGCCCGAGGCGGTGGTCATCGCCACCGTGGTCAAGCCGCTGCCCGAGCTGCACGACGAGCTGATCGACCAGGCCAGCGCGGCGCTGCGGGCGTGGCTGCCGCGGTTCCGCGCCGCCCACCCCGGCCCGCTCGACGCGGTGGCGCTGATCACCGACGCCGCCGGCGCCACCGTCCGCGCGGCGGCCTCGACGATCGCCGAGCGCGAGGCCCGCCTGGGCGCGCTGGCCGCGCGCGATCGCCGCGCCGTCGACCGCGCGCGCTGGGCCGTCGACGGCTGGAGCCGCGACGTCGCGCTCGAAGAGTTCGAGGGGGTGGCGGCGCTGGCCGCCAGCCAGGCCCGGGCCCACCGCGACCGCGCCGGCGACTTCGCCGACATGCTGCACGAGGCGCTGATGACCGCGCTCGAGGACGCCGACACCCACGGCCTGTTCGACGGCGAGACCTGCGCGCGGTTCGTGACCATCGCCGACTCGCCCGACGGCGCGGCGCTGATGCGCGACGCGGCGGGCCGGCTCAACCACCGCGGCGAGGCCGATTCGCTGGTCGCCTACCTCGCTCGCGGCGGCTGACGCGGCCGGCGAATGCCCGCGCCGCCCGGCGCGTTCTGCCGGGGGAAATCGTGCTACCCAGGTCGTGACCCATGGACAAGATCGTCGTCGAAGGCGGCAGCCGCCTGGTTGGAGACATCCCCATCGGCGGCGCCAAGAACGCCGCGCTGCCGCTGCTGGCCTCGGCGCTGTTGCCCAACGGGCCCAGCACGTTCAAGAACGTCCCGCTGCTCCAGGACGTGGCCACGATGGGCAAGCTCTTGCGCCAGCTCGGCTGCGAGGTGGACGGCAAGCACACGATGGTCATCCACCCGCCGACGGCGAAGAAGGCCAAGCTCGAGGCGCCCTACGAGCTGGTCAAGACGATGCGCGCGTCGATCGTCGTGCTCGGCCCGCTGGTCGCGCGCTACGGCCGGGCCCGGGTGTCGCAGCCCGGCGGCTGCGCGATCGGCACCCGCCCGATCGATCAGCACCTCAAGGGCCTGGCGGCGATGGGCGCCAAGATCCACCTCGACCACGGCTACGTCGACGTCGAGTGCAAGCGGCTCAAGGGCGCGACGATCGTGCTCGACATGCCGACGGTCACCGGCTGCGAGAACCTGATGATGGCGGCGGCGCTGGCCAAGGGCCGCACCGTCATCGAGAACGCCGCGCGCGAGCCCGAGGTCGAGGACCTGGGCCTGGTGCTCAACAAGATGGGCGCCAAGGTCACCGGCGCCGGCACCGCGATCATCACGATCGAGGGCGTCGACGAGCTGCAGCCGATCGAGCACACGATCATCCCCGACCGCATCGAGGCCGGCACCTTCGCGATCGCCGCGGCGCTGACCCGCGGCGACGTGCTCCTGCAGGGCGCGCGGGCCGAGCACATGGACGCGATCATCGCCAAGCTGCGCGCGGCCGGCTCGACCGTCACCGTCGAGGCCGGCGGGGTGCGGGTGCGCGGCGGCGGCGACATCCTGCCGATCGACATCACCACCCAGCCCCACCCCGGCTTCCCCACCGACATGCAGGCGCAGTTCATGGTGCTGGCCACCCAGGCCAAGGGCCAGAGCATGATCCGGGAGATGATCTTCGAGAACCGCTACATGCACGTGCCGGAGCTCAGCCGCATGGGCGCCGACATCCACGTCGACGGCCGCACCGCGATCATCCGCGGCGGCACCAAGCTGTCGGGCGCGGCGGTGATGGCCACCGACCTGCGCGCGTCGGCGTCGCTGGTGCTGGCCGGGCTGGTCGCCAGCGGCAAGACCGAGGTGCTGCGGGTCTACCACCTCGACCGCGGCTACGAGACGATCGAGAAGAAGCTGCGCGGCGTCGGCGCCAAGGTCAAGCGAGTGAAGGCGTGAGCGCGCCGCTGCGGCTGGCCCTGCCCAAGGGCCGCATCCTCGAGGACGTCGCCGCGATCTTCGCGCGCGCCGGCTACGACCTCAGCCCGGCCCTGGGCGACAGCCGCCGGCTGATGCACGACTGCGGCCCGGTGCGGGTGCTGGTGGTGCGCAACTCCGACGTGCCGACCTACGTCGCCCACGGCGCCGCCGACCTGGGCGTGGCCGGCTCCGACGTGATCGACGAGGAGGGCCGCGACCTGTACGAGCCGCTCGACCTGCGGGTCGGCCGCTGCACGATGATCGTCGCCGAGCCCGAGGCGGCGCGGCGCGAGCGCGGCGCGATGCACATCCGCTACGCGACGAAGTACCCGCGGATCACCAAGGACTACCTGCAGCGGAAGGGCCTGACCGCCGAGGTGATCAAGCTGTCGGGCGCGATCGAGCTGGGGCCGCTGACCGGCCTGTGCGACCGCATCGTCGACATCACCCAGACCGGCGAGACGCTGCGCCAGAACGGGCTGACGATCATCGACACGGTGTGCGAGGTGTCGAGCCGGCTGGTGGTCAACCCGGCGGCGATGAAGCTGGCCGGCGCCCAGGTGGCCGAGCTGATCGCGCGCCTGGGCGCCGCGGTCGCGCCGGCCTGAACGGCGGGGGCCGACAGGGCCGACCTGCCATGGCTCGCCATCCCGCCACCATCAGGGCGACTTATGGCTAGTTATGAGGCCCACGCGGCGCCACGTCGCCGGGACCGGCCCCGCTTGCGTGAGGTCGGGGGTAGCTGGGGCGGGTTCAGGCGGCGCCGGTCGCGGCGCGGCGCCCGCCCGTGTAGTATGTGTAAGCCGCCGTGTCATCTGATCTTCGGGCCCTCGTCGCGGAAGAGATCCGCGTCCACCCGCGGGTGGCGTACCAGGGTCTATTCAGCGGCGAGTCGGCGGCCGCCAAGCTGGCGGTGGCGCTGCCGCCCCTGCCCTGCTTCCGCAAGGAGTACGCCGGGGCGATCACGATCGTCGACTGGGACCACAAGCTGCCGTCGCAGACGCTGGCGCTGCGGGTGTTCGGCTACTACTCCGACGACACGCTCGAGGCCGGGCTCGAGGCCTACGACGATCGCCTCGAGGTGATCGCCGAGCGCGATCGCTACCCAGAGTTCGACGTCCCCGACTTCGATCAGCTCGCGGCCGACGAGGCCTACGAGATCGAGCTGTCGCCGTCGGGCACGATCGGCCGCTGCCGGCTGACCTCGGCCTGGCGCCGGACGATCGCCGGCAGCGAGGCCGCGGCCGCGGTGGCGCTGGCCCAACGCTCGTCGGAGTTCCAGAACCTGGTCGCCACCACCAACGCCCGGCCGTCGTACCTGGGCGAGCTCGAGGCGGTGTCGTGGACGCCGCCGTGCGAGTCGCAGCACGAGCGCTGGACCCTCGACGTCTGGTACCTCCTGGCCTTCGACGGTCGGGTCGGCTCGGGCCGCAGCTTCCTGGTCGACCTCGTCGACAACGCGCTGGTCAACACCCGCGACTTCTCGGTCCGGACCGGCTGAGTCAGCGCGCCGCCGGATCGAGGGTCCGGCCGAGGACGGCGGCGAGCTCGCGGGCCAGGGTCGCCTTGACCTCGGCCATCGCGATCGGGGCGCCGCGCTCCTCGGCGATCGACGTCATGACCGTGGCGTCGAAGCCGCACGGGTTGATGCGGTGGAAGTAGGCGAGGTCGGTGGTGACGTTGAGCGCGAGGCCGTGGAAGGTCACCCACCGCCGGCAGGCGATGCCCATCGAGCAGATCTTCTTGCGGCCGCCGTGCCCGTCGAGCCACACGCCGGTGGCGCCAGGCTCGCGGCCGGCGGTGAGCCCGATCGCGC
>Ga0154020_10006059_pt1 | contig 14177 bp, 24 predicted proteins | sample Klosneuvirus_201_FD_109709 | JGI IMG/M metagenome (GOLD analysis project Ga0154020, IMG submission 109709) | Active sludge microbial communities from wastewater, Klosterneuburg, Austria - Klosneuvirus_20160825_MG | ecosystem: Engineered > WWTP > Aerobic digester > Activated sludge | place...
AAGGTCTTTTCAGCACCCTGCCAATTCCGTTTGAGGGGCTGTGCCAGACCCTCCCCCCCCCCCCGACAAAACCTCCCCGGGGCCCCCCCCCCCCCCCCCCCCCCCCCCCCCCCCCCCCCCAAGAATTGGCTGTCAGAGCCCTGCAGCCGCCCGCTGAATTGATAGTCTTCTGATAGCGAATTGTGAGTTTGTGAACGCGTACGAAACGAAGTGCCGGGGGGCGCTCGCGAAGAGGATTTGCCAGACATCTCGCAGATGCCCCAGCTCGACTGCTCGCTGGATACCTTGTTTGAATACTTCTCTCAAGTTCGCGATTATTTTCGAGTCTCCTCGTTCTCATCGTGTCTCAAGTCACAAGACATCCCTCGCCTTGAGTTCCCTGCTCCTTTTCGCGAGTCTCCTGAATTGCTTCTCGCTTTGTGTTTGTACTTCCTCTGTTTGAGGGGTCTCACGTGCGATACTTTCTTAATGCCAGGATGTCGCGGACTTCGATGCGGCTTGCGACGGCGACAGTGAGGGTCCGGCAAGCGCGACGGACAAGGGCTTCCAGGGCTCTTTATACGCTCAGCTTCGTGCTGAGCGCGACATGAAGAGCGGGTTATACAAACAAATCGCAGATGGAACGTGGATCGTTGTCACTGCGAGGCATGGTGTTGTCGCATTGGGTAATTCGTCGGCAGAGGTTTCTGGAAGCGCGCGAGTGCGCGAACTGAGCGATACCGAGCCGGGCATGTGCGAGTTTTGTCTCAGACAGCCTGCAGTAATCGTGACCAAAGTAGCCAAGACTAAATTGCAACGTCTTTCATATTAAACACTTTGGTTTCGACGTCACCATAAGGGCAACAAAGACCTCCCGGCTTTCAACTGAAGACCAACTACGATTCGCGATTTCCCATAACTGCATTAAGACTCTAATTCGAAATAAATCAAGAATCTGTCCAGAGAGGACCTGTCCAAAGAAGTTTAGGAAAAGGTGAATGTTTTTTATGAGTCATGCACCGCGCTCTGCCCTCCTCCGTTGTTTCTACTGTATTTGAAGGGTTCTACTTCGTAATAAAGTGTGGCGGGGCTGGCTCGGAAATGAGGAGTTAATTCATCTTAAGAGTCTACCGTCCGGGTGTCAAAACTGGGGCACGCGATGATTACCGTCTGACCGATTCACCCATTTTCCTTTTTTATAATATTTCGAAGTATGGAAGGTCATGAAGCTGATGTTGCTCCGACTCAGCGACTACGGTCCCACGTCTTTGCGACGCCAACGGCGACACCGCTGCGACGGCGAGGCGTGCACCGCAACGTCGCCCTCGTCATCGATGGTTCGGTCGCTACAAATTGAAATAGAAATAAAAATAGATAACAATTTTCTACTTCTAAACCTTTTATGAAGACCTTTGTCCAGATGTTACGATGCAAATGATTTCTGGTCCCGCCTTCGATCTCCTGTCCCATGACCTTCTCTGCTCTGCTCTGCTCTTCTCTTCCGATTGAAATTTCTGATCCAGGTGGTCACACGATCTCAATGCGCGATTTAAACCCGTCTCGTGTGGAGCTGATGTTGCGCAATCTGCACTTGTTCATTTCCAAGTTCTTCGAGGAGAATCCCTTGAGCCAGCTGCAGCTCATTCAGACGAGCGACGGCATCGCCAAGGTCATCACGCCTCTTTCGGGTACTCTCCACTGATTGTTACATATATCAATGGTTCTGTTGATTCTTACGAAGGCGATGGGAGAGATGGTTCCTTCTCTTGTTGCCCTTGAGGATCGGTGAGCTCGACGATTGAGGTCGTCGTCTCCTCGACGTTGACTCCGCTGTTGTCATGGTGGCATCTTGATGGCTGACCATCTGTCATGATAGGGAATAGTCAACAACATATTCAAGCACTAAAAGTTCCCGGTGTGCTGCCAGCCGTGGGAGATATCTCGCTCAAGAACTCCCTCGACCTCTGCCACGATACCCTCAAGTATTTTCTTCTTTTTGCACTCACTTTGCCCTCTTTGTTTTCTGTTCCCTCTTGATGTCTGAACGGGATATATATATCAAATGTAATTACTTTTCTAGGACCATTCCAAAGTACGGCACACGGGAGGTGCTTATGCTGATCAGCGCCTTGTCGACGTGCGACCCTGGCCCTGTGACTGGCACTTTGGGAGCTCTCAACGACGCCAACATCTCCGGTCCTTTTCGTTTAATATCTAGTTTTATTGATATCATTATATTTTGATTTCAGATTGATATTGTTATGCTTGGGCGGACTTGAATCTGATCTTTCCTCGTCTCTTTACAGTCTCGATCATCGGCCTTGCATCCGAAGTCTTCATCTGCAAACAAATCTGCGAGGCGACCCATGGTCGCTATCGCGTCTGTCGAAATGAACATCATTTTATGGAATTGTTACATGAACATTTGCAACCTCCACCTGTCAAGAAGAACGGAACAAAGGCCGAGCAAGAGATGGACGAGGTGGTTGCCATTGAGAGTGGTTTTCCTGTTTTCCGAAGGGTCGCTGAGCCTTCACTTTGCGCCTGGTATGGAATTTTCCTTACATTTCTATCTGTTTTTGTCATGTACCGATGATCTCCTCCATGTGTTCTAGCCATAAGAAGTTGACAACTGCGGGATATTATTGCCCTCGATGTCAGATGAAGCAATGTCACGTTCCAACTCACTGCAAGTGCGCGCCCTCTGTCTTCTTCTCTATTTTCGATGATGGATACTGATGCGCCGCTCTAGTATTTGTGGTTTAACATTGACGGCCTTCACCGATTTGGCAGTGAGTTATCACCATCTGTTCCCACTGAGCCCTTTCAATCAGCGTACTATCCTCGAAGAGGTATAGGACCTTCCGGCTTTAGTCTTGTCGAGTTCTGATCGAGGCGACTTCAGAGCGAAGTGGATGCTATGGATGTCTCGGATGACGTGCCCACATCGTGCTTTGCTTGCGGTAAGGCCTTCAAGACGCCGAAGCCTCCCCATAGCGCTCAACAACAGGACATGGAGCCTCTCAAGGCCTTCCAATGTCCCAGCTGCTCCAAGAGCTACTGCGCCGTCTGCGACGACTTCATACACCACACCTTGTTGTACACTATAGTCTGCTTTCCCCCTTGATGTCTCCTGACCTTTCAACAGTCATTCTGGAATTATCTTTGCTTGTCTTCCTGATGGTTGACTGTAGCGTTTGTCCAGGCTGCGAGACCTCCCCAAATTCCGCACGGCAATGACCTCCGCCGCTACCGCACATTCCTTGTCTCTTGTAATGCTGTTAAATTCAGATCTCATCAAATGCACGCCCACAGGCGAACAACTCTATCCAGGGGACGACTTGAAACATTTGCGTTCGCGCAGGGGGGAAATTACATTCTCAAAGAAGGAAACATTTCCAGTCAATAGAGAGCAGGCTCAGAAGTTAAGAGAGGGCATCGAGCTGTTCTTGCATGTCCTCAAGCTCGCAAAAGAAATGATACAGCTCAGCGTGGTCAAACTCCAAAGCGAACTCCTCCGTCTACATCAAACAGAAGAAGGTCAGGGAGGGGCAATCTGGAAACGAATGCCGAGGCGTACTGGCTTGCCGTCCGGGTCGCAAAGATCGAATTGGAAGAGGGCAGTCGGCTCCAGGATCTTCTCTTCTTGAGACGTCGCCAGCTGGAGCTGTAACCGCCTATATCCAAGGAATCCTGAGTCCACGACACAGTATCAAGCAGTTTCGTTGGAGGGACAAAACAATGTACCAGTGAACGTCAGCGAGGTGATTCGGGACAACAGGTGACCGCTCCATTTTCTACATAACGAAAAGTCAGCCGACATGGCGCATATACCGATGAAACGTCAAAATGAAACGAAACAAAGAGCTGAGAACGCCACGAGTCGAAGGATGAAGCGGACCTTCATCATTTGCTGAATGAACATTTGGTAGTATTTGAGAAGGCTCTTGAGGTGCTCATCCTTGATCATTCCCTTCAATTCGCCTATAAAAAGTAGAATGAAGGCAGATCGTCCAGCAGGAAACAATATAGGAAGCAATAAATGTAGCAACAACGAAGCTCGAGCTCGAGCAACGACGAGGAGAGAGATTGCACCAACGACGCGGTCAATCGAGGCGTGCTGCTGGGCACCACGCTCCACAATATGCTTTACAAGCTCTGAGACCTAAAGGGAAGCCGTGATGAGAAGAAGAAGACAGAGAGGACAGAGCGACAGGATCGCATGTTCGAGGTGGAGGTCGAGGAGGTCGTTCTGGGCAGCCTGCTCTCGAGGGGCCCAGTGAACTTCTCAAAATTATAGACATTACAATAAATGATATATATTGGATTACCTCCTTAAGGGCGGGGGCCACTTCGGCGTTGGTGGCGAGCGGCTCAAGAACGTCCTTGTTGAAGACGGCAAGCTCGAGCTCGTTGATGGCCAGAACGTTCTCGCGGAACTTGGCCGTCTGCGTGTTAAACAGCGCAGTCGCCATTTTATAATTATCAAATGACGAGACGAGGATTCGATCAAAAGGAGATGCGACAAGGGTAGCATCTGCAGCCGACCAAAATCCTCGGAAGAGTGTGCGACCCTTTTTCTGGCCTCCTTTCCTCGACTTTTTCGTTGTTCCTTCTTTCTCGCTGCTCGAGTTCCCTGTCGATACCGGCCATCCCTCGTTACCGGATCAAATAGTGCAATGGCTTCCCCCGACCTCGTCTGGCAGATCATCAGGAACAACAACGCTTTCCTCGTTAAGCGCAACCAGGCTGTCCTCTCCCGTGAGAAGTGCGCCCTTTCTCCAACCTTTATCTATATTTTTTGAGACGTATATGAAGAAAATTCTTCCATGATCTTGTCGGCGTACTCAAAAATCGTCTCAGGTTCAACTTGACCAACAAGTCCTCGTTCTCGGCCTCCGGCCTCGTGAACAAGACCGGCGTCAATATTCAGCCCGGCACCGGCAAGGCCGTCGTTTTCTCGCTCAAGTCGACTGGTGCTCCCTCGGCCTCCAAGTCTCAGGTCCTCTCCAAGGTATGAGACCCATTTTTGAATGCATTATTTTGAAATCAATAATCTTGTAAATTTCTTTTCTTGCCTGCAAGTTCGGCTTCATCACCGAGGACTTCAACCTCGAGCCCTCTTTTTTCCTTGAGGGAGGCCGTCCATTCAGGCTTCTCATTCCTTCATTGATCTCTCCTATTGGTGCCAAGATTCTCACCTACTGTGGATTAGGGCTTCCGTGCTGGCGCCGCTGCCGTCAAGGCTCAGGTTGGCACTCAGCGCAAGGACCTCGTCAAGGCTGCCCTCGGCCGCTACACCGCTGTCAAGCGTGCTGCCAACAAGCCCTCCGACAAGGGTGTGACCAAGAAGCAGCGCTCCCGCAAAGTCGCCGTCAAGGCCTAAACAGCGAAAACACAAAAACGAAAAATGAAAAACGGAAAACAATAAAAATCGAAAAATGTACAAAGATTCCTGACGTCTTTCCACAGGATGACGACCAGACCAGTTTTCCAGGCAGAGTGATGAATGAATGAAACAAGCTGAAAGCGAGAAGACAAAATTGCATTATTTATGACAATAGGAGGCGAAGGGTTCGAGGAACTAGTTGCAGCATGAGTTGTCCTTGACGAGACGAGTGAAGCGGCCGAAGACCAAGAAGCCGACGAAGTGGCCGAAGAGGACGGCAAAGAAGACGCCAATATTGTAGGTCATAGCCAAAAGCATCACGACATAGTGGAGCAGATAGGTGAGCATATGGAGCGCGGACCTACGCAACGCGAGGATCAACCACAAAAAAGAGTAGAGTGAGCGCAACCTAGTAGTACCGAACGGAATCCTTGGAAAAATCAAAAGGAGGGACGATAAGACGAGCGGCGCCACCGGATCCAATGAGACTCGCGGTCTCCGCCTCAGAGCCTTCAGACTCGATGAGCTTCCAGCGATTGTCAAGCCACGACTTGAAGGCCTTGACGGCCTCGTAAAATATCGCCAAGGCGAAGCAGGCCACCAAGGTGAAGGCGTATCCCAATCCACTCTGAGGGACCCACTCTATATTGCACAAATATATGGATAAGCTTCGAAGTGCATGGGAATGGTATGCGATGGACTTCGCACGCTTGAACAATATGAAGTCGTTCATGCTTGTATGGAAATACATTTTCATCTCGCCAATGGGGCCAGCTATCATAGAAAGACGTCAAGCTCGACTCCATCATGATCATTTTGAAATAACAATATCAAATACAAGGATTATTTGGGTTCTCGCCGTCACAGATCGACCAGGAGGGAATCGCCGTGCAAAAGCCGGACCTAAACAGAAACCATCAACGAACGCGAATTAATGGGAAGTTGTCAAAGTAAGGAGGACCAAGCCGAGCATTGGGCCATGTCAGGCATTTCGATGCAGAGGTTCGAATAAACCAACAGCGAATCGCAAGGAATCGGATCTGCAAAAAGTGAAATTAAACGAGTGTCGAAGGAGTCGGATTCTGCAGAAGGAGACAGCGGACTCTTATTTTTGTCGAGGCATTGCTCGCAGCCACTCATCCACATGTCATTACAAATCGCCTGGAACAAAGCAATGCACATAAGAAGATGATCAAAGAAAAAAAGAGGAACAAACATCAAGCAGCAAATTGGAGCACAAAGGAGCACGCACGACGACTAGAGTCTTGAGTTGCTTGCCCGAGGGGAGGCCAAGGTTTGGCGTCTTGCACTGAGCCACGACCGAACTGATAAACAAATATAGAAGTTAATTCAAAATGAGGAATTGCGGCGCCCCAGATGAAAGAGGAAGTACTTGTTGGCGAGGCAGAGGCTTTGGTACTCGCCGCAGCCGTCCATAGTCATCTCGAGACAGACGTCGCTGTAGATGGAGAAGGGCGAGCAATAGACACCTCCATTCCCGCTCATACCATCTATTGAAAATGAACAAGGTGAAAAAATTGACAAATGTCCAGAATTAGAGCGAGAGCGATGATTATACGGTACCGCAGATTCGCTGAACGGAACAGCCTGGCATGTTTGGCATTCCCGTCGCTTTGGAACATAGTTTAACCTGTGTCAAATAGAAGATTACCAATTGCATCGTGAGTGCACAGAGAGAAGAGGAGAAACGATGGCCAACGGAGCGAGATTGAAGTTGAGAGTGGCTCGAGGAAAACGACGAGGAAAAGTATAAGCACGGTAAGAAAAAATCAAACCCAAAGGAGATAATGAAAAAGTAAATAATAAATATATTGCAATATAATAAGCGTATTCGGGCGTCGACGCTCGAGCAAAGAAGAGAAAGGGCGGGCGGCGGGTAGGAGCTTGCGCGGTCAATGAAGAACATACAAGGTCGGCTGCGAGGACTTGTTCAGGGACTTGGAAGGAAACACAGGAAGGCTGACTCGGATCGTCATAGCATGAAGTGCTGTTATCGACCACAGACGCCAACGACCCCAAGACCAGCGTTGCCACCAGCATCGCCAACAGAAGCCGAGGGAACATTAGGGATTTGGAGTCTTCGAGATTGTGAAGTGAAGTGGACGACTAACGTGCGATAAGCCGTCAATCCGAGCATAGTATGTTGCAGATGGAGAGCCCGGCCTGAGCCTGTTCAAATCTGGCACCCGCCACAGTGCCGAAGCGCAACACTCAGTGGACGTCTGCAGTCTCGCATCTTCACTTCAAGAATATCTCCTTGAGGCAGAGAGAATCGCGCATATTCAGCTTTCAGATGGTGAGTGGGTTCAAGCGGATCGCTGAGGGGGAGAAAACAGGACGTCGGAGTTCCAACATGCCCGTATTCGGACAGAACCGCCTCCAGAATTCGTTTTTCGCGAGTTTGAGCCCTAATGAAAATGCTCCAAGCGACCTCTTTCGGCCTCTGGAGCCTATTACACATGATCATTCCCTTCTCAAGTCGAGTTAGTTGAACCTCTTTGCGAACATGGGCCGTCCTGACGTCGTCTGCCTCTTCCATAAGGTTCGCCGACTCGACTCCCTGTCTCGTCGTTTCGTTGATTGCCCTCTTGTCCCAGCCGGTGCTTAATTCTTCCCTAGGACACCAATACTGCCACTTATATCGTCACGGATCCTTCGACGAAGAAGTGCGCTGTGATCGACTCGGTGTGGGACTTTGACTCTGCCTCCGGCGCTTTGACCTTTGACCACAATAACAAGGTACCAAATCTCTTATTCTCTCTGCCCAATCCCCTTTCCAACCAGGATTGCTATATATTATATTTTCCATTCGGGATGGCGCTTCGCCTGGATGGCGCTCGACGAAGCCTTTCGTCGAGCCTCGTTCGCGAACCTCGATCATTTCCCCGTCTTGTTGTTTGGCTTTCACTATTTCGTGTTTCTGATGGCTTCCTGCCCAGGTTGTCAACTTCGTCAAGGAGCACGGACTTACTGTTGAGTGGATCTTGGAGACTCACGTCCATGCCGATCACTTGACTGGTGCTCAGGACCTCAAGAAGCGCCTCGGCGGCAAGGTGGGAATTGGCGCCAACATCACCGTCGTCCAGGAGACCTTCGCCCCCGTCTTCAACCTCAAGAACTTCAAATGTGACGGCTCGCAGTTCGACCACCTCTTCAAGGACAATGAGGAGTTTGCCATTGGCTCATTGAAGGCTAAGGTGATCACCACCCCCGGCCACACGCCCAACTGCGTCACGTACCTCATTGGCGACGCGGCCTTCACCGGCGATGCCATCTTCATGCCCGACTCTGGCACGGGCCGCTGCGACTTCCCCAAGGGCTCCTCCTCCACCTTGTACGAGAGCAGCCGCAAGATCTACGCGCTGCCTGACAACACCCGCTTCTTTGTCGGCCACGATTACGCCCCCAACGGCCGTGAAATCAAGTGGGAGTCCACCGTCGGCGAGGAGAAGGCCAACAACAAGATGCTTCGCGCCGAGACTTCGCTTTCGGACTTCAAGGCCGCCCGTGATGCTCGCGACGCCACGCTCGCGGCGCCCAAGCTCTTGCTCCCTTCGCTTCAGGTCAACATGCGCGCGGGCTTCTTGCCTGAGAACGAGGACAATGGCACCTCCTACTTGAAGCTGCCCCTCAAGGTCAAGCTCTAAGACCCCTTCTTGTTCATGTAGATTAATTCGAATATATATCATATCGAAGTAAAGCATTAGAGATTCTTTTCAGTTTATATTGCGCCATGTACACTTTATCTACCGCTTATCGAGGTGGGGTCACTGGAGGCCGCGGAAAGGGTGCCTCCATTGCTCGCAGGCGCACCATTGCCTTGCTGCGCAGAATCCGATGGAGCAGTTTGGCCGATCGCCTGCGGCATGAAGGCGTTCCCCGACGAGGTACTCGTACCAAGAGAATTGAAATAGGGATTCATGGCCGCCATCTGCTGCATAATCAGCGGATTCATAATCGGATTCAACCCGGAGTATGGATTGCTCAAACTAGGCAGTTGGACCGAGGGCAACATCGCGCGGGACGGGAGCATCATTGGAGGGAAAGAGGAGAGGACGTTATTGTTGGGGAATCCCGCAGCCGCGCTTGGCGTTGACTGGGCTGAAGCGGGAGGAGATTGGGCCAGCAACTGAGGCTGTGGCAGGGTTTGAGACTGAGGCTGTGACGGTGTAGCAGGAGTGATCGCGGCAGACGGAAGAGAGGACGCGGCATCAGGGGCTTGCTGAGCACTCGAAGATGTGCTAAGTTGCGGTGGCAGTTGAGGGATGCCTTGCTGAGACTGATGAAGCTGCTGTGACTGCTGAGACTGCGGCGGCAGCTGAGCTTGTTGAGGTTGTTGAGGCTGCTGAGACTGCTGACCTTGCTGACCCTGCTGAGCTTGCTGTTGCAGTTGCTGCATTTGCTGTTGTTGTTGCAGAAATTGCTCCATCATCGCAATCTGCAGGCGGATTTGCATTGGGTTCGGGGATGCTTTGAGCATCATCATCATCTGGAGCATGGCAGCGTCATTCAAGTTCCCTTGAGGTAAAGGCGCCGTTGCGCCAGAACCAGAATTGGAACTCGGCGTCGAGGAGGAACTCGGAGGAGCAGCCGCAGAAAGAGGAGGAAGATACGGATTTGGCTGCAAGTTGGGATTTTGATTGACACTTAGAAGCTGTGAAAAAAAGAGAATACGTGAGAAGTGCCATTAACTGCGGGAAGAACGGGAGCTAACTTGAGAAGATTGCGCCTGTGGTTGAGCCTGTACTTGAGACTTTGGCTGCGCCTGTGGTTGAGTCTGTGATTGAGCCTGGAAAGGAGCAGGCAGCTGAGGCGTCAGCTGTTGCGTCGGTTGTTGAGGCGCAGCTGGAGGCTTGGCTATTACGGCCATGGGGCTCACATTTGCGTGCTGGTCGAGAAAATGAAGTGCCAGAGCACTCTCGCTCGAGAAACTGTTTTGGCAAACCGAGCAAACAGAAGGCTGGCGTAACATCGAAGATGATAGCCGTCCGATGCCAGCAGTCGCCAATGAGCTCGTCGTCGTTCCAGATGGCACCGCCCTCGCCACATCGCCACTCTTCACTCGCTTGGCAATTTCGGCAAGCAAGTGTGAATTTGGAGTGACCGACGGCGGTTTTGAGACGGGTAGCATCTCTGGCGTAGGCTTTGGGACAGTTATCATCAGACTCAAATCGGGAGCAGCCGTCGACATATGAGAAGGAGGAGGGAGAAGGATTGACGCGGGGGACTCAGCAACCATTGCATCCATGGGCAAATTGTTCGCCTTCTTTCTCAGACGAGCTTCGCTTTCATCACTTTCGTCGGAACGACGCTTCTTCTGGGCTTTGGTGGAAGGTGGAGGAGTTTCCTTTTTAGCTTTCTTTGGAGCTCGCTGAGCCTCCTCCTCTTCATCAGAGTAATTGCGCGGTCTCTTGATGGCTCTCCCTGACCCACGAGGAGGTAATTCCACAGGCTAATTGAAAAACCGTCAAACCGTGAGGATGCCGTGGGAGAGGGAAGACGCACAGCGCCCTCTGAGGGTTTCTTCTTCTTTGGTTTGCAATTGCCTACGTGCTTCACACACTTGAAATTATTTGGAAAGTTCATTCCACAGTGAGGGCAGACGAACTGGCAAACGAGGATGATCAGCAAGGCGACCACATGGAAATAGGCAACGAAGAGGAGGGAAACCTTTTCACCCTCGTAGGATTTCTCATCATCTTCCACTGATCTCACTGGTCTTTTTTGCACGGGCTTCGGCTTTGGCTGTCAAAAGAAATGAGAAAAATACAAGATAACAATGAGAGGTACTCTGGGGACCTTTGGCTTCTTATCACCCTTCCAGCGGCTAATGAGGGCAATCTTGGGGTTCGCAGTCAGCTGATCCTCAGGGCGTCCCTATCCAGATATCATTAGAATCCTGGAAATCTTCAAATCAAAAAAATATATATTGGGCAGTTATAGCATCCATCGAGTACCAGGTCGAGGTTGTCGGTGATGTCGCGCTCATTCTCAATCAGCTCGTCCGCCAGAGCAACAAAGGAGCGCGGTCGACCAATCATGTCATAGCGATCCATGAGTTGACCCACCACTTCAGTATTCAGCAGAATGTAATATGCAATATTTTGCATCGTCTTCGTTCCCATTCCTCACAAATGGCAAAGTCAGAACAAAATCCGAATCATTTTTGCACCAAAGAAAGAAAGGAATCAATCTTATCATTGTAATCAATCTTATCATTTATATTTATATAATTATCGCAAAACAAAAAATATGGAAAGCGCCAGGTTAAAGGCGCTGCCGCTCTTGGAAAGAGCAGACCATCCCTCGACACCACATCCCACCAAACCAAGAAAGGGGTCCATCGAAAAATGGATGATATTAGATAAATCAAAATATTAAATGGAAGATGCGAAAACGATCAATCGGGGCCATTGAGCGCAATCCTTTGGATCTGCAGGTCGGCTGGACTGCAGTTGCGACCATATTGAAATCGATATTGAAACACCACGCTAATCCAACCAACCTCTCCAAATACAAAAGACACGTTGGCGTATGGAGAGACGTTAGGAGCCTATATGGGACAACACAACACGACGAATGGGAAGACACAGCAGCTCGATCGAATTCTGAGCTCGGGCCGCCATCCCGACAAGATGACGAGCATGAAGCAGCGAGCGGGAGACGCAAATTCACCCAATGCGATGAAAGAACGATTGGCATTGAATATAAATCGTCCTAGGAGGCGGTACCAGAATACCATTCAATGCCGAGCCGTTTGAGCAAGTCGCGGGCAAGGGGTTCAGGGTACGTTCCCTCCTTCAAAGCGGGCAAGATGGGAACGAGAAGGTCGAGCTCGTTGAATATACTCCCTACGACCTTCTTCGCAGTGCCCACGGATTTGGCAGGGACGGGCTCGGTGGCGGTGGCGGCTTTGTCGACGTCCTCGAGGGACAACTGGTCCTCATCCAATTCGTACTCCTCCTCGTCCGACATATGAAGCCACTGATTTGAGGCGGCAAGACTTACAAATATAGAGAATGAAGAAGAAGCCAGAGGCAGCAAGCCAGCAAAAAGGCGGAATTCTCGAGAAAGGGGAAAACTGAAGGGTTGGCTCTTGACTGCGTGGGAAGATTTTCCCTCTCCACGCTCCCTTGAGGCTAACCTATTTAACTACTATTATTATGAGGCTATGAAGTATCGAATTATTGAATTAGAGGGGCAGCAACCACCATGGACGGGAGAAACTCGAGGGGCTTGCTTCCGGCGGTAAAAACGCGTCACCGTCAGACTGTTCACAAATTATGTCGAAATCTCGGTAGGCGAAAGTCTGCGGTCCGCTCATATCAGACCATTATGACGAAGGTTTTCATGGGTTTCGTTCTACGATTGAGATAGACTACGAACGAAGGAGGAGCTCAGACAAGTCAACACCGTCGAGTCCGTCCGTCGTGGGCTCGTGGCACGAATAAAATACTCTTGGGAGTTGGCAGCTCGATTACGGCCGTACCGCTTGGCAAGTGAGGCCAAAATACTATATTCAGACTTTCAGAGGTGCTATTATTTCGAAATATGGCGTTCGCAATTCCGGTCAAAAAGGGCCAAAGACTGAGATCGGGAGATCATGGTTGCGTCGGAGATCAACCCCGGCAGCGCGAACTCTATATTTAATAACTTAATAGCCCGCGGATATAATCTCAGGATAAAAAATACTTCGGTTTCTTGTTCTCGATTCATTCCACCTTGCGCTCACCGACCCCGCTCGCCAAATTATAGGAGCTATTTATACCGCGCTAGTCAGTCCAATATTGCGGGAATGCAAAACGTCCCAAACTCACATCAGTTGCCAGTGGACTTAATAAACGAGTGAGTCGTAACTGGTAGGTTCCTATTTAATGTCAGTGAGAAGATTCCCTGCAACATCTAAGAGCACCGTTCACTCCCTCACTGGCAATCACTGATCCTGACAGTGAGTACGGTACAACCATCTGGCGTACTGTCAACCGAGTGTTTTCCTGAACTCCGATGAGTGATCCGGGACGGAGCAAAGCGATGGGGAAGGAAGTCCGCTGGAGAATGTTTGCAGGAACAGCAAAAGCAATGAGCAGTCTTTCTACTGAAGCATCTTTTTTTTTGCTTTTGGATCTTCGGCAGGACAGTCTCCAGACTGGACAAACATCTCGTGATCGCGAACATCCCCAAGCCTGCGGTATAAAAGCGACCCTCTCTTCTGTAGGAAAAATGATGAGAGTCAAACTTTATAATCCGTCGAGTCTTCGCGCTTTTTAAATTTGCCGAGAAGAGTGTACAGTAATGACGTTTCAATCTCGCTATGCCAACAGAGAGTCGAGCTGCAACCGACTCCCGTTGAGAATGAGGTTCCTCGTCGGCTGGAATGGTGAATGGTCTGTCAGAACTTAGGGGTGAACCGTCCTCCGTCTTTGCTCATCAAAGCACGACGAAAGCCTACACAGGTCACACAACAATGACCATAACAGGTACTTAATAGAAATCCGCCCATCGGTAGACCTTGACACACAGATGTCTGTGGACCTCAGTGGAAGAGTACGGCAACTTAGGTTCCGAGCTAGCTATGTCAGACGGCAGTAAGCCTTTTCGGTTGCCAGTGAATCGGATTGAGGACGGCCGTGCGAAGCTAAGGCGCTGCACATCTCTCCAAAATCTCAATAAAATAACATAAATATTCATTCATTGACTTTCAAACTGGCGGTGTTGATGTCAGCGTGCTTGATCACCCTGCTGGGCCACCCTCACCGCGGCTTCCAATCATCGAGCGACGAGGTTGAGA
>Ga0154020_10006060_pt1 | contig 14175 bp, 8 predicted proteins | sample Klosneuvirus_201_FD_109709 | JGI IMG/M metagenome (GOLD analysis project Ga0154020, IMG submission 109709) | Active sludge microbial communities from wastewater, Klosterneuburg, Austria - Klosneuvirus_20160825_MG | ecosystem: Engineered > WWTP > Aerobic digester > Activated sludge | place...
GCCTTCGCTTTCACCTTCGAGAAGCGATAGTGACTGAGCATTTTCGTTCTTATAATCGAGAATGATGATTTCGTACGAGGCAACCGCAGCTGAATCACCGGCAGGCTGGTCCCAGGAGACTACGTAGCTCCCTGCCTTCGTTTCGAGAACGGACTTAATCCCGGCAAACTTTATTGGTGCTTCACTCGGCGAGTAGCTCAATTTTTTACAGCCCATAGGTGCAAGAGCAGCGAATGCCAGCGCACCCACGAACAGCAATCGAGCTGATTTAAAAAACTCACCCGGCCCCATGAACACTCCAATACCCCGAAAATCCCAAACCTCTTATGCCTTCAGGCAGATTCGGTAATGCCTTTAAAAACTTGAGCTCAATTATTAGAAACAGATATTTATTCATTACTATCGGTCGGTTATCCAGCAACGCCCACACCCTCGACAGGGGTTTTGCGAATTTGCCCAAGTTGCAATTTTTGCAGAGGTTTCGGTTAAGTTTCCGGTGCTTTTGTCCGAGGTAGGAGTTGGAAGAGTTTGCCTAATAATGAATGACCCAGGGTCTAATGATTGAGCCTATGAAAAAATGGGTTTGGATAATTTGCCTCGCCTTGCTGAGTTGCTCGCGCGCTGCGCTGGAGCGATACAGCAACGAGGCTTTGGGCGCAAAGGTCGCTGAAGAGGAGAAGGAGAAAGAAGGGCCACCCCGCCCGCTTTCGATTAACGTCAGCCCGGCAACGCCGAAAGTCGCAGCCGGAACTTCTGTTCACCTTGCCGCCATGGGTCTGTATCCTTACGGAATCATCAAGGACATCACCGAGCACGTCGTCTGGAGTGTTCAGGATAGCACCTTGGCCTATTTCGACAGCATCGACCCACCTAACACGGTCACAACCAAGGCTCCCGGTATCACAGAAATCACAGCGGCCTACAAGGAGGTTCAAGGAAGTACGAGCCTCACGGTCACCGATGCTGTAGTCAAGAGCCTCACGGTAAAACCTAACCCGGTGACAATGGCTGTCGTAAGCGGAAATGGAGATCTGCTCCACGATCCGTTTTACTTTTCGGCTACCGGCATCTTCAGTGATGGCACGATTCAGGATCTGACTCAGGACACGCAATGGTCGACGAAACATACAACAATTGCTTCGCTGGCCAAGGGTGAGAAGGGCCGCCTGGTCGCCCAGGGTGTCGGCGACACCACTGGATCCGCAACCTACGCTCATCTTGTCGTCGACATCCCCATTACTATTAAGCTTGAAGAAGCCACGCCCAAATCCATGGTCATCACTCCGGATCCTGTTGTTATACCCGTGGGAGGAAAACAGCAATTGACCCTAAGCGTTTCTTACAACGATGGGTCAACCAAAACGGAGACCACCTCCGCTACCTGGACCAGCACCAATACTTCAGAGATTCCCGTCAGCAACCTTGAAGGATCGGTCGGAGAAGTGTCCGCAATCGTCGCCGGAACAGGCCGGATCAAAGCGACCCTTGGTAACCTGGAGGTTGAAGTCGCAGCCGTCGCAAGCCCCGCCGTGTTAAAGGAAATTCGCGTTCTCCCAACGGACCTGACGATTCCGGTAGGGGTCAAAAAGAAAATGCAGGCCATCGGCGTTTACACCGACGGTTTGGAAGTCGACATCACCAGTGCCGCCCAGTGGTCCTCACTGGATGCAAACAAAGCGTCGATGAGCAACCTGGACGGCGAACAGGGATTCGTCACCGGACTTTTGCAAGGAACTGCAGGGATCCAAGCTATTTATTCGGGAATTGCCGGCTCCACAAATATCACTATTTCAAACGCTCAACTGCAATCGATCGACATCACCCCGGCCACACTTACCATTCCCCTTGGCGTACAAGGAACCTTTGCTGCAACCGGACGTTACTCCGACAACACTGTCGTGCCCCTGACCTCAACCGCCAACTGGATTTCCGGAAACAACACCGTGCTCACAGTCAGCAATGTCACCGCCAGCAAAGGCGTCGTCACTGGCGTCGCTGCGGGAATCACGACCCTGCGGGCGACACACGATGGAATCAATAAAGTGATAAACGTCACCATCGCCCCGGCGAATATCGTTAGTTTAAACATCACTTCTGTTCAGGGCTTTACGATGCCCCTTGGTTACTTCCGGCAGCTTCGGTGTATGGCGACGATGACCACCGGAGCGGTAGAAGACTATTCAAGCTCTGCTGAGTGGAGCTTTGACATTCTTTCTTCAGGGTACAACTACGCAGCGCACGTCTTGAATTCATCCGGACAAAAAGGCAAAGTCGTTTCGGTTGCTGAAGGATTAACAGGGATTAGTTGTGCAATCGCCGGCATCACTACCAGTACTGACGTTACCGTGACCGAGAAGGAGCTCATAAGCATCGCGGTGGATGGCGCTCTATCAACCCTCACCATGGGAGACTCCCAGCAGCTCACAGCCACTGCCACCTACTCCGACAATTCCACCAGAAATGTGACCGCCATCTCGGGCGACCCTGACCTTTCCATCACCTGGTCGATGACTGCCGGGACCTCTGTTACCGTAGATGATGTAACAACCCGCGGCCTTATCTCCACCGTTGTGGAGGGAGGCGCGACGGTCGGAGCAACGGTGACATCGGTCAAGTTCGGCATATTTAACAACTACTTCAATGTCAGCGTTCAAAGTTCATGCACCAGCGGTCTGCGCTATAGCTACTATTGCTGGTATTTCGGCGCTTACGGGCAGAGCTGCAACACTGTATGTACCGGAGCTGGGGCCAACTTCCACAACGCGACGCTCTCGTTTGTCGGAAGCACAGGCACCAACTACGAATGTGGAGCCGTATTGAACGCATTTAATAGCAGTTTTGTCGGTGTTGAGGCACCAAACGCCAGCGGTACCGTCGGACTCGGTTGCGGAGTCAGGGACATTCTCGGTGACGAAACAACGGCACGCTACACAAACCCCGCGACTGATGCGGGAAGCTCTGATCCCGAGTACCGACGCATCTGCGCCTGTGATGACTAAGCTTCGGTCCCTTCCTGGGATCAGAAATCACACCCGATTCCAATGTGAAGGTCCGCAGCAACGCGGCTCGGCTTATGGTCGATAATTTTCTGCATGTCTTCACGAAGGTCGGTGGTCAGATTTGCACTTGAGGGTGCTTTTCCCGAAGCAGAATAGGTCTTATTTATTGTATAAAGGGGAAAGTAAACGCCAAGACCTATCAAGGCGGTAAAGCGATCCCATTTGACAATCTGCGCGGCACTCGTTCTCAATGATAATACCGCCAACCGCGAACGCGCATTGCCAATGATTCCGTTGGCATCCTTGTTCGTCGGGAGCGCCGGCGCATCAAATCCTGACTTAAAATATACGTCTGATTGATCCACATCCAAACCCAGGCCAAAGTCTGACATGGTAAATTCCCGCGGCTTCATCCGCCAAACTTTTTCTGCCCAAATCCCCGTGGACTCGACGCTTGTTTCCGAGGTTGATTCGATCTCTGGAAAATTAGCATCAAGTCCTGTTGTTACCGATTGGCTGGCAGGACGCAACTGCCTCCAACCGAAGAGAAAGACCGCATCCCGCGGCGAAACGAACCGCATCTGCAAAGCGACGCCGCTTTCAGGTGAATTTTTCTTATTGTACTTCTCCCAGAGTGTTCCGATGGGAGACTGGTCCGCCGGCACCGTCGCAAATTTCGGTACGTTGTGAGTCGTTGCGCCAGACAAGGGGACCAAATACTGTGTCTCCAGGGTAAAGGCCCGAAACACCGTGCGGGCACGGATCTGCTTGGCGGTAAGCTTGTCTGACTTTTCGCGGTTTTTGTCTAATCCGCCGATTTTAACAAGCTCGCCCAATTTCCCCAATTCTGAATACGGATCCTTTTCCTCCTGCTCAATAATTTGAACGACCGGTGGGTCGGCCGCAGGCGATGATGAGTCGCCGGAGCTAACTCCTCCCTCCGGTTTCCCCGCAGGTGCCTGGCTTGAAGCGTCCTTGGCTGCACGCTCCTGCTCTTCCATTCTGGCGGCGGAACCATCTGCAAGACTGATTTCTCTTTCCTTTGCATCTGCCGCAAGGCTGATGGTGGCAGGCATGGCCTCCGGTGGCATCTTGGCACTCCTGAACACAATCTTTGACCGTGATTTGCCATCGCCGGGAATCTCGTCCTTCAGGTAAATCGCTTTAATGGTCACCTTATTGCCAACCTGCAGCCGCTCCATCTCGTTGGGGGGAAGCCGCAGCGCCGCTTTTGTGCGATTGGCGACCACTATTCCGCTGCAGGTCAGGATAAATCCATCCGCATTGAGCATACAGACGTTGGTTCCGGGATTTAATCCGTGAGTTCTACCCTGATCGACAATCGCGAATTTCAGCTCAGGATCGATATAGACGACTTCGGCCGCAAAGAGGGGCCAACCGGCGAATACAACCAGCCATATCAGACAAAATTTGCCTTTTGTAAATTTCAGATCCGCCACCCGTGCGTTAACACCTGCGATCTAAGGTATTATATTAGCATGAACTCACCACCGTTGAGATTGATGCCGGGGAGGCTGCGGTCAGCCATTTCCATCGTCGGAGTCGTCGCCGCTTTGGCTACGAGTTTGACGGGATCGTCGCCGGATCTTGCGCACATTCCACTTAGCGTTCTGGTCCCCGACGGGGATCGGTATGTCGTCTTAAGCCAATTCCGCGACACTCGCCCTAAACGCTCTGCAGCTGAACTCGATGCCACCACCAGAAAAATCAGCACTTCATTGAGAAGCGCTACGGAATCCGAAGCAATGTCTCTGGCAAAGCAAGCAGCAGGGTCAGCTGCGCGCGCCAGAACACAGACAAAAATACTGGCACTACACCTGGAGTCGGTCATCTGGGCAGAGTCCAAAGACGAACCTCTGCGCGCGGCCGTAGCGTCGAGCCACGATCTGCTCCTCGGAAATAAACAAAAGCCGCCGGTCCTGGCGCCTTTGGTCAAAGAATATGTCACATCCCTATATAGGGGCGAAGATAAAGCGATCATCGCCTTAAAAGATATCATTGAAAAAAAACCATCATCTCTGCGAGCCGGTGAAGCAAACGCATTGTTGGGCGACTATTTTTTTTCGCTGCGAGATTTTCCCACTGCACGCTCTCACTACCTGTCTGCTATGGGGCACCGGAACCTCTCGCGGCCTAATGAAGTCTCGATGCGATTAGCGTGGTGTCATTTTCAAAGTGACCAGGTTCCAGAAGCGATAGGCGGATTAAAGACGACAGTCTCCGCCATTTTTTCCAGCGTCGGCGGAACAAAACAGCCCGCAACCGATCAGCTCTCGCCCAAAACAAAAACAAAAAAGAGCCCGAGATCACTCCCCGGACGCAACCCCCGTCGAGAATATGATCACACAGTCGCCCAGGAGTCGCTGCGCCTCCTCGCCTATATTTACGCAGAACAAGGTGATATTCAAACCGGTAAAGCAGCGCTCAAAGCTCATCATGGCAGTTCGTACATTCCGGACCTCGTCTATACGGTCGCCGCTATTGGTGCCGTCCCCGACACCGCCACTTCAGCACCCACAGCGGGGCAGTTTCCTTTTGAAAGCGCCGACCTGTTCCGCCAGTTCGCCAAAGACTTTCCAAGTGATGCTCGTTCATCTACAGCAGAATTTGCTGCTGTAGAGCTGGACCTGCGAAACAAGCGTTTCGAATTAGCCGTAAAACATCTGGAGCGACTGTTCAGTCAGGCAATGCCACAAAACGTCATCGGTGCGCTGCAAGCGGTCGCCTCAAATGCCGGTGACACGATCTATCGCACCGCGACGCTTCTCCCTGATTCGACGCTCCTGCCCCTGGCCCGTAAAGCGTATGATGAATCATTGGCTCTCGCTCAAAAAGCCAGTGATAAGACGGCCGGTAACCAGGATGCCGCCCGGATCCACTGGATTCTTGGAGAGCTGGCACTGGTAAGAAATGAGCCAGAGCAAGCCGGAATGAGTTTCCTTGACATAGCCCGACTGCCAAGACGTGCAACCACAATTTCCAGCAAAAAGGGCGTTAGCGCAGAAAAAAAAGTGGCCCTGCACAAAATGGCCACAGAAAATGCAGTACGGCTTCTTAGCAAAACCAAGGACCAGGGGTACATCGAAGCTTGCAGAGTACTTACAAAGGTATACGGAGACTCCAGCCCTCTCGCCTATGAATGCGACACGAACCTTCCTGATGCACTTGCCGCTAAAGCAGACCCGGAAGCTGCAAAAACAGCCTGGGAACGCGTCGCACGAAAATTTGCTGGTCGTCCTGAAGGACAAAATGCAGTTCGCAGCATATTTACGAGAGTTTCGCCCAACAGCAAAGAACAGTTCAGTCGGGCCAGCGCGCTCCTGGAGTTGGACGCCTATAACACCGGCGAAATCGGCGACTACCTGCGCAATCTGAAATTCGACGCGGACCTGGCACAAGTCCAGGCCGAACCTGATCCCAAAAAACGCTACCGGCCGCTTCTTGAGGTCGCACGGCGATACACGCTGCCTGCCAAATCTCCTATGGTCTGGCTGGCTGCGGCGAAGTTAGCTGACGAGTTAGGTATGCTGGATGAAGCCGCAGAAAGCCTCAACACGCTGATCGCCACTTATCCCAAGTCCACAGAAGCTCCCGATGGGCTTTTTCTTCTCGGCTCAGTCAGTGAAAAACGCTTCAGGCTGGAGGATGCACGCAAGGCGTATGCGACACTTGTTAATAAGCATCCTGAAAAATCAGTCCGCAATACGGTAGCTCTGCAAAAGCAATGCGAACTCGCCGTCGCAGTGGAGGCCAGCGAGGCACTGGCATCTTGCAGCGCACTCGTCACGGCAGCACCGGACCTCGCCCGTCCGCAGCTGGAAAAACTCATAAACAAAGCCGTAGTAGACGGCAAACTCGACTTCCTTCAGCAGCTTGTAGAGCAACATTACATCGGCAAACTGACACTTACTCCCAGCGATCAGATCGTTGCATGGTACCGGGTTTACCAAGGTCACAAACGCGCGAATGCCACCGCGGATGCTGCAGTGGAAAAAATCATGGCCATCTACTCTCAATCACCAAGCGCAATACAGGGCGAAGCGTTACGAGCTATCGGCGAAATCCGATACCGTGGTGTGTTTGTCACGAAATCCATGTATGACAATGTCACTTTGACCAGCCAGGGAGGAAAAATCGACGCGCTAGCCGCATCTATCGCGACGAAGAAGAAGGCTATGGACAACATCGTCTTTAACTTCGGCAAAGTGGTGCAGGTGGGCGATCCGGGGTGGGCCGCTGCTGCCTATTACCAAATGGGGCACGCCCACGAATCTTTCTCGGCGATGTTGGCGAATCCACCGGCTGTAGAAGGCATTAGTCCGCAGGATGTTATCGCAAAACTAGCAGACCAGGCAGATGCGCTGTCTGAAGAGGCATTACGCCTTTATAATCTCGCACTTTCGACGACTTGGCGCCATCAGACCGTAAATGAATTTGCAGTCCAGGCAATCGACGGTATCGCGCGACTTTCAGGAACCCGCCTCCGCTACGAAGACTGGCTGGAATCACCCCTTTATATTAACTCTCAAACCACTGTGCCAATGACCACTCCCATAGCGGAGGTCCCAAGATGAGATACTGGTTCCTTCTCGTTTCTATCTCCGTCTGCGGGTGCAAGACCACAGACGAAACCCAGACTAAAGCTGAGGAATTTTCTTCACTGGTCAATATCCCGTTTCGATATTCATCCGTGCCAGACATCGATCGAGCTGCTGCCGAAAAGAAATACTCCGCGTTGAAGGGAGGCTTGCGGGAGAAGAACAAGCAGACGAATCCCGAAAGCATTTTCGAACTGATGCGTGCGGCGAGACTTGCCGGCCACCCCGCCAGCGAAGTCACAGAATACGCTCAGCAACTGATGGCGCAAAACCTCGACAAGAGCAACAGCGAGCTCATCGCAAAAACCGACCTAGAGACTGCACTACAAGCGATTACAGACCGGAAATTGTCTTTGGCTGAATATCACCTCGACCGGGCAGGCAAGAGCTCGGTCGCCAATACTCGTGCCGATGTAGCTTTGGCAAGAGGTGTACTCGCTTACTTGAAAAACGATCATGAAGCCGCTGCGGCGGCATGGAATGAATCGCTCAAGCTTACACCCGGCCAAAAGGCAGCCAGCATCAATCTGGCTTATCTTTCCCTTCGGACTGGCGATGGTGGCCGCGCGCGACGTCTGCTTGAGCCACATCAGGGAGACTGGTTTGCAGCGGCAGGGCTGATTTCCGCTTATCGACTGACGGGTCAGAATCAGCTGGCTGAATCAACCTGTGAAAAGGTTCTTTCAAGCGAACAAAAACACGCACCAACTCTGGTCAATTGCGCCATTCATCAAATGCAATTTCGCAGAGACCAGCCCCGCGCCAATATTCTGCTAAATCGTGCTATCGCATCAACGGAACGACCGGATCTAAAAGAATATGCCTTCGTTCTCAAACAAAAGTGGGGGGCAACACCCCCCACCTCAAAGTCAAATTAGAGATCTGCCCTTAAAATTAACTTTTCTATCGCCCGCACTTGCGGTCGCGTTCGGCAGCTGCATCACGCAAAGCTTGTTGCTGCTGCGCGATCAATCCATCTATCTGCGCTTTTAGACGGGAAATGGCGGCTTTTTGTCGACCGATCTCGGCGATTGCTTCCGGAGCGGTAAATATTTTGTTGGAATAGTCATAGGCATTGCAGGCGCTACCGACAATAGGGATCACTTTCATCCATCCGGGTGTGGAACTCGTGTTCTGCTTGGCAATGATATTTGCTGACTGGGTAAATATCGTAATCGCTGCTGCCTGAATTGCTTCGCTTTTAGCGAGATACTGCATAACCTCTTTTGTTGACACACCGGCGATCGTGCATTGCGCAGCCCACGACCCGGTTGCGCAGGCAGCTTTCAGGGTAGTGAATGCTTTTCCAACGGCAACGGCTTCAAGTGCAGCGATCGTACATCGGGAAACCATCTGAATTTCGAAATTATCGCCAGCATGGACCAATTCGCGCTCTACCTGATCGAGCTGCTGCCACTGAGCTGAAAGCTGCGCCTTTGTACCATTGAGAACCATGATGTTGCCATTAATGACGTCGGCAACTGCACGATAAGCATTTTCGGCGGTTTGACAATTGCATGATGGCTCGATTGTTTTAGGATTGCAGGTGGGCCCTGTCGTCGGAGCAATGGTCGGGGTAGGAGAGACCTGTGGCATCGGTGTGGTTTGCGGCTTAGGCGTTGCCTGCGGCATTGGTGTCGCCCCAGCTGCCAACAATTGCGCTGAAAACTGTGCCAGAAAAAAAACGACCGCGGCCATCGCTTTCAAAGAGGTGACTTTCATCCGGAGTCCTTTCGCCAAGATTGGGATATTGATTATTTTTGTAATCATTCTACCACAAGGGCCTATAAGTACAGAAGCCACAGTTATATTGGCCACTTAGCCAGCAAGCACTGCAGATCAAAGCTTGAAGAGAGTTTGCTTTGCCCTGAGAACTGAGCGAAAATTAGACATCACCCAAATTCCACCCCCTCCGTCAAGGAAACTGATGATGACATCTGTTGTGACAAACATTAGTTCACTTTTGATCGCGTTATGGGCGCTAAACGCTCCTGTTGCCCTGTCCGCCTCTTCTCCGGAAGGCAAAAACTCAGAAAATGCGGAGGTACACGCGCAGCGTTTAGAACAAATCGAGGCCATGACCTGGAAGGCGATCGAAGCCAGTGAAAAAGTCCAGATGCGTCTTGCTGCTGCATGCACTGCCACTGACTCCAGCGCTGGAGGCGGCTATGGAAATGGTGGAATCTTTGAAGTCTGTAAAAAAGAAATAGCCGCGCAGATTGTGTCGACGACAATCTCAGCGTTCAATGAGTTGCTGTCAGGTCTGGCTATCGACCCAAAATGCTTTCAGGGAATCATGAGTTGCATTGGTACCGCTGTTGGTGCCGTCGTCGAACTCTGGGGGGATGGAACCTGCCCCAGCATGGCGGCAATCGTCGATAAAGTCATCGATTTGCTTCAAAACTGCGCGGCGTCTGTCGGTGCGTCGTGCGCCAATTCTATCTTTGACAAATTTCCTCCGGCGAAGTTATTTGAGTTTTTTGCATCCAGGCTCAAGGATCTCGCGAATCTGTGTGAGGTTCTGCTGAACTGTAAAAACAAAGCCATCAATGGCTGGGGAAGCGGCAATTGTGATGTCCCCTTCAATAGCTGTGTTGCGTCCAGCCTTGGACCTTACGGAAACAATTGTACGTTCGACGCCTATCAAAACTGCATGCAGTGTTGTGCCGCAGGCTCCGGCGGAATGACGAATGTGCAAGGGTGCAAATGCTCGTGTGCATTTTATTTCGGGAAGGGCAAATGCACGGTTGGCGGAGCGAGATCGTATTTTGACTCGGAATGTGCTGCCACCCCTGCAATTCAGCCATCAGCATCGCCCTCAGCAGCTCCGGCGATCACACCGGCGCTGCCAACACAACAGTAGAAATTCGTCTGGATGGTCAAAAGAATAAGGGGTATCGCCAAAAAGTTGGTCGGTACCCCTTAATGAGTCTTCTATTGAGGAGACGCTGGTATCGCGCCACCCTGTGATCCGTTACTAATCTGCTGCCTGTAGTCATTACAACCCTGAACACATCGATTCACGAGATTTTGACATGTCGTCCGGGCCGGATCAGCACTTGCGGGGCAGATATTGTCGTTATGACTGTTTACGTTACGTGTGCAGCATTGGTTACAGGACTCTGTCCAGCCCCTGCCGGGAACTGGCTCATGCCCGCATGTTGACGCGGGAATCTCGCGAATTCCGGTATCAGGAACTGGCGCTACCCCCCCGTTTCCGATGATCTCGCCCAGCGCGATGCCAGGAGCAGCACAGTTCTTATAGAGGTCGGTCCCCATCAGTGCGATAAGCGCCTGAATCTTCGCTATTGCAGCTGTCACGTAGGCGATAGCAGTTGCCGCACCTTGCATGGTGTTTAAAACAGCGAGCAAACCCCCGAGTTCCTCAAGCACAAGACTCCAACTCCCCAGCTGAACGGCAGCTTGAACGTTGCCAACTGCTCCAGCAAGAGCACTGCTTGCAGGTAAAGCTCCCAGTGCAACCCCAACCGCAGCTCCGGCGGCAGCAGCGGCAGCCAGAAGACCGGCGCAACTGGCAGCGGTTCCGATGACGGTAGCTTCATCAATAGCATCTTTGGCAAGGAGCGGTGTTTTCACCGAAGGTGAGGGTAAAGCGCGTTCGATTGGAGCCTCCGAACGATAGGTATTAGAAAGAGCATTTCCTGCGGGTAGGTAGACCATTCCTGCAATTAACAAACCCAAAACAGTCTGCATAAAGATGGAAAGTGGAAAACGTCGCATAGAGGACTCCTAAGAATTAAATTGGTGACAAATACTGTCGGATTTCATTTGGAGAAGTTGAGACAGAAATGGCTGGATCTTAAAATAACTTTTGGATTCGGTTAGTTAGCTGGCCGGATCTTCACCACATTGCAGCACTGATTTCGCCTAACTCTTCCGGAACACTTATGACTTCAATATTAGTCCGATCTGACAGGCCGATTTTGACTGGCCTGAAAGTCCAGCCCCGGTCAGAAGCGAACACAGACAGGTAGGGCTTTCCGTTAAATACCTTTACCGCATTCCACGGCAAGCATTTGGCTGCTCTTTGTTGTCCGAGAAAGATCTCTGCGGTTACCGGCAGGTCCTGTGGGAGCAATTCTCCGTCTTTCTCCAGTGCGATACTAACGCGATAAACAGGATTACTCCCGGAGTTTTTGCCTGAATGAACATCCGCTCTATTTTCAGGCCCACCGCTGCTCAGGGGCGATGAAGACACATAGGTCACAGTGCCAGGCAGAAGACTTGAATCCGGCAATTCAACCTGCGCCTTCTGCCCAACACGAACTTTTTGAACCTGCGAATCGAGAAGGCCCGTTTCAACAACATACCTGCCAGGCTTGTCCACCCGAACGATCACTGAGTTGTACTCTGTTAACAGAGGGCCAGTCATAGATTTTCGGTCAGCAATGAGCTGTGTAACGACGCCGTCGCCACCTGCGTAGAAATTTGCCTGCTTCTGCTTATCTTGAGCCTCTCTCAACGAAATCTCCGAGTTTACCAAATATTTCCGAACATTTTTCTCTGTATTCAGGCTCTCACGATATTCGCTCTCGGCAGCCTCAAGTACTGAGGTGGAGACCAACTGTTTTGCCGCAAGTATTTCCAATCGGTCTGCCTTGTCTTTATAGTACTTAACATCGGCCAATACCTTACTGAGATGCATTTTGCCAAACGCTACCTGCTGCGCCGCCCATTCAGCGCTTTTCGCAAGAAACTGTTCACTTGTAGATGCGATCAACTGCCCTTTCCTGACGCGACTTCCCAAATCGACATGCACCTCTGATATGAACACCCCGAAAGATGATTTAGACTCAAAAAACTCCGACGATCGCAGTTTTCCCGGAGAAAAAATCGACTTTGAAACCGTACACGCTCTGGGCTTTACGGGCACCCGATAGGGCTCAGAAATATGTCTGCCCAATTCTTTGCCTGGTTGCTGTGCACCGGCGCGCGATGAAATCGTCAGAAAAATAATGAGCCCGCAGCAGAACCAGCGAAGACACAACGTCAAGCGATTATTCATATTCAAGCTTGACTCCTTCCGGAAGCTGCCCGGTCAGAGTACGCAGCTCCGCAAGCCCGGTCGCCAAATCGATCTGACTCGAAATTTCGGAAAGCTGCGCATTATTCAGGGAATTCTGCGCCTCGATCACATTTTTGACATTTGATTCGCCCAATCTGAACTTTTCATACTCATCGCTCAAAGCTTTTTCACTGATCTGGCGGGACATTCTTGCAATAGAATTTCTTTTGATTCCGATATCGAGGCGTTTCGACAGAGCACCGATCGATTTGTCGAGATCAAATTGAACCTTACTGTAGGCAAACTCACTCTTTTGAGACGCTACTGAGGCCAAAGTGACCGAATTCTGAGAGATGCCGTTAAATAACGGATAATTAAGCTCGAGTTTTACATCAAACGACCGGTCGTTCGGCTTGAAAGCTTCGTTCGTCGCGCGGTCCCAACCGTTGGCAGGAGAAGTATTCGCGTAGGTTGTCGTAAAATTAAGCGAAGGCAATGCGGCCGTGTGAGCCAGCTCCAAATCAGCAGCGGCAATTTGAAAGGCCATTTTCGCAAGTGTAATCTTTGGGTTGTTTTTTTTCGCCCGCCCTCTCGATGCCTTCAACTCCTCCATGATGTCTGGAATCTCTTCCCTCAAGACCGCGGGATCCGGAAACACGCCTTCCTTCTCATCCTCATCGAGGGAAAGAGCAGCTCTGAAAGTTTCAACCGCGTTCTCAAACTCAATATTTGCAGCCAGCTGATCTGTTTCAAGTTGAGCGACCTGTAAATCGGCTTTCAATGCTTCGTTAGCATTGGATTCTCCGGCCTTAATCATTTCTGTGACATCTGCTCGCAATGCACGAGCCATCATCAACGACCGCTCCTGAATAGCCAGGCGAATCGATCGCACCAACAGGTCGTAATATGACCTCTCAGCGTCTTGTATTGCTGTAAGGGCGGCGTCCCTGAACGACTCCTTGCCCTGCGCAAACAGCAGCCGTTCCTTTCGTTTTTTCGCAGTCTCTGACAGAAACGGATTATCTTTCAGCAGTGCGAGTGAAAAACTTGCGCTGGCGGCACCTGCATCGTCCCGCTCGGGAAGGGATCTATCGATGTCGGGCTGATTGTGATTGTGATTTAGGCTCGGCAAATTAAAGGAATATGAAGTACCGGAAAAAGGTGCGCCGCTCACAACAATCCCGGCATTGGTTCGCAAATTTCTCGATCCGGTCACGTGTTGCCTGTCGTTTATATCGTCTGCGAGGTCACTGTCACTTTTTGTCTTTGTCCAGGTTTGTCCATGTCCTAAGTTGAGATCGACCTTCGGCAAAAGTGCAGCTTTGGACTGTCGCTGATTTTCACCGGTTGTCTTGAGATCCTGTCTCGCTACTTTGATGGCTACCCCTTTGGAAACCACCAGCAAATAAACATCTTTAAGGGACACCAGCTTCTTTGCCGCCGGAGGGGGAGCGTACATATCCAGAGGCCGAAGAAGTTGACGATATTCAGATCTCGTTACGTCTGGCTGGCTCCTTAGTGGTTTTTTGCC
>Ga0154020_10006063_pt1 | contig 14171 bp, 11 predicted proteins | sample Klosneuvirus_201_FD_109709 | JGI IMG/M metagenome (GOLD analysis project Ga0154020, IMG submission 109709) | Active sludge microbial communities from wastewater, Klosterneuburg, Austria - Klosneuvirus_20160825_MG | ecosystem: Engineered > WWTP > Aerobic digester > Activated sludge | place...
GTTTGTACCACAGTTTTTGTTTCGCCGTTGGTTCCGACCGAGTAGGAATAGGAATCTGCGTTGCGATCCGGATGGACTATCAATCTAGGCTGCCCTCGATAAGGACCGTCCGCAAAATGAAGTGTGTACGTCGTCAGGTTGTCTGAAGCATTCCAAGCTGCGCCAGCGGTCTGACACCGGATTTCCTGAACGAGCAACTCGTTGGTTGAGCTAAGGAAGTATTGGATATTGTAGCGTCGCGAGACCTCGGTCCCGGCCACGTACTCGATGACGCGGCGAGGTGTATACGAACGAACAAGGCTGTCATCTCCACTTCCTGCAACCGTGTTTGATGAATACGAATACTCCGTCAGTCGGCACAAAGCGGAATTCGTCGTCGGAGCCTGTCCCAGCCACGAGGAGAACACATTGGTCGGACGCCACTCGCTGTCGTAGAGATAATATTCCCATGATCCGTCCGTTCGAACTGTCTGGCGCAACATTCCATTGGTGTAGTAACTGAAAGAGTTGGTGAGCGCAGACAAACCGCTGCCGAAAATTTCTTCGGTCATGCCTTCTCCAAACGCATAGCTTTCGTATTTTCGCGTCACTAATGAAGCGACACTTCCTGACTGGTTGCGAATTTCCCGCGTTACAATCCGATATCCATTGGTGACCACGGTGGATTCTGACTCGGTTCGAAGACCACCTCCCGTCGTCAGATACCACACGCCGTTGGTTACTGCGTAGAGACTGACCCTATCAATGCCGTCACGTGATTCCGTGATCTGGACTCGATTCGAGGTGGCACCGGTGCCGTCCGGGTTCTCGACGGTGAACGTGGCGAATGGAGTTCCCGAGATTTGAAACAGCTCGTTGCTGTAGGAGACGATGTCGGCGAGGTCATACATGTCCAAGGTGTATTTCAGCGTGGAATTGCTTACGACGTTAAGGATGAGCTGGGGAGTCTTGACCTGCCGGACAAAATTCGACCCATCACGAACGATCATGACGTTGGTATGAACGAAATCGTAACGAATCGTTGAAATCGAATACAGAGACATCGATGGCGCATTCGCCTTGATGTGAAGCGACCCGGCAGGAGTGGTCTGATCAGCACGTCCCAGTCGGACTTCGTAGTTCACACTTCCCAGCTTCGGATCTCCTTCGCCAACCGCGCAGCCACTCGTACAACCCGAACAAGGCTGAAGATTAAGAATTCCAGAGGCCTCGCACCCATTCGATCCCGTGGCCTTTACAGTAATGCTCCCTTCGTTAGTTCCAGACTGAATCATGCACCATGTGCCATTCGTCCCGGTGGATAACACGCGAGCACCCAAAGATGGATCGACGATACTCCATGAGATATTCGTTCCCAAGGAGTACGGATCTTGGAGCGACGCGATCGCCGTCGAGGTGCCATCGGCGCGCAAAGGGTTGGGGCTAAACAACACTCGATTAGTTCCAACAAGCGATATCTCGACAACGAAGCCGCCGTTGGATTCCGTGCCCCAACCAGTGCCAACGCCGTAATTGATGGAGTAGCAGGGGCAACTGTTTGTCACGATCAGCCACATGTCGCCGACCCGGCACTCACTGGCCCATGTCGCCTTGAGCGTATACTTTTTGTTAAGGACGAGATCCACATCATCTGCAGCGGCAATCGGGGGCCCGTAACAAAACTCCTGGTCGTCCTCGGCTTCAGCCAGCACATCACTCAACGAGACAGTGATGCGCCCGTTCAGTCCGCTCACGCCAAATTCAAAGTAGACATTGGTACTGCAAGCCGCCTCAACACTTGGAGCAAAAACAGCGAGCAGCAGGATCGTGAAGGCCAAACCAAGGCAATGTTTCAATCGGAGACCGGTAATGCGAATGGTTGTCATAAGGATGTGCTGGGTGAGAAATCGTTGTGGGAGGGCTTTGCATCGTCTATTTCAGCGGTGTGTAAACGCGAAGATTCAGCGCACCACTGGAGTCAGAGGTCGATCCGCTCTGTAGTGCGTTTCTTCCCAGCAGGTATTCCAGATAGTCGCTAACTCCGTCCCCATCGGTGTCGGAGAGTTGCCAGCTGTATTCCCCGGAATCAACGGACCCGTTGCCATTGGAGTCTTCAAAATAGTTGGCAAGCCCATCCCCATCGCCGTCGAGTGGCCCCCCGTCACTCCCAACCGCCACGTAATGGAAACCGATATCCACCACTGTCGAGAGTTCCGGCGTCTGGTTGGTCACCATCGTGTAGTGATAGAGCCCGGAGTTGGTCGCGTTCTGACTCCCGGCGTTGAAGATCACGCCGTGACTGGTCAGGTTCGTCGGGACGTAGAATTTCCCCAACCATCCTGTTTCATACGTCACGTTGGTTACAGTCAGGACCACGTCATTCGCACCATTGGGCGTCAGTCGTGTGCCATTGGTCAGGTAGGCGTTGTAGTTGTTCCCGACCGTTCCATTCTGTAAGAGGCTGTTTCCGTCGAAGAGATTGTCGCGCAAGGTCCAGGTGCCTCCCGCGTTATTGCTCACCGTCACACTCCCGCCGAAGTGTGTGCTGTTGCGCATGAGCGCCGTAAAGCCATTGACCGGCGAGTAGAGCTTGAAGGCAACTCGCTCGAACAGATTGTTGAGAATCGTCACGTCCGGACGGAGCGACGTGACTTGTCCGCCCAGGAACTGACAGTCACGCACGTTGACCGAGAGGTTGGTTGCACCCAGATACAGATGATCCGAGCCGCCCGCCGGCATGGAGAAATCCGCGAACCGGAGTGAAACTTCTCCCAAATAGGAATTCGTTGAATAGGTTCCCGGCGTCGCGAGGGATTTTGCCATGCTCGTCGCCGCCCAGTTCGTTACAGCTTGTTCCTGCACCAAGTTGTAGCGAACGACTCTGGCCAGACTGTCTGGAGTGCCAGTGATGTTCACCTTGCCTCCGTCCAAAAGCAGCAGGGCAAAGGAAGAGCTACCACCGTAAAGACCAAGCCCGACCCCAGCATCCACCGTCAGAGTAGCGTTCGAGATGGCGAGTGCCGTCCCCGCGTAGTCCAGCGGATAATAGTGGTAGCCTAGATCGGGAATGTCGGTGTCACGGGTCGCCTGAATGGACAGCGTGGTGTCATTGGTAATCGAGCTCGTCAGGACAATAGGCGGGTAAGTGGTCTTCTTCTTGATCGCTGCCAACAAATCCGCGTTGATGTTGGTAGTGCCCGCATCCCGATTGGTACTGCCACTAGCGAGATAGTGCGATCCCGACCCCACCGTCTGGAAATATCCTGAATCGTTGAGGTTGGTTTGCACGTAGCTTCCGGTAAACGAAGCGTTCGTCACGGAAATCAACAGGCAGTTGGTCAATTTGGTATAGGCAGTGCCTCCCCCGAAAGTTCCTATCCGATGGAATGTGATATGTTCACCACTATTGGTAATAAATCCATTGGCATAGACGGCAGAAGTATCATGCACCAACGCGTTGCGAATCTGGAATTGTGTCGGGGGCATGTAGAAGGCGACTGAGCTCGACCCAATCCGGGCGTCTCGCAATGTCACCTTCGCAGCATTGAGCGTCAGGCACCGCAATTGGTAGCGGAACGCGACATGGCGCAGATCGATCTCGTTGGTGTTGCTGCTGAAATCCAGGGTGCGGCCTGCATAAAAGACATTTGTGTTCGGAGTTGTTGCCGCTCCGGGCAGGAGCTCCCCTATGGAACCATCATCCCTCGCAGTGAACACGGCAGGTCGGTAATCGCTCGTGCGGCAATCCAGCGCGCCTTTGATCCAGATGCGAACACTCGCAGAATTGGTGTATTTTACCACCGCACCTCCTTCGATGACGGTTGTGCCGTATAATTGAACATCGCCAGTGACGTAGTAAGTCGTATCCCCCTTTACCACATAGTTGGTCAGTGAACTGGAGGTAAGCGCGACATAATCCAGAACAAATCCCGGTCGCCCCGGCTTGACACTCGCCTGGAGTCCTTCACTCCATCTGCCACGAACTCCAGTCGGACGCGCTGGGACCGACCGTGCCAGCATCGTCTGTCCTGGCTCGGGTAGTGCCACCTTGCGAGCTTTGTTGAGCGAGGCCGACTTTGGCAATTGTCCCAGCTGCTGGCGGACTGCCGGATAATCGACTTTTTCAATCAGGATGAGCCGTCCCTCGATTTGTTCCAGACTCTTGCCGGTGGGCACGGATTCCGGATCGCCACCGAACAGGTCATCGCGCCCCCCCAAGGGAAACGCTTGCCCCCGCCCGATATGCAGCCCTCCGAAGTCGAGGTGCTGATCGATCAAATCCGGCTCCTTCATCAATCGCCGTGCCACTTCGTTCTCCTCGCGCTTGAGCGTCACCGAGGTGACCTGTGCCGCCGGAGCCTCGATGAACTCCGTGAACACTTCCAATCGCGTGGTCTCGGGATCGAGCCCCCATTCCGCCGGGGAAGGAGGCGACGTGCGAAGGATGATGTCCTGTTCGAATCCGCCCTTGGTGTAGGTGTAACGCACATCGGCGATACAGGCGCCGTCAAAGGCATCCGGATAGGTCACTTGATTGGGCGACGTCAGTTCCCCAATCGAGTCTTTGATCTCCGCGATCATCACGCTCTTGCCGCTGGAGTAATCGGTAAACACCAACCCGAGAACGTGGCTGCGAAAGCGCTGTCTATCTGCGGCAAGTAGATCGATTGCGCCAGGTGAATTGAGGTTCGCGGCGAAGATGACTTGGTGTTGACCCTGTCGCGCCACCGCCGCGCCGTTGAAGATCTCAATCTCTTCCCGGCTCTCCACCCATTGACCGTCTTTCAAATAATGCAGCCCTGTCGCCAGCTCGGTGTAGCTGCTCTTGCGCTCCTGCACGCTTCCATCCGGTTGCAACTCCTGCACCGTTCTTTCGATGACTCGATGGTGCGGACCACGCTCGACGACCACCGGTTGAGACGGTTCGACGGCAACGTCCCGCTGCTGAGCAGGGGCGACGGTGGTTCCGAGGCACAGCGCGACAAAGGTTGAGCACCATGGTGTTTTCATAGGTAAGATCCGGAGGAGGGATAGAAAAAAACGCGGACTGGCGGAGAAGAAGGCATAGACCAAACGCGACACGGGTCCCCAATGCCCATGCTCGCACTTACTGAAACACCCATCCCGACAATGCACCTCATTCCCTTGAGTAATTCTGTTGAGTTGATCCGCTTCTATTGAGGAATTGCCGCTTCAAGCGCCCGATCTAACAAAAAACTTTGCGCGGATGATTATTTTACAAACCAAGCACCCAGAAGAAGCAGGCTTCAGTGGTTACTACGCGTTCCGGCGAAAAACCTTTCAGAAATCTTTCAGTGCCTCACACCTGACGCACCTCATGTTCACACGAGGAGCACAAAATGCCCTGCAACATCCTGTCATCGAAGCGCGTGAACGCGTTGACACTTTGTTCACATCGGGTGGTTCAATCGCACGGAACCTTTTGAGCAGAGGACGGTTTGGTGGTTTACAAAGATGGGCGCCGAAAACGACGTGCGCGATGCGCCTCGGCCCCGGCGGCGAGACGGGGTTTCGTTGGTCATCGTCCTATCCCAGGCGCATCAGGATCAGTCCCAGTTCATGGTGTAGCCGTTGTGTCATTCTGAGGGAACGCCCGCTGTTCTCCCCTTCCGCTCTTCACTCAATGCGATCCGCTCAGGATCATATAAGTCTGCCGGACACCAACTCCTATCTCCGATAGGTCGACTTCGTAGGTCTTGAAACCCGGCGAAGCCACACACCGGATGCACCTACGGTGCAAACAAAACGGGTGCTCTAAGCCCGCAAGTCATTGGAGCTGCGAGCGCAGTGAGTGTTTACCACGTGTAAACAAGACGGCAGGAAATCGGGTTTAACCCGCTAAGAAAGGAGCGCTTGCGCTGTATACACTTCGTGCAGCGCACAAAACTTCCCGCGCAATTCCTAAAAGCAAACCCCGGACTGGTCAGCGGGAGTCAATGAGGAACGGAAGCGACGACCCGTAGTATCATTGACGCCCGCTGGCCGGGCCTACCATCGCCTCCCGGAATTGCGCCTCAACCACCGTCGTTGTTCCGGTCCCCTCTTGCCGCTGGTCCAAGAATCCGTCGTCTGGTCTCTGGGTGGGGCGAATGGTGTTCTCGCGCCTCCCGGAGCCGGATGCGGCATTCGACGGACGAGCGGTGCTGTGGAGTGAGCAGTCTGTGTGAAATCAAGCAGGCCCAGACGCGCAAGCATGAGCATCGTCGCCGTAGCGATTTCGCACAGTCTGCTTACGACCCTGAGCGTTCAGGGAAGATTTTCGGGGCGAGAGCCAAATCGGTGTTCCAGATCGCGTAGAATCTGATACAGCGGCTCATCGCTCTTGGTTGGACCCGTCCACCAATTGAAAACATCGAGAGCCGCCATTCGCAGTGTATGATCCAAACGTCGCAGCTCAAGACCGCCACTGCCGCGATATCCCGTCGGGTCCGCTTGACCGGCCAGCCAGTAAAGAAAACTGCGTGCCGCCTGACTGCCGCCGGTGTCTGAGCAAGCCGCCTCGTGAAGAACGCGCAGTGAACCCTCCGGCACCGGCGGCAAGGGCAGAGAAACCAGTCGGCGCAATTCCGCAAGGCCCGCCGCTCTTTCCTCGGCGGTCAGTTGGCGCACTGGGAAAACATCGGTCATGAGCATTCTCCGCTTCGCACCATCGGTCAGTATTCCTCCGGCAGAAGGATGCACGTCGAGGAGCGATCCGCTTCAGTGATGATCCAAAATCTCGTCCCCGCGTTCGTCTGATACGCCGATAGAACTCGAAATCCCTGATCAACCGACAGGTCGTTCTCCTTCCAATCCGCCTCGCCGACCGTGCCCCAATCGCCAAATGCGTGCCGCTGGAGTGCTGCGTGAACCTCGCTTTCCGGGAGAACCCGGAGCGCACCCGGCGTGATGACAATCTGTCCCAAAGGAAGAGGCTGCGTCCGCGAAGGCAGTCGACCAGAGGCAAAATCGGCGGGTGTTGGTGGCTTGTTGGGTTCACGGATCTGGTCCGGGTCCATGGAAATCCTCCCTCGCTTCCACTCATACCATATTCGCTCGACGAAGTCAGGGTAGATAGACCGGGGATGGTGTCTCTCTCATGACAAAAGCAGCGTCGTTGAAGCGTCATGCGGCAAGGGCGATTGAACGATGCGCTCGAAAGCGTTCCTGATCCTCGCTTCGATAACGGATAAGGGCAGCTCGCGCATGGTGCTCCTGCGCCTGGGTGATGTGATGCCAGAGACCACGACGAACGAGTGTGACAAAGACCCGTGCCGGATCGTGCCCCACCTCCCGCGCCCGCACCGCAGTCGAAGCAGAGTTTGGCGGGCATACTTAGCCCGGTCTCACCCAGCCCCTTTCATGGAAGGCGGCATCGAGACCGGACGACAACCTTTCAAAACTAGTCATTCCAACGGCGCTTAAGGCGTCAAAATGCATCTATATTTTCGAGTGAAAGACTCGCCAAAACATGGGATGGACTGCGACACCTGCATCAGGAGCGACTTCCGATCGAGACACAGAACGACGACCGGTACTTGTCCAACTGGGCCGCTCGTTGCTTTGGGTTCGCAAGCCGACAATCCCAACCGTATACAATGCATAGATGACTATTCTTCGAAACTCACAGGCGTCGATAGCCGCATCAATAAGTTGAGCTGCCGCCTGAGAGAGATCATCGCGCGTCGTCCCGGCACGAACCTGAAAGTTCAGAGCAAAGTCACAGCAATCGAGCTCAGAAATCTCGTGTAATCGAAAAGAGCGCGGCCTACCTTCAAGCAACTGGGCAAATTCTAACAAATTTGGATAATCCGCATACCACTCATCAGCGATCGATCGAAGTCGATCACGCGAATACTCTCCCTCCCCTTCTCTAAGCATCTGCACTGTAATCTGAGGACGATCCACCGCTTTCGCGATGCAGAAATTGAAGAATTGAATCAGATCGCGAGGGCGCATCATCGTTCGAGCAAGCATGTAGTCTAAGGTGTTCTGTTTGTCGATTTCCTTGACCATGACATCCTGCCATTTGACGTCCACTTTAGCATAGCGTCCTTCGATCAGCTTATTGATCCGTGAATCCAGCACATTGGCGAGCTCGTCGCGGTTCCATTCAACGGGCAAATACAATGATTCGAACTTCTCCTCTTGGAATCCAGAATCTCTCGTCCGACGAAAAACCCGTTCAAGAAGATCGAATCTGAGGGCGACGACAATTTTGGCGTTCTTAACCTGAGCAAAATCTTTTACCGTTTCTACGAGAGCTCTAATCAGCCTGAGACGAAGATTTTCTTCTATCCAATCCTCATCCAAACGATCGATGACAACAAAATATCGTTTCTGCCGATCATCTAGTACATCATCAAGGAATCTAAGAACCTCTGAGAGCTCTTTGATTTGAACTTCATTAACAACTTTTTGCGCGCGCTGGATCAGCTCTGCTTTCTCGGTCACGCTCAGATTCGACACATCCTCAGCACTAAATTTTAATGCTGAAAACTTGGCTCCGGCTGAAGCCTTCAAGCTATTCTCAAGTGTGGTAGTGACCTCCTGGATGCGATATTCGGTGTCCTCCCAAAAATGCTGGCCCCACTTTTGAATGTATTCGACAGCACGTCGGTGTCGTTGGTCCTGAAAGACGTCTTTGATTCGTTCGAGGAACGAGCGTTTTGCCGCCTCGTTGTCGATTTGAAAGTGTTTCTTGAGGATCTCGACCGTAAATACATGCCTCCAAAGCAATCGGAAGAAGATGTCGAGCCTAACACCAAGCTCAGAAAAGAAACGCAGAATAGTTGAGTTCGACACATGCGCCAATGCCAAACTCTCCGGCTGAACTTCAATCGCTCTAGACTCCGCGTTAGCGAGTTTAAGTAACAGCGCTGTCTTGCCCGCACCAGTTCTGCCAACAATAATCCTACGTGGATTGCTACAGTCCCGCAGTCGGTCCAAGTCACCCGTATTTATGAAACAACTTTCGAGAAGTTGGCTGTCTTGCTCCGCAGCTGCGGCACCGATTGAATCGGATTTCTTGAATCGAAACTTGTCTGGCTTTGCCATTACAGGACTCTGGTTTCGCCGTCACGGCGGTTCATGCCCGATCCTGAAGAGCTAGGCTCTCGATTTCAAGCACCTCGTTAATCCATTGCCCGGTAGCTCCGGAAGAATTTCTAAAGAAGGGCCATTCACGAAGTATGTTTATGATTCCTTGGGCAGATTGAGCGAACGGTTTGTTTCCAAGCCGCGACGAAGTCGAGGTAGATCCAAAGGGATGCTAGGCACAAGAGCAGGCTCGCTTCATGCCGCATCCCTCCTGATAGGGCGCTGGTTCTCAAGGAAACGGAACCGGTTGTGGTCGGCGTTCCGGTAAACCATGAGGCCAGCTCGCGCATGGTCCTCCTGCGCCTGGGTGATGTGATGCCAGAGGCGACGACGGACGAGTGTGACAAAGACCCGTGCCGGGTCCTGCCCCACCTCTCGCGCCCGCACCGCTGCCGAAACAAAGTTCAACGCCGAAGCTTCACAGGGCTTCACCCAACCCCGTTCGATGGCTTGAAAGTAAAGCTCCTCCAAGCGACTGAGCCGGTAAAAGTCTTCACGTCGAATCTGGTTCAGCGTAGCTGCCGACATTTCTTCTCCCACTCCCTTCAGACAAACACCAGCACACGGCGCTTCAGCGCCCTGAGCTTTCTGGTTTTTAGATTCGTAAGAAGTTTTCCTGTCTTTATATGGGGGTGCAAAAATCGTGCAATTTTCAGATGGGAGGGGTGCAAAATTCGATACGTCCTTATCTGGATTCACGTGTGGTTCGGGGCGGTTAACGACCAGCGCCATCGCAGCGGAGACGGAACGAGGGTTTTTCCGCGCAAAGCCCCAATCGAGATTGAGCGAAAAATAAGCGCCATCCCGGTTGAGCTTTCGCTGAAACGATCCCGTGTCGCGCTCAAACCAGCCCAGACGAATCAATTCAACGCGGGCGTAACGCACCGCGCGCTCGCTCAAGCCCAACGTGTCGGCAATCCACGAGGCTTTTGCGGTGCCTTTACCGGAAATCTTTCCAGTGCGCGACAACGACAACCCCCGCACGAGATAACCGATGGCGGTGAGGGTCAGTGAAGATTTTTTGTTCTGCGCGAGAAAGCGCAGCATGGAACGCGGGATTGGGATGGGACGCAACGGGCTGCGACCGCAAGCGAGTGCATCGAGCAGTTCCTCCGAACCCGGTAACGGTGTTTCGGTGATCTCAATCCGGTGCTCAGCGAACTGAATGAGTCCGTTTCGTTGAAGGGCGCGCAGTGCCCGTCGGACCTTTGCCCCGCCAAGGGCTGTAAGACGCTCCAGTTCGTTCCATTTGAAGCGAGGGATGGTCTGGGCTGGACGGCGTCGTTTCGACGCGTGGCGGGCCGCAGCTTCGCGAATGGCGACCATTGTGAAACACGCCAGGTAAATCCGCAGGCAGTCGTGGGTCATCGCCCCTCTGTGCAGAACGCTCAGGGCATTTGCCAACTGAATCGGTGTGATCGTTTTGTAACCGGATTGCATGTTGCCTCCATTGATGTCGCAGGCAACACCTCCCCTATGCCTTCCCGACTGGAAAGCCCGTTGCGAAAACGAGGGAATGGAGATATTTATGAACTACAGAGTATTTCCGTTCCCTGTCTCGGGAGCATTTGAAACCCAGCGCTTCAACGCTGGGTTTTTTATGCCTGCAATTTCACTTCAAACCACTTAAAGCGCGAATTGCATGTCCTCGCAATCGGGTAATTGAAATTGAGGGTGACGTTGTAGCTACAAGGATACGTATCCTTGTAGTGCTGTGTCCATGTGTTCACGTATCCATGTGTTCACAGCGCTACGTTGATGTGGTCTGACCGGGCGGCACCTCATTTCAGGCAGTTATCACCTTACCCCATTGCGCAAAGACGCGTTTTGTAGCTACATGGTCCTGTATCCTTGTGCCCATAAGGATACGTATCCTTGTATCCTTATCGAGGGGCAAAAATAATTTGGAGGTAGTTCATGGAATCGCATCAATTGGGGAAACCACCGGAGCGGAAAACTGCGATCATTGGGATTGGCAACCAGAAAGGTGGCGTCGGCAAAACCACCATCACGGTGCAACTGGCGTGCGCGCTCGCGGAAATGGGTCGGTCTGTCCTGATCATCGACTTGGACGTGAACGCCGGGTCGACCAAGCATTTTGGGATCAAGTCCGAGGCGTTTCTCGGAACGTTTGAAGTCCTGGTGGGGGATGAGGAGCCGCTGGATGTGGTGATCACTCAGGATGATGAGGACAACCATCTCCCGGAGCGCGTGCATTTGTTGAGCGGGTCACGAAAACTCGAAAGCCTCGAAGAGCGATTACGCAACAAGAAATCGAAATTCGACCCGGTGCCGCTGCACGACTGTTTGAAGCCCGTGATTGAGAAGCTGCGGGGTCACTACGACTACGTCTTTCTCGACACACCTCCGAGCGCACCGCTGCCGATTATTGCCGCCTACAAGGCGGCGGATGGATTTCTCTTGGTTGCCATTCCCGAAGGATTGGCGATTCAGGGACTCAACGAGGCGCTGCACGACATTGAGGAGGTGCGCAAATACGGGAACAACCGGCTCGCCTTGGTCGGCATTGCTATCGGAGCGGTGGAGAGTCGCACGCGGTTAAGTCGGGAATTGCTGGCGTATGTGGCCGGAGCATTCAAGGAGTATCAACTGCTACCGGTTATCCCGCGCTCTACTATCGTGCCGACAGCCCAGACTCAAGCCACGACGATTTTCCGGGTTGATCCAGCGCACCCGGTTTGTCAGGCGTTTCGAGAACTCGCCGTGAATTTCGAACAAAACATCGAGAAGTTTTTGGGCGTGTCTCATTCCCCGATGACGATGGAGGCGGTGGCCAATGGCTAAGCGAGCTCCGATCCTGCCGGATAACTACAACCCTGTGGGCGAGCGTTTAAGGCGCGTAGCTCAACCATTCCCTCCATCCATTGCGCCAGTCGAAAAGGTTGTGGCGTTTTCGGCGCCAGAAACCGTGCCACCTGATGAATTGCCACCGAGCTCGATATTGCGCGAGCGTGAGGCGATTCCCGACATCCCCACGGACCACGAATTGAAGACCGTCTCGGTGCGATTCCGGTGTTCCGCCAGCGAACGGAAGAAATGGCATGGCATTACGCGGGAACTCTCCGGGGACCATAACAACCTGAGTCACTTCATTCGGGCGGCGATGTTGTTACTCGAAAACTCACACGAACAGTTGATGAAACTTGCTCCCGACATCCAGCGCTTTCGGAAACCGGGAACAACCGATTTGCTTGGAATCACGTTCTACGAACAGCGACTATCGCAATTTCTTTACGATGCCATTCGAGCGGCGGGACGACCCAAGGCATGATCACTATTAGCCCTGTCGAATCCCGTTAACGTGTGCTACGTCAATGTTGTGGAGAAAAGGTTTTTCTCCCGCGAATGTCGGCACAACGCAACCGCGTTTTCCGGCTTCACTGACACGGGCATGGGCACCCGGTAAACCGGCCACCAACCGGCTAAGGGGATAGGTTCGTTACCTGTCACGCCCATGTCCCGTAGAGCTGGATGCCGCGAGAGTGGCTCGTCCAGTTCGAGGGAGGCTTCTGAACGTAATACCGTGCTTCACGGAGTAATCTTCAGCTTCTATCCCATGACGTATCTCAAGCTGTATCACATGTAGTTGAACACGGGCGAGCGGGACACATCTTGGGCTGAAATGCTCAAGGTCGGTCAGATGCAAAGCGGGTGTGAAGCAATCAAGGAGTGCTTCAAATCCCCCTCGCGGGACTCGCGACCTAACTCACGGAATGCGTGAGTGGTTCGTTTAACGCAAGCTGGCGTCGGGAGCCTTCCTGTGGCGACACGGAGAAGTCGGAAGCTGATGCCTTCCGAGGTTCTGCCTAAAAAGCAGACCGCGAAAAGCTCAACGATGAAAGGGGCGACAAGCCCTTGCCAGTCAGTTCAGGCAAAGACGGAGCCGAATCGGGACAACTCTTTCAAGAGGGATAAGGGGAAGCTTCTGTATTCTGTCCCCTGAAATCAGATCCAACATGATCTGCAAACGCGCTCGAATTATCTACAGGCGCAATCTTGACAGAGCCGGGCAGCAAGGCCCTGACCCACGTGAATGCCAGAACGAAGCACCTGAATAACCGCGCAAGGAGTGTGGCCGCCGGAGCTAACGACCCGGTGCCGATGATCCATCGGTGACTAACGCCATACTCTGATGAGAGTGCCGCAAGTAGAATGAACATTTCCGTTCGCGGAGTGACTGCAAGGCAGTGGTCGCTCCGTGCAGGTGCCAACAGGTGGTGCTGGGCATCAATGCAAACGAAAGCGGTGACGGGAAGATCCCGTGTCAGTGCAGCCCCGGAGGGTGAGCTCACCCTCCGGGTCACACAGTGGACGGAGGAGCTGCGGTCAAACGAAGGTCCGTTGGAACACGGGCGATCGTTTGAAGGCAGGCCGGTAAGGATAGGAGTCGAACAATGAGCGGGTAATTTGCTTATTCCAAGGAGGTGCGCAACCACAGTCCTGGAATACAGCGCCGCGCTGATTTCGGGCCGAGAAACCGGCGCAACGCGCAAACCAACGGTTTTGAGGTCGGAAAGAAAGCGCCACGTAGTGCCAAGGTTTGATGTCACCTCGCAGTGACAGGAAGGTTTCTCAGCTCCCGGCTTTGGGGAATTGTGCCGCAAACAATTCCCATCCATTCACTATCAGGAGGCGCACATGTATCGGTGCGAAGCATCGACCATCGAGGGGTTCATTCAACAGATTGCCGTTAGCTACGTCCGGCATGGTTACTACTATTACGTGCTTGGACGGATTCCCGATCATTCTCAGCCCGCGATGGTGGACCTGAAAATCATCCATCGTTACGGATTGGATATCTCCAAATGGACCCGCGCCCGTCGACGGAAGCGCGGTGTTGCCTCGGTGCAGTATCTCCGTTACGGACGATTCTTCGTATTGATGGCAACTGAGGGCGTCCACCGCTTTTTCGAGCGGGAGCGCCCACTCGATATCCGGCTTTGTCCATTGGTCTGCTTCGGCTATCGCATCCGATGCTATCGGAGCGGCGAAGGAAAGTGGCGTCCCTCTGTTCAGGTATCGCCCCGGCGCTATCGGGAATTACGACGCGAATGCCGTCGCCTCGCAGTTCA
>Ga0154020_10006064_pt1 | contig 14171 bp, 8 predicted proteins | sample Klosneuvirus_201_FD_109709 | JGI IMG/M metagenome (GOLD analysis project Ga0154020, IMG submission 109709) | Active sludge microbial communities from wastewater, Klosterneuburg, Austria - Klosneuvirus_20160825_MG | ecosystem: Engineered > WWTP > Aerobic digester > Activated sludge | place...
ACGCAATTACCTCCGCGAAAGAACCCTTTTTCTTTGCGGATAACGTAGCCGAATTGCGTCGCAAGTGCTGTTAAATCTTCGAAAATAGCGTTTATTTTCATGGAGTTTTCTTCTTCAGAGGTTGCCAGATGACATACAGAAGCACTGTGAAATGTGCGAGAATGGAGATAAAACCGATGCCATTAAGCTTTGGGCTAAAACGCTGCATGAAGATGGTCAGCATATCATTCGTCGCCATAAGCGTTCGATAATCAATGCGTTGCGTGAGCTCAATAAGCCGCACGTCGAACCACATTTGATACAGTTCAATCGGCGATGCCAGATAAAACAACGCAAACGACATAAACAGCCAACCGTTTACTTTCAGGCGGCCGCGCAGGAGTATCATCAGAACTATCGAAAATATCCACGTTACCGCGTAGCACACTGCTGTATAAAATCCTGTGATTGCAAAAAAACGTATCGTAGCGTTCACTTCACCCGGAGTGAGGAACGGCTTGAGTGTAAGCGTACCGGGCAAGAACACATCAAAAGCAATGGCATAGCGCACGATAGACCCGCCGAACCACAGCACCGCGCTCATAGCGACAAGCGACGCGATAAATTTCGCACCCGTAGAGAAATCCTTCATGGGATAAATTGTATGATATTTCGAGGAATTAATCGGATATTTCCGTGCTGCAAACGAAAATACCGGCGTGGAATACTTCCTGCAAAAATAGAGATTTATTACGATTCTCACAACATCGAATATTCGATTGAGAGAAGTAAATTTCATGGTTACCGTTGCCTCACATCAGCCCCGTCGCCTGCGGTCACCCTTGCCGTCCACACCGAAGAAATGCGCTTGTTTTTTTCTATTCTCTGAATTTCGTTATTCCGGCAAAAATGGGTAATTTGTTGCTTCATTTGCACTTCTACACGGGAATTCTATGGCATGGTTCACACTTTTTATCGCCGGCTTACTTGAGGTTGGCTGGGCGATTGGACTCAAATACAGTGAGGGTTTTTCGAAACCGATACCGTCTATTCTTACGGTTATTGGCATGATTCTCTCGTTCTTTTTGCTCAGTATCTCCCTTAAAACATTACCTGTAGGCACAGCATACACGATTTGGACGGGAATCGGTGCAATTGGCACTGCAATTTTGGGGATGATTCTTTTTCAAGAGCCGCGCGACACGGCACGCATTATCTGTATGTTGCTGATTGTTGCAGGAATTATCGGACTTAAACTAACATCATAATTATGTTTACAGGACTTATCGAAGAAATCGGGATTGTACAATCTGTTCTATCTCAAGGTAGCAACCGACGAATTACCGTCAAGGGCGCACTCGTGATGGATGATCTCAGAATAGATGATTCTATCTCCATAAACGGCGCATGTCAGACCGTTGTCAGCCGCACTGAACACACTTTCGACGTCGTATCGATTGCCGAAACGCTCGAGAAAACGACTCTACATTCTTTAAAGGCAGGCACAAAAGTCAACATAGAACGTGCGATGAAGCTCGGCGGGCGGATGGGTGGTCATATAGTGCAGGGACATGTTGATTGCGTCGGGCGAGTTGTTTCAATTGAACTCATGAATGGCAGTTGGAATGTATGGATTGAATTCCCATCGCATTTTTCAAAATATGTGGTGCCAGTTGGTTCGATTTGTATTGATGGTGTGAGCTTGACCGTCGCGCGTACCGAGGCCAACAGATTGATGGTGGCGGTGATTCCACATACTTTAGAAGTTACAATGTTGGGTAGCACACACGCTGGCTCGTCCGTGAATCTGGAATTCGATATTCTTGGCAAATATGTCGAGAAAATGCTCAAAGGGAATAGTGCGGCATCGTCAATTCTTCAATCGTGGATTACTCAGCCCCAAGGCTGACGTTAGGTTGGGATGAGCACAGTGATAGCATAATTATTTTTATTCACACCGTAGAACGGGTAATTTCCAACCGAGAAATTCCTACCAAAGACCATGCGCACACCGAACAAACTAGCCCCAAATTCCGGCCGGAACTGTAGCGTTGCCGTATGAAAGTCTGTATAATAGAGTATATTTACCCCAAAAGATACAAACATATTAATCGAATACGAGAGTTTCGGTGCGACAATTATTCTATCTTGTGATGTGACTTCAGCGCCGACAACCAGCCCGCCATACCCTTTCAGCATTTCGGACGACGGCCAGTTCACCCGATGCCCGAAGCAGTATCCAACATCAAGATAATTATTCTCAAAGCCCGATATGCCTAGTACAACACCTTGTATGGGTTTATCTTTTTCAGCAGCGCTTACTCGAAGTGTAATAAGCAGAGCAGCTATACATAGTATTTGTAGCTTAATCATAGTTACCATCAAAATGTATCAAAAAAAATCCCTCTTTTGGACGAACCAAAAGAGGGATTTATGTTTGTCATTGCGGGTTATTTTGTGATAACCAATTGCGTAGTTTCTGTGTATGGACCGGAAACAATTTTGCAAGTATAAGTACCTGAAGTCAATTGAAGTGCATCAGTGTCATAAGCGATTTGATATTGACCTGAGCGTTGGAATTGATCGACGAGGGTTGCTACTTTTTGTCCCATTATGTTGTAGATTTCGACACTTGTTTGACCATCTAAGCCAATGGAGTAGTCAATTGTACCGTGTGCAACAACAGGATTAGGAGTACCTGCTTTGAGAGTATAAGTATTGTCGCTGATATGAACGCGGCGAATTTCTTTGCTACAGTTCAAGTCAACAAGTACTTTACCCGGACGGTTGTTTACAAGAACATATCCTTTTTTCACTGGGTCAAGAATGTCCATGTTGCAACCAATGATAGAGTTTAATTCTGTACCTAAGTACGCGTTCATTTTGAAGCGGAAGAGCGAGCCTTCGCCACGGAGAGCAGTTGGACCACTCATTGTAACAATCATTTTACCTGGAGAAACTATCTTAGTATTCGTCATATCAACAGTCCATCCATTATTTTTCAAGAATGGAGATGCTTCGATACTTGCAACAATTGGCTCAACAAGTTCTGCTAAATACGTGACAGTCATTGTAAATTTCGAGATATCTGCTCTGTCTAGGTTCTCAACTTCATTGTTTGTAAGATTTACGTCAATGAATTCTGTTACTTCACCGGCAACGGTTGAATATTCGCTCAACCATGCACCATTATTACCTGCACGACCGACTTTAACAAGAGAAACGATTTGGTCAGGTGTACCGGTTAATGTAGAAGTATAGCTACCAATGCTTGTTACGTATTCGATAGTTGCCATATCTTTTGCAACTTGATTGTTCACATCAAGGAACACATTTACAGGACTGTAAACAACATCTACAAATAACTTCTCGCCTTTAGCAAGAACTTTAGGCAGAGTAGCTCCATCAAATCCGGATATTTTCCAGTAATAGCTGTTAATACCTTGATCTTGAGGCGCTTTGACTTCACTAATCGTAACGTCAACATCTCCAGTATTTTCGATATAAACTCTTCTTTCAATTGGATCTTTAGCGGTAAGATCTGACGAAAGTGTAATATATTGCTCAAGATGCCCATCTGTAGTTTTCACTGCAGGTGTACCTGTTTCAATTACCATAGCAACGAGTTCTGTCGTTGGGTTTTCAGGCGCATCTGTTTCGATATGAAGAGTAGCAGTAAATTGAGTTGCACGAGCAGCAGGTGCCGTGAAAATCACAGGAATAGAGATCGTATTATTACCTACGATATTTGATACCGGAGTTCCGTAAGGATTTTGTGCTAGGAAGGCAGGATCAATCACGAAATAAGCAGCATCAGGACCATCAATTGAAAATCCTTTGATTTTATTCATCAAGGAGAGTTTCATGGTACCATTGCTTGTAAGTACTGCATTATCTGACTTTGTATCTTTTTCTTCGAATGTACCAAAGTCAATTTTTGGAGTAAGTGCTACGTGTGGTTGTACACCGATACCTTTGAGCTCTGCAGTTGCTGTTTTCTCGACACCGTTGAAGGTACCTTTCATTTCGAGCTGAAGAGTATATGCGCGTTCTGCATCGCGAGTGCCAGGTACGTAGGTCGGCTTGAAGCTCACTGCAAGAGATTTGTTGTCCTCACCTGCTGACAGACGTGAAGGTACGGTAATCAAATCTGCTGTAAAGTATGGAGCATCTGCGCCAACTACTTTGATGGTCACATTTTCGAGAGCAGCACTTTTTTCAGAATTACCATACGTTACGGTAAACGGATATTCGGTCACACCTGCAAAATTATCGAGGACTCTGCGTTCGTTCCAGTCATAACCGGTAATGAACGGACCAGCATTAATACCTGTACCTGTCCAGTCTGAGTAAATTTTAATTTCGTCGGTATTAGCTGTAAATATAGCACGTGTTTTATCTTCTACACCTGTTGTAGAGCCAGGATTATACACCACTTTGAACGTGTGTACACCATCTGCCTTGAGGGTAAGAGGGAAGCTGAGGTTTTCTGTGCGGAGGAAGTGTACGTGATCAGGCCATTTAACATCAGTAAGAGTTACGTCAACGGTACCGACATTTCTGATTTCAACATCTTTCGTACGTTCTGTATTGACAGGTACTTCGCGGAAGGCCGCATCTTGGATAAACACTTTTGGTTTTTCCGTACGGACTTTCAATTCGCTGATTGGCATTTCGAAGCAAGTAAGAACTGCAATTACGGTATCAATGACGGTAACTGACTTTTGCTCAAGTGCAGTTGCACATACTTCAACATCTTTGCTGCTGCTTGGCGCGATAGTAATCGGGAAGCCGGCAGGAGTAATGGTGAATTCTTTTTGAGCGAGTTTAATACGGAGACTCATGACTGTCGTTGGCGAAGTCGCACTTGGGTTGGTTAGCGTAATTGTACGGCAAAGTTTATCGCCAAGTGGAAGAGTACCGAAGTTAATCGAAGTCGGCGCGAAGGTAAGCTCTTCAGGAGTATATTCATACGTTCTTGTCAAATATCTGCCTGAGCGGCTGACTGCTTTCACTACTGCTTTCGCAGGTTTGGTTGGATCTACAACGTCAAGAGTAAATGTGGTAAGCTTGTCGCCCGGCATGAAAGTTTTTGGAGTTGAGAACTTATAATTCTGTGACTCAGCACCCATCATACGTACGTAAAGGAGACCTGCGCAATCACTACCATCAGGACCAACTTGTGCAATACCTTTTACATTTCCGCATTGTGGGTCGCCGGCCATTTTGAGTTCGTCATCGCATTTAATTGCGAAATTAACACCGACAGGATAGCCGTATGCATAATTACCGCGGTTTGGATAGACCAAATCATCCCAGTTACCATAAGCATATCCGGCAAATTTGGCGCCTTCGATAACGTGATCACCTTCGCTCACTTCTTTTGAAGCATAGCTAAATTCAGTACCTGCATATTTTTTAATTTTAGAACCGAAAGCAATTTGAAGCGACTTACCGTCGAATTTAATATTATTAATATCTTCAGTTCTGAAGGTAAGATTAATATAGTTTGCATTCTTCTTCGGAGAATAGAAATGTGCGTAGGATGGCCACGCATTGACAGGAGTTACATTAAAAAATTCACCTGCACCACCCGAAACGTGTCCGAGAGGATTTTCACCCTTACGCTCGTATGCGTGCATCATCCATGCTTTTAGGTATTGACCAACTACCATCGGCTTGTTTGATGTGTAGTATGCTGCATCTTCCATATTGGTAAGCTCATAGAACTGACCTGCTTGAAGTGGTGTGCTGATTTGTTTCGGGGTGGTTCCGTCTTGACGCATTTGATAAACAATTGTACCGTTTTCTACTGCTACAAAACGAATCATGTCACCATGATCATCCGGCCATTTGTGTACGGGTCTATTCGCTACCATGCGGGGTAATGTCATAAACTCAGTACCAGCCATTTCAATCGGGTACATCATTTCTACTTGCGCTGTACGACTCATTTCAGCACTTAGACCAAAGAACATGTCTTCATATCGAGCCATTGCACCTTTTGTGTGTCCGGAAATCACGGCAATCGGCTTGTCTGCAGTAACTATTGTACCTGTCAAATCTGCGAGTGTATTTTGATGATAAGCATCTTTTTGGACTAGTTCGATGAGGTAGGTTTCGCCTTGCTGGAGGGTCACTGCAAAGGTTTCTTTATCAGTTTTAGCCTTGACATTGGATGGATATTTCCATCGAACAGTTGTTTGGTCTTTCGTTGCGATAATAACGATTTGACCTGGTTTATTTACATCAGTTTTGTCTTGATATAAACTTAGTACAGCATATTTTTTACCAAGCATTTCCGCAGGAAGCGCTTTGTAAACTGCACCGGACGATCTCCAGTTCATCGCTACCGTCACGGAAATCGGGTCTTCAGATGTAAGTACAATACCATAAGGTACTGCTACTTCGCTCTCTACAGACATGAGATTTTCTGGAAGTGGGATAATGGTAGTTTTACCCGGTGAAACAGGATACGACATATTGATACCGTTGAATTTGTTCACCATAGTAACCATGGTCGATACTTTCGACGAAACCCATGCCTCGTAGGGCTTTTGTCCAGGTACCACATCATCGGTTTGCATCCGCCAGCAATGTGGGATCGCAATGTAAAATTCTTGACCATCAGTTACCTCGCCCTGACCGGACGCGTCGGAAAAACTATTTCCGGCAAATGACGAGTTAAACGACAACAATACCATAGCAGCGGCAAACACAGCGAGCCGACCGAGTGCAGTGGTAGCATTAGTAAGGAAATGCCTCATAAGTAAGGTCTCCAAAAAAATGAATAAGGGGGAAATAAATAATATAACTATATATTTTTAAAGTATATTACGAGCAGATAAAGTGTTTACTAAGCCTAATGTATTCTCAATACTTACACACACACTTCACCCGAATGTACTCGTTGGGCTGCAATACTACTAAATATATATTCAATAATCAAAGAATATTTTGGGCTTTTAGACTAAAAAAAAAAAATAGTTAGGAATTTATTAAAATTCTAACGAATGAATAAGTTATCAAAACTGTATTTTTCGTAGTCTGGACGATAAAACACTTGTTTTTTCCTCATGCTGCTTTCAATTGATGCCCAAATTTTTCACCTACACCTTTTCTGAATGATTTGAGTAATTTTGCACCCAAGCCCTCGGAGTATTGTGAGGGAATTCATGACATATTTCAGAAACATTCGATCCGTTATGTATATTACCGGTACAGACTCCCCGCCTCTCTCCATCCCGGCATCTCAATCTGTGATCGAGCACATTGACAGGTTAACCAACGAAGCAGCAGCGCTTTACCACGCAAAGCAATTCGATAAGATTGCAGACCTTGCCACAGAAGCATTGAATCTTTCGCTCCAACATTCTTATCCGCAGGGACAGGCATACGCCCTAATTGCCAAAAGCTGGGTCTTGTCAGCCGATACCAACTATCAGGATGCACTTGCCTGTCTCAACAGTTCACTGGAGATTTCATTAGACCTAGCCGATGCTGTGGGTATTGCACGAGCTATGAAAGGAATTGGCAATATATATTATTACTTAGGCAAAATCACCGATGCTCTCGACGAATTCCTGGGCGGCTACATCACTCTCTTGCTTGCCGGCGAAGAAGAAGAAACTCCATCCCTATTGAATAATATCTGTAACTGTTACGATCTTCTCGGAGATTACTCATCCGCTCTTGACTATGCCGGGAAATATCTGTCGCTCGTCCGTAAAACAAATGATGAACGTCATCTCGCTACTGCCCTTAATCTTCACGGAATTCTCTATTGTCATTTTGATGATTATCCTACAGCTTTGGAGTATTACCTCGAGGCACATGCTATCACTACGCGTATCAATGATCCGGACATAGAACGCTGGATTGTATGCAATATCGGGCTGATTTACATACAGTTAGGCAATTTCCCAAGCGGACTGCATTACTTCATGCAAGGTCTGCTGCTGAGTGAAAAAATTGCCGATATCCGCCATCAGGGATATTGCTGCTATAATATCAGCAACGCGTTCCTCGAAATGGACAACTATTCCTTAGCCCTCAACTATGGCATGCAATCACTTGCCCACAACGAGAAATTAGGATACCTCATCGGACAAGCAAATTCTCTCGAATATCTTGCACGCATTTTCTATAAACTCGGTGATATGTCAAGCGCTATCGAATATGCACGTAAGAGTCTGCTTCTCCACGAAACGTCTCAGTTCAAACGCGGCAGACTCAATATGCTTTTTCTCCTGACCAAGATATCCGAAGAACAAAACGAGCTCCGGCAAGCATATCATCTTGCCCTCGAAGCATTGGAACTCGTTCAGGAATTAGGGAATACACCCCATGCAGAAGCTCTCGGATCACTCGCCCGCATTACCCTCGCCATGGGTAATACATCTGAAGCAGCCGGCTATATAAAGCAACAAAAAGCTCTGGCAAAACTCATTAAACGCGACGAACAGAACAAGAAAACGGCAAAACGTCTCGCTGAGTCCGAGCTCGAAAAAACCAAAAAACAAGCGCAGATACTCTCCTCTTCATCGGCAAACCCAACCGCTTCCCTTGCCGGTGAACTCTTCAAAAAAACCTCTACCCTTGAAAATCAAGGATTTATCCTCGCTCCCAATGCAAGAGCAGAATCAAGCACGCCCATTACCCATACCATCACCATCACGACCTTCGGACGCTTCTCGGTCACGATAGATGGCCGCGAGCTTTCGGCTGATGATTGGCAACGCAAAAAAGCACGCGATATCTTCAAAATTCTCCTCATCAATCATCGTAAGTCTGTAACTATTGATGAACTCATCGACTTTTTATGGCCTGATTCTGCCAGTAAGAATCTTATTCCCACCCTTTGGAATTCCGTGTCGTATATCCGTAAAGCGCTTGAGCCGGATATCAGACCCCATACGCCCTCGTCGTATATTAAAATCATGGACAAATCCTATATGCTCGACCTCGGCACAAACGTGTCAATTGACTACATAGAATTTATAACTCTACTGGCAAAAATTCGAACAAATAAAAAAACCGCTGATGTGATCAATTTCATGGAGCAAGCCGTCGCTCTCTATACCGGTGATTTTCTCAAAGAAGATGCATTCGAAGAATGGGCGAGCTATGAGCGTGAGTCTTTGAAAGAACAATTCTTAGAAACTCTCGTTTCACTTGGGAATCATTATCTTGATACCGGTATATTGCCCCTTGCTATCTCATCAGCTCGCAAAGCAATTGAAACAGACAGAGTCTATGAAGAAGCGTATGAACTCTTATTCACTGCACTCGCCGACAATGGTCAACCTTCCGAGCTATCGAAAGCATGGAAAGCATGTCAGGCAGCCTATAAAAAAGAACTCGGTACATTGCCTCCGAAGTTTTTGGAGAAGATCGCCCAGCCATAGATATTCCCGGAGGTATTGTGGGTTATTTCGGTGAACATTATTTCTATTGTATCAACAATTCCACTTGAGTGGTATGCACATGACTATTGCCGATTCTTCGCTTTCAATACACACCACCATCAATGAGCTCAACGAACGGGCGATGAATGCTGTTTCGAATGGCGAGTACGAGCATGCGCTCTCTCTCGGCACAGAAGCCGCACTGCTGGCGACCATCCATGTATTTCCACTCGAAAAAGGGCGCGCGCTCTGGAATATTGGTTGGGCGTACAGCAATCTGCTCCGCTATGATGATGCGCTCACAGTGCTGGGCGAGGCAGCAGATATTTTTCAGGAAGTCGGTGACTCTTTCGGTATTTCGCGGGTACTGCAAGGTATTGGGAATGTTTACTTTTCCACCGGACGCCTCCTCGAATCGCTCGAAGAGTATCTCAACGCCTACGCAGTGCTCGAGCTCGCCGGACTCGAACGCAATTCTATTGCGTTACTCGGGAATATCGCCTATACGTATAAATTACTCGGTGAATACTATTATGCAATCGAGTACGCACAAAAGCAGCTCACTCTCGGACTACATTTTTCGAATGAATTTCACATCTCAAAAGCACTCAATAGTCTCGGGAGTACTTATTTTCATCTCGGTGATTATGCGACGTCACTATCGTATTATTCTCAGGGACTCAATCGCTCCATTGAAAAAAATGATACCGATGCCAAAAGCTGGATATTGGGCAATATTGCCTCCGTCTATCTCCAGCTGGACAATTACACAGGCGCACTCGACTCTATGATGCAATGTATTGTACTATCTGAGCATAACAAAGACCGTCGTCATTTAGCCTACTGCTACAATCAAATTTGCTCCATTTACCGCAAAATGAGCAATGACTCCCTAGCCCTCGACTATGCGATGCGCTCACTCAGCATCTATACCACCCTCAGTGACCGCGTCGGCGAAGCTAATGTTCTCATGAATATTGCCCGCATCTTCAACCACAACGGCGACTCCGGCATCGCGCTCGATTATGCGCAAAAAAGCTACCGGCTGCACCGCGAATCCTCGACGAAAGAAGGAGAAGCCGAGTCACTTCTCCTCATCTCTTCAGCTCATCACAAAATGAATCACTATCCTCTCGCCATCGAAGCAGCCGAAGCAGCCCTCGTCATCGCCGAGAATATTAATTCCCATGTCCTGCTACTCTCAGCTCTCCAACAACTGCTGGAGCTAGCAGAAATTGTCAAGGACAGCTCCCGTGCCGAAGTGTACTCCCAACGCCTCGATGCTACGTCCACAATCATCGCCAAAGAAGAGCAACGCACGAACGCACAAAAACTTATGCTCGAAGCACAGGTCCAAAAAACCCGCTCGCAGGCAGAAAAATTACTCACGACTAAAAACACACTTTCTGCCGATTTTTTACATAAGACGTCCTCGCTCAAGAAGCAGGGATTGGTTCTCGCGCATAACAGTCTCCCCACTCCCGTCAAAGCATCCAACAACACACGCACAATTTCAATCCACACCTTCGGTCATTTTGCCGTTACACTCAATGGACGGGAAATCAGCAGCGAAGACTGGCAGCGCAAAAAAGCACGCGATATCTTCAAAATTCTCCTGATTCATCATCAGCAATCCGTCTCAGCCGACGAACTCATCGATACGCTCTGGCGCGATACCGCCGGCAGAAATCTCATCCCAACTCTTTGGAATTGTGTGACCTATATACGTAAGGCGCTGGAGCCCAAGCTCAAGCCGCGCGAACCCTCTACCTACATCAAAATAGCAGGTAAAAATTACCTGCTCGACCTCGGCTCCGGCGCTGAGATTGATTTTATTACGTTTAAAAATCTTCTAGCACGAGGGAAAAAGCAGAAATCTCTGCCATCGAAAATTCAGCTCTATGAGCAGGCAGCAGAGCTGTACCAAGGTGATTTTCTCAAAGAAGATGCCTTCGAAGAGTGGGCAAGCTACGAGCGCGAGTCCATGAAAGAGATGTACTTGCATGCTATGATTGAAATTGGTAATTTTCATGCAGATAATGGTAATTTGCCGGATGCAATTACCTTCGCACGCCGGGCTATCGAAACAGACAGAGTATATGAAGAAGGATATGAGCTGCTCTTTACTGCCCTTGCCGGCAATAATCAAACGTCAGAACTCTCAAAAGCGTGGAAATCATGCCAACTGTTTTACAGTAAAGAACTTGGGACAGTGCCTCCGAAATTTTTAGAAAAGCTTGTGCTCCTGTAAGCATTGAATTTACGGTTAATTTTTTCTGCCAATTGGCTTCACAATGACAATGAACAAATCTATTGATACTTCCATTCATTCCGAAATTGACCGGCTCAATAGGACGGCAGATTCTGAATTCAAGGCCGGAAGGATAGAAGAAGCACGCACGATATGTGAAAAGGCATTCGAGCGTTCAATCGAACACAACTACCTGGCAGGAAAAGGCGACGCTCTGATTATACAAGGTAAAATTGTCTTTCGACTGGTGCAGTATGACGAGGCACTCTCTCTCTTTCATCAGGTGCTGGATATCTTCCAGGAGGTCGGTGATTCCCTGAAAATTTCACTTGCGTTGCAGGGTATTGGTTCGGTATATTATGCTACCGGGCGTTTGCTCGAAGCGTTAGAAGAATTTCTCAATGCGTATTCTATCCTTGAGCTTGCGGGACTCGAACACGAAACGCTCCGTGTCTTAGGAAATATTGTGATAATCTATCACACTCTGTGCGAGTATTCTCAGGCCATTCATTACTCAGAAAGGCAGCTCGCTTTTGCCAAGAGGTTTAATTTTGAAGATCATACTGCCAAAGCGCTCAGTAATTTAGGAGAGCTGTATTTTCGGCTCTCCGATTTTACCACTTCACTTCATTATTCTACCGAGGGACTTGCCGTCGCAGAGCGATGCGGCGATCAGGCAGCCGAGAGCAGTATCCTGGCAAATATCAGTTCGGTGTATTTTCATCTCGGGAATTATACCGGCGCGCTTGACTATACAATGCGCAGTATAGCACTTGCCGAACATATTGGCAGAAAAAGACTTCTGCCGTCGCTGTTTAATTATGCATGTTGTATTTACGGCAAGATGCACAATGATTCCCTCGCACTCAGCTATGCCATGCGCGCGCTTGAGATTTATTCATCTCTCGAAGACCCCGTCGGCGAGGCGTACACGCTACACAATATCGCCAGTATCTTTGAGCAAAATGGCGATCTTCACACAGCGCTCGAATATGCCCGCAAAAGCTACCATCTCTGCCATACATCTTCAGTGAAAGATGCAGAAGCCGAAACGCTCCTTCTCATTGCTATTTGCCATGAGAAGCTAGGTCATTATTCCGAAGCCTTGACGTATGCCAATCAGGCATTTGATATTGCAGTTACGATTGATTCCCATGCACTTCTGCAATCTACTCTTCGGCAATTGGTGTCCATTTCAACACACCTCGGAGATACTGTATCGACCACACGCTATACCCGACAATTGAATGATACAACCAAAATTATCGCCAAAACCGAACAGCGCAGGAATGCCGAAAAAATCCTCCTCGAAGCACAAATTCAAAAAACACGACAGCAGGCAGTGCAGCTCCTAAATTCTGCCAAGACTTCCCTCACAGATGACTTCCTGACGAAAACGCACTCCCTCAAGCAACAGGGATTCGTGCTGACGACGGTCATCCCGCCCGAACCCGTTAAAAAGTCCAGAACTGCCGATATTCGTGTTCAGACCTTCGGACATTTCTCGGTACATATTGGTAATCGTGAGCTTACGAGTGACGACTGGCAGCGCAAAAAGGCACGTGATATTTTTAAAATCCTGCTCATGAATCACCGCAAATCCGTTTCAGCCGACGAGCTCATCGATATTCTCTGGCTCGATGCAGCCGGTAAGAATCTCATTCCTACGCTGTGGAATTGTGTGTCGTATATCCGCAAAGCGCTTGAGCCCGCCATCAAGCCGCGTCAGCCGTCGGCGTATATTAAAATTGTCGGTAAAAATTACATGCTCAATCTCGGTACAGGCGCAGAAATAGACTTCCTCACCTTCCGCGAGCTCGTCAGTAAAGCTCCCAAGCAGTCAATCCTCGAAGCACAAATTCGCATGTATGAGCAGGCAATTGCTCTCTATACCGGCGACTTCCTGAAAGAAGACTCACTCGAAGATTGGTCAAGCTTTGAACGTGAATCACTGAAAGAGCTCTATCTCAACACCGTTACTACCGTCGGCAACTATTATTTATCTCAGGGTAATACCGCACAGTCTATCATTCATGCCCGCAAAATCCTCGACATCGATCGTGTGCAGGACGACGGCTATGAACTGCTCTTTAAATCTCTCATCGCTTCCGGAAACATCTCAGAATTAAACAAGTCTTGGGTAATATGTCAGGCAGCATACCGGAGAGAATTCCTCTCCCATCCGCCAAAACATTTGGCGGCGCTTGCCGGAGGAGCTTGAATCAAGCTGTTCAATTTATAGATGTATTCATAAAAAAACCTCTCCCCGATTCATTCGGGAAGAGGTTTTTTGTGTGTATCTGCGACCGATTATTTTTGAATAATCAATGGCTTTACATCCATAAACTGTCCGGACTCAAGGCGATACGAATATGCACCTGACGGCAGACCGAGTGTATGCACGTCAAAGCTCACTTCATACGAACCCGGCTGTTGAACTTGATTGACAAGCGTCGCGACGCGTTCTCCGGTGGTATTGTACACAGCAAGGACGGTTCGAGCGGCGAGTCCGATAGAATATTCGATCGTCGCTG
>Ga0154020_10006065_pt1 | contig 14170 bp, 10 predicted proteins | sample Klosneuvirus_201_FD_109709 | JGI IMG/M metagenome (GOLD analysis project Ga0154020, IMG submission 109709) | Active sludge microbial communities from wastewater, Klosterneuburg, Austria - Klosneuvirus_20160825_MG | ecosystem: Engineered > WWTP > Aerobic digester > Activated sludge | place...
CCGGCTGCGCGCCCACCTCGATGAGATCGAAGCCCAGCTCACGCGCGGGGGCGAGCTCGGCAAGCGCCTGGATTTCCTCATCCAGGAACTGCACCGCGAGGCCAACACCCTGGGATCAAAATCTGCTGCGCTGGAGTTGACCGGCATCAGCGTCGACATGAAGGTGCTCATCGAACAGATGCGCGAACAGGTGCAGAACATCGAATGAATCCGACCGCTCTCCCCGCCGAACCCCCGGGCAGCCTGTTCGTCGTTGCGGCGCCCAGTGGTGCCGGCAAGTCCAGCCTGGTCAAGGCGCTGTTGGAAATCGAGGCCAAGCTGATGGTCTCGATCTCGCACACCTCGCGGGCCCCGCGAGGCCAGGAGCGCGAGGGCCGCGAGTACCACTTCGTCAGCGCCGAGCGCTTCCGGCAGATGGTGGCGGACGGCGCCTTCCTCGAATGGGCGCAAGTCCACGGCAATCTCTACGGCACCTCTCGCGCCTCCATCGAGGACCGCTTGCTGGCCGGCGAGGATATCGTTCTCGAGATCGATTACCAGGGCGCGCTGCAGATCAAGCGGCTGTTTCCGAGCGCCGTGCTGATCTTCATCCTGCCGCCCAGTTGGGAGGAGTTGCACCAGCGCCTGATGCGGCGCGGCGACACGGAGCCCGAGGTCATCGAGCGGCGCATGCAGGCCGCTCGCGTCGAGGTGGCGCAGTCGCGTCATTTCGACTATGTGGTGGTCAATGGGGTGTTCGAGACGGCTCTCTTCGACCTCAAGTCGATCGTCCACGCGCAACGGCTAAAATACGCGGCTCAACTGCGGCACCGCTCGGCGGTGTTCCGCGCCCTCGATCTCTGCGACTGAACCTCGAGTTCCCCACCTATGGCCCGCATCACCGTTGAAGATTGCCTGGAAAAGATCCCCAACCGCTTCCAGTTGGTGCTGACCGCGACCTACCGCGCCCGCATGCTGAGCCAGGGACATTCGCCCAAGGTGGAGACCAAGAACAAGCCCGGCGTGACCGCGCTGCGCGAGATCGCTGCCGGTGAGGTGGGTCTGGAGATGCTTCGTCGCGTGCCGGTCTGAGCATCCGCACGAACCGCGAACAAGGCGCCCTCGGGCGCCTTTTTTCATGCCGCGCATCCAGTAAATTCGGGCCATGCTGAAAAGCTGGGCGGCCGTCAAATGGCCCCTGTCGCGTGTCGCGCGTCAGGGGGGCGAAGCGCCGCCTGCCAATCCGGCTTCATTCGATGTGCTCGAGCCGCAACTGGGCTACCTGAGCAAGCCCGACCTGCGTCGCGTGCGTGAGGCCTTCAAATTCGCCGATCAGGCCCATCTCGGCCAACGGCGCAAGAGCGGCGAGCCCTACATCACGCACCCGCTGGCCGTGGCCGGCATCTGCGCCGGCTGGCGTCTGGACGTGCAGGCCCTGCAGGCCGCGCTGATGCACGACGCCATGGAGGATTGCGGCGTCACCAAGGCGGAGCTGATCGAAAAGTTCGAGTCGCCCACCGCCGAGTTGGTCGATGGTCTGACCAAACTGGACAAGCTCCAGTTCAGCAGCAAGGAAGAATCGCAGGCTGAGAGCTTTCGCAAGATGCTGCTGGCCATGGCCCGCGACATCCGCGTGGTGCTCATCAAGCTGGCCGACCGACTGCACAACATGCGCACCATGGATGCGATGTCGGCCGACAAGCAGCGGCGCATCGCCCAGGAGACGCTCGACATCTATGCGCCCATCGCGCACCGGCTGGGTCTGAACCAGACCTACCGAGAGCTGCAGGAGCTGAGCTTTCGCCACATCCACCCCTGGCGATTCGCGGCGTTGGAGCGGGCCCGCGAGCGCGCTCGGGGCACGCGCCGCGACCTGATCGAGCGCATCCGCTTCGACGTCGAGCAGGCCTTCGCCAGGGCCGATCTGCCGGTGGAGGTGCAGTGGCGCGAAAAGACGCTCTACGCCATCTACGCAAAGATGCGCAGCAAGCACCTGAGCTTTGCCAAGGTCAGCGACCTGTTCGGTTTTCGCATCCTGGTGCGCGATCCGATGCAGTGCTACATGGGCCTGGGGGTGCTGCACGGCCTGTACAAGCCGCAGGAGGGGCGGTTCAAGGATTACATCGCCATTCCGAAGGCCAACGGCTACCAGTCGCTGCACACCACCTTGCTCAGCCCGGTCGGCACGGCGGTCGAGTTCCAGCTGCGCACCCAGGCCATGCATCTGGTCGCCGAGCAGGGCGTGGCGGCACACTGGATCTACAAGCTCAAGGGCGGCAGCATCGAGGCACAGCACCTGGGTTCCAAGCTGTTGCAGTCGCTGCTCGACATCCAGGCCGACACGCGTGATGCCGGCGAGTTCCTCGAGCACGTCCGCATCGACCTGTTTCCCGATTCGATCTTCGTCTTCACGCCCAAGTCCCGCATCGTCAACCTGCCCAAGGGCGCCACGCCGCTGGACTTCGCCTACGCCATCCACTCCGACGTCGGCGACCACTGCGTGGCGGCACAGGTCAACGGCGAAATGGTGCCGCTGCGTCACGAATTGCGCAGCGGGGACGTGGTGGAGATCGTGACGGCGCCCCACGCGCGACCCAACCCGAACTGGCTGGGATTCGTCCGCACCGGCCGAGCGCGCTCCAAGATCCGCCACCACCTGCGCACCCTGGCTCATGAGGAAGCCCGGGAACTGGGCTTGAAGATGCTCGCGCAGGCGCTGCGCAGCGAAGGCTTGGCTCTGCCGGCACGCGACAGCGAAGCCAGTGCGCCGATGTGGCAGCAGTTGGCCCGCTGGGCCGGTCTGCGCCATGCCGACGATCTGCTGATGGAGATCGGCGTCGGGCGCAAGATCGCCAGCATCGTGGCCAAGCATCTGGCGCGCATGCTGCGCGAGGCGGGCGAGCGCCCCGACGCCGTGCTGCTCAGCATGGGGCGCTACGGCGCCGACGAAGGCGGTGCTCAGGGCCTGGTGCTGCTCGACGGCAGCGAAGGCGCCTCGGTGCGCTACGCGCCCTGCTGCCGGCCGATCCCCGGCGACGAAATCCGCGGCTACCTGGGGCGCGGCGAGGGCCTGATGGTGCACACCGCGGAATGCGGCATCGGCCGCCGGCTCTTTCAACGCGACAGCGAGCACTGGCTGGCCGTGGCCTGGGCCGACGAGATGACGCGCGCCTTCGAGGCCGAGATCGGATTGCTGCTCACCCATGCCAAGGGCGTGCTGGCACAGGTCGCGGCCGCGGTCAGCGCCGCCGAAGCCGACATCAATCACCTCGAAATGGACCAGGAAGCCGGAATGGGCAATCTGACGGCCGAGATGCGCATGCTGATCGCCGTGAAGGACCGCCACCATCTGGCCGACGTGCTGCGCAGCATCAAGCGCCTGGCGCCGGTGCGCAGCGTCAAGCGCATGAAGCCCGGTCAGAGCCTGGGCGGGTAGCGCACCGCCAGCACCTCCAGGATCTGCTCGCCGCCCGGCGTTCGCAGGCGCACTTCATCGCCGACCCGTGCCTTCAGCAAGGCGCGCGCAACCGGCGCGATCCAGCTCACCTCTTGGCGCAGGTGATCCACTTCGTCGATGCCCTTGATGGTGACGGTGTGCTCCTCACCGTGCAGGTTCGCATAGGTGACCGTGGCACCGAAGAACACCTGCTCGCTGCCGGCGTGCACCGACGGATCGACGATCTCGGCGCGCTCCAGTCGCTTGGTAAGGAAGCGCGTGCGCCGGTCGATCTCCCGCAGGCGCTTCTTGCCGTACAGGTAGTCACCGTTCTCGCTGCGGTCGCCATTCTTGGCCGCCCAGTGCACCGCCCCGACCACCTTGGGACGATCATCGTCGAGCAGTCGCAGCAACTCGGCGCGCAGGGCCGCGAAGCCGGCCGGAGTCATGTAGTTCTTGGCACCGGCCGGCAACTCGGGCGCGGCAGCGTCGCCATCGCCGTCGTCCTCGTCCTGCTCGCTTTCCTTGGTGAAGGCCTTGCTCATGGGGCGCTATTGTTCCGCCGTGGACGCGGACTACCTGATCGTCGGTGCCGGAACGGCCGGCTGCCTGCTGGCCAACCGGCTCAGCCGGCACGCCCGGGTGAGCCTGCTGGAGGCCGGCGGCAACGACGCACACCCCTTCGTGCGGGTGCCCATCGGTTACCTGAAATGCATCGGCCATCCGCGCCTGGACTGGGGCTGGTCGACCGAGCCCGAGCCCGGGTTGAACGGGCGGGCGCTGCGTTACCCGCGCGGCCGGGTACTGGGCGGCTGCAGCAGCATCAACGGCATGATCTACATGCGCGGCCAGGCACGAGACTACGACGCCTGGGCAGGCCTGTGCGGCGACGACGCCTGGAGCTGGCGACAGGTGCTGCCTGATTTCATGGCCCACGAGGCGCACCACGCCGGCGCCGGCGAATGGCATGGCGGCACGGGGGAATGGTGCGTCTCGCCGCAGCGCCTGCACTGGCCCATCCTCGATGCGGTGCACGAGGCCGCACGCCAGCTGGGCTTGCCGGCACTCGCGGACTTCAACCGCGGTGACAACGAGGGCGTCGGCTATTTCGAGGTCAACCAACGCCGGGGCTGGCGCTGGAACGCCGCGCAAGCCTTCCTGGACCCGGCACGCTCACGCATTGAGTTGCACACCGGCGTGCTCGTCGAGCGCTTGCTGCTGGCGCACAGCGCCGAGCGCGGTTGGGCCTGCGTCGGCGTGGAAGGCCTCGAGAACGGCCAGCGGCGCCAATGGCGGGCGCGGCGTGAGGTGTTGCTCTGCGCCGGTGCGGTGGCCTCGCCGCTGCTGATGCAACGTTCGGGCATCGGCCCCCCGCAATTACTGCAGTCGCTGGGCATCCCGGTGCGGATCGCACGGGCTGAGGTTGGTGGCAATCTGCAGGACCACCTGCAACTGCGTTCGGTGTGGCGCGTGCAGGGCTGCGTCACCTTGAATACCCTGAGCCGACGTTGGCGTTCGAGCCTGGCGATGGGCCTGGATTACCTTTTGCGGCGGCGTGGCCCGCTCAGCATGGCGCCCTCGCAACTGGGCCTCTTCATGCGCAGCAGCGTTGCGGCGGCGCACGCGGACCTCGAATTCCACGTCCAGCCACTCAGCCTGCCGGCCTTCGGCCAAGCGCTCGATCCGTTCGACGCCATCACCCTGTCGGTCTGCCACCTCAACCCGAGCAGCCGCGGGTCGGTGCAGCTGCGCAGCACCGATGCGCGGGCCGCACCGCTGATCCGCCCCAACTACCTGAGCAGCAACGAGGACTGCCGCGTCGCGGCACTGGCCCTGCGGGCGGTGCGGCGTCTGGCGGCACAGCCGGCGCTGAAGCGCTACCAGATCGAGGAGTTGCGGCCCGGTTCGGCACTGCAGACCGAGGCCGACCTGATCCACGCCGCCGGAGACATCGGCACGACGATCTTTCACCCCGTGGGCACCGCACGCATGGGCAGCGACGCCGAGGCCGTTCTGGATGCCCGACTGCGCGTGCGTGCAGTGGCCGGGCTGCGTGTGGTCGATGCCAGCGCGATGCCGCTCATCCCAAGTGGCAACACGGCCAGCCCCGTGCTGATGATGGCCGAGAAGGCGGCGCGCTTCATCGCCGCCGAGAAAGCCGAACCGGCTTGACCTTCACAGATCAAGCCGGTTCATGTGTTTGGTGCGGCTGGCAGGTTTGCCAGCCCCAAGGGCTGTCCAGGCCCACTGCGTGGTCCTGAGCGAACCCAAAGCAAAACCGGCTTGACCTTCACAGATCAAGCCGGTTCATGTGTTTGGTGCGGCTGGCAGGATTCGAACCCACGACCCCTTGGTTCGTAGCCAAGTACTCTATCCAACTGAGCTACAGCCGCATGGCCGGCCCCTCTCGGGGTCGACACGCTCTTTGCGGTGGTGCGGCTGGCAGGATTCGAACCCACGACCCCTTGGTTCGTAGCCAAGTACTCTATCCAACTGAGCTACAGCCGCACAGCAAAGAGGCGGGACTATAGCAGAGGAAATTGCGCTAATCGGCGCGCGCCGCGGCCTCCAGTGCTTCGATGCGCGCCACCTCGTCGCCGCTTTGCGCATGCAGTTGCGCCAAGCGCAGCCAACTGCGGCGGCGCCAATTCGCCGCCAACCTCGAGTCCTCGGCGACATCCCGCATCAGCTGCAGCGATTTGCCCCACAACTGCAACTCGGCCAGCGCGTGCGCCATCACCAATTGCAGGTGGGCATCGCGTGGGCAGGCTTGCTGGGCGGCTTGCAGACGCGGCAACCAGTCGGCCCCGAGACCGGGCAGCGAGCGCAGCAGCGCCAACGCAATGGCGCGGCGCTCGTCCTCGCTGCGCTGCGCTGCTTCGTCCCACAAGGGGCGCAGGCACAGCCGCGCCTCGGCCGTCTCGCCCCATTGTGCGAAGCGTTCGGCCGCCCATGCCACGACGAAGGCGTCGCGCCGCTCGGCGGCTTCCAGTTGCGACCACGCCTGGCGCAGTTGATCGGCATCACGCGCTGCGCCCAGCAGCTCGATGGCCAGTGAACGGATCAGGCTCTGCGCCACACCGGGCGCGAAGCCCTGGTGCTTGCCGAGCAGCCGTGCTGCGCGCAGGGCCTCGAGCGGCTGGCCGCCCAGCCGAGCCGCCTGCAGGCGAAGGCGCAGGCCCAAGGTGCGTCGGGCCGTGCCCGGCGGCAGTTCGGCCAGCAGCGCCAGTGCGCGTTCGGCGTCGCGGTCGTCGATGGCCCAGGCCACCGCCTGCAGACGCACCGCATCCCGCTCGTCGCCGGCCTGTGCACCGGCCCATGCGGCCTCCCATTGCAGCTGCCTTTGAGCCCGGTCCTGCAGCCGGTGCGCCGCCTCAGCCCCGAGCAGATGAGCCAGGGTCGCGGCACCGGGCTCCGCCTTCTGGCCCAGCGCGCCGGGCCGCAGCGCCTGCAAGCGCTGCACCGCCGCCTGCGCCCTGCCGTAACGCCCGCCCCAGAGCAGCATCAAGGCCTCGCGCAGCAATTGCTGGGCACTGCGCTCACGTTGCTCGGCGCGCCAGGCACGCGCCTTGGCCGGCAAGGCCAGCACCCCGCGCAGCGCATGCAGGGCAAGGAACACCAGCAGGCAGCTGCCCAACAGCAACAACAGGAACAGGTTCAGCGACAGGTCGGCCCGCCATCCGCCCCAGAAGAGGCTGACCAGGCCATCGTTGCGACCCAGCGTCAGCGCCGCCACCACGGCCGCCGCGAACAGCACCGTGAGCCAGACGATGCCGCGCATCAGCGCACCACGCCCGCGGCGGCGGCCAGCGCGGCCAGGCTGTCATCGGGGCGCGGCCACGCCACCGGTCTCGCTTGCGCCAGCACCTGATCGATCAGCTCCAACGCGATCTGCGTGCGACGTTGCCGTGCATCGGCGTGGCGTCGCAGCGCCTGCTGTGCGGCGGCCAGGTCCTGGCGCGCCGCCTCATGGTGTCGGGACAGCAGGGCCAGTCGCGCGTTGAGCAGCCGCAGCTTGAGGTTCTCGCGCAGCAGGAAGCTCTGCTCGGGCGTCAGCAGCATCGCCTCCGGGTGCTCGATGCGCGTGACACGGATCAGTCCCTTGGCCTCCTCCCAGATCTGCTGGCCCAGCACCCGGCTGCCGCGCAGCCAGCGCTGCCAGACGCCGCTGGCCTCGGGTTCGGGCGGCGTGGGCACCGCAGCCGGGGCGCGGCGTGGCTCGCGGCGCTGTGGCTCGCTGAGCAGCGGCAGCTCATCGATCAGGCGCGAGACCTCGTCGAGGCGCAAGGCCAGGGTGCCGGGGTCGACGGCGCTCACGGCCTTCAGGCGATCAATGTCGCGCAGCAAGGCCCGGCGCACTCCCTCCAGGCGCGCCACCTTCTGGCGCTGCAGGCGCTCGTCGGCCTGACGCAGCGCGCTCAGCAGGGGCTCGGCGCTGCCCACCAGCACCATCTGCTGGCTGGCCAGACGCAGGCTGGCCTCCAGATCGCTGACGATGTTCTCGTCACGCGATCGGCTGAAGGACTGCAGCAGATCCTCCAGCTGCGCCCTTTGCAGCGCCACCTCGGCCAGCTTGGCCTCGGCCACCGTCTGCTTGGTGGCCAAGTCACGCAGTTGCTCCGACAGCGATTGCACGGCGAGCTTGGCGTCCTGGGCCAGCGCCTGGCTGCTGGTCTGGCGCCGCACCAGTTCCTGCTCCAGATCGCGCAGCCTTGCGTGCGTCTGCCAGCTCAGCGCCCCGGCCCCCAGGGCCACGACGCCCAAGCCGACCAACCAGGGAACGGCGGCGCCAACCGCCCCGGCAGCACCGCCGGACGCGCGCGGCGAAGCGCCGGGCGGCGGCGGCGACGGTGGCCCGCTCGGTGCAACGGGGGCCGTCACCGGCGCTGCGGTGGTCGTCTCGGGCGCCGTCGGGGTCGTGTCAGTCATGGGATGAAATTCTGACCCAGTGCCGCCAGGCCTCGGCCACTTCCGGCAACAGCGGCCGCACGGAACGCACCCGCAGTCCGGCGCGGCTGGCGCGTTGCTCGATGCGCGGGTGGGTGGCCAGCGCCTGCACCCGGGTCCAGTCGGTGCCGGGCGGCGCGCTGGCCAGCAGATGGTCGAGCGCCTCGCTGCTCGACAGCAGCCACAGCGCCGGTCCGGCCAGCAGCCGCTGCAGGGCATCGGGGTCGAGCAAGGCCGGCGCCCTGCGGTACACCGACAGCGGGGTGAGTCGCGCACCGGCCTCGCGCAGGCGCTCCAGCAGCCAGTCCCGACCGCCATCGCCACGCAGCCACAGCCAGTGGCGGCCCTGCCAGGGTCCGGCTTCCTCGATCAGAGGCCACAGTTGCTCGGAGTCGAACTGGCCGGCCTCGGGCGGCGGTGTGATCAGGTGCCTGGCGCCGGCGCGGCGCAGCGCGGCGGCCGTTCCCGGCCCCACGCAGGCGGCGCAGGGCAAGCTGGCCCAGGGGCCATCCCCCAGCGCGTGCACGGCGGCCGGGCTGCTGAAGAACGCGGCGTCGGCCTGCGCCCACAGCGACCAGGCTTGCGCGCAGACCGCCGCATCGGCCGTCGTGCTCAGCAGCGGAAAGCACTGCACGGTCAGACCGGCCGCTCGCAGCGCGGCGGCCCATTCGTCGGCCTGCGCGGCCGGGCGGGTCAGAACGAGCGGCGCCGGGCTCAAACCAGCGCGCCGGCGCGACGCAGGTCCTCGGCCACCGCCTCGCCCAGGCGCTCGGCTTCGGCCAGGTCGGGCAGCGCGGCCTCGGCCTGGGCGCGCAGCAAGCGGCCGTCGGGCATGCCGAAGGCGGCGCGCAGTTGCCAGCGCCCGTCGCCCAGCGGTGTGGCGTGCGCGGCCAGCGGCACGCTGCAACTGCCCCCCAGCCGGCGCGAGACGGCGCGCTCGGCCGCACAGGCCAGCCAGGTCGGAAGGTGGGCCAGTTGACGCACCGCCGCAGCCACCTCGGGCCGCGCGCTCAGCACCTCGATGCCCAGCGCACCCTGTCCCGCGCAGGGCAGCAATTGCGTCAGGCGTGTGCGGATGCGCTCCCCCAGCCCCAGGCGCAGCAGACCGGCGGCGGCCAGCACGATGGCGTCGTACTGCCCCTCGTCGAGCTTGCGCAGGCGCGTCTGCAGATTGCCGCGCAATGCCTCGATGCGCAGGTCGGGTCGAAGCGCCAGCAACTGGGCCTGGCGGCGCAGGCTGCTGGTGCCGACGCAGGCGCCGGGCGGCAGCGCCTCCAGGCTGTCGTAGCGCGCGCTGACCAGCGCGTCGGCCGGGTCCTCACGCTGCAACACCGCCGCCAACTCGAAGCCCTCGGGCAATTCCATCGGTACGTCCTTGAGCGAGTGCACGGCCAGGTCGGCCTGCCCCTGCTCGAGCGCCACCTCAAGCTCCTTCACGAACAGGCCCTTGCCGCCGATCTTGGACAGGCTGCGATCCAGCACCTCGTCACCACGGGTCGAAAGCGGCAGCAGGGTCACCCGGGCACCCAGTTCGCCCTGCAGTCTGGCGGCCACATGCTCGGCCTGCCACAGCGCCAGCGGGCTCTGCCGCGTGGCAATCGTCAATGAAAGCGTCATGCGCGCCACTCTATCGTTGCAGCGAAGGCAGCACCGGTCCGCAGAAGAAACTCAAGGCACAAAACCCTGTAACCCAATTACATTTCGGCATCAACCCATGCCCTGAAGCCCCCGCCATGCCGCGCCGCCCCAAGCCCACCCTGGACCCCCGCAACGACGCCGCCAAGGAACAGCCGCTGCGCGAAGACATCCGCCTGCTCGGCCGACTGCTGGGCGAGGTGATCCGCGATCAGGAGGGTCGCGAGGCCTACGAACTGGTGGAACGCATCCGCCAGCTCAGCGTGGCCTGGCGGCGCGCGCAGGACCTTGCGGCCGGCAAGCAGATCGACAAGCTGCTCAAGAGCCTGAGCAACGACCAGGCGGTGATGGTGATCCGCGCTTTCAGCTACTTCTCGCACCTGGCCAATCTGGCCGAGGACCGCCACCATGTGCGCCGGCGCGAGCACCACGAGCGCGAGGGCCACCGCCAGAGCGGTCAGCTGGCCTGGAGCTTCGACCAGTTGCACGAAGCCGGCGTGCGACCGGCCGAAGTGGCGGCGCTGCTGGAGCGCGCCTACATCGCGCCGGTGCTGACCGCCCACCCCACCGAGGTGCAGAGGAAGAGCATCCTCGACGCCGAGCGCGCGGTGGCCGAACTGATCGGCGAACGCGACCGCCTGGCCACGCCGCGCGAACTGGCACGCAACGAGGCGCTGCTGCGTGCCCGCGTCACGCAGCTGTGGCAGACGCGCATGCTGCGCTACTCCAAGCTCACGGTGGCCGACGAGATCGAGAACGCGCTCTCCTACTACCCGGCGACCTTCCTGCGCGAGATTCCCAAGCTCTACGAGGAGCTCGCCGAGCACCTGCCCGGCCGCGGCGACGGCAGTGAGCTGCCGTCTTTCCTGCGCATGGGGCACTGGATCGGCGGCGACCGCGACGGCAACCCCAACGTCGGCGCCGACACCCTGCGCCTGGCACTCAAGCGCCAGAGCGAGGTGGCGCTGCGCTTTTACCTGACGGAGCTGCACGCGCTGGGCGCCGAGCTCAGCATGTCGCTGCGCCTGACCGGCGTCACGCCGCAGATGCAGCAGCTGATGGCACGCAGCCCCGACCACAACCCGCACCGCGACGACGAGCCCTACCGCCGCGCCCTCACCGGCCTGTACGCGCGCGCCGCCGCCACCTTGCACGCGCTGACCGGCACCGAGGCGCTGCGCCACGCCGTGGCGCCGCAGGACCCCTACCGCGACGCCGAGGAGTTGCTGGCCGATCTGCGCGTCATCGAGGACTCGCTGCGCCACCACCATGCCGCCGCGCTCATCCCCCAGCGCCTGGCGCCACTGATGCGCGCGCTGCAGGTGTTCGGCTTCCACCTCGCCACGTTGGACCTGCGCCAGAGCAGCGACCAGCACGAGGCCGTGGTCGCCGAGTTGCTGGCCGTGGCGCGCATCGAACCCGCCTACGCCGAGCTCGACGAAACGCAGCGCCGCACGCTGCTGCTGCGCCTGCTGCAGGAGGCGCGCCCCTTGCGCGTGCGCGCCGCCACCTACAGCGAGCGCACGCAGGGCGAGCTGGCGGTCTTCGAGGCCGCGCTCGAGGCCCAGCAGCGCTACGGCGCCGAGGCGATCCGCCACTACATCATTTCGCACACCGAGTCGGTCTCCGACCTGCTCGAGGTGCTGCTGCTGTGCAAGGAGACCGGCCTGATGCGCGGCAGCCTGGGGCAAAGCGGCGTCGACGCCGCCTGCTGCAGCCTGATCGTCTCGCCGCTCTTCGAGACCATCGCCGACCTGCGCGAGGCACCGGCCATCATGCGCGGCTTCTACGCACTGCCCGGCGTGCGCGAGATGGTGGCGGCCAGCCGCAACGAGCAGGACGTGATGCTCGGCTACAGCGACAGCAACAAGGACGGCGGCGTCTTCACCAGCAACTGGGAGCTGTACCGCGCCGAGATCGCGCTGGTCGAGCTGTTCGACGAGTTGCAGGGGCCGCGCCTGCGCCTCTTCCACGGCCGCGGCGGCACCGTCGGGCGCGGCGGCGGCCCGAGCTACCAGGCCATCCTGGCGCAGCCGCCGGGGACGGTGAACGGGCAGATCCGCCTTACCGAGCAGGGCGAGGTGATCGCCAGCAAGTACGCCAACCCGGAGATCGGCCGGCGCAACCTCGAAACCCTGGTGGCCGCCACGCTGGAGGCCAGCTTGCTGCACCCCACGCAGAGCGCGCCCAAGACCTTCCTGGACGCCGCGCAGGCCCTGTCGGACGCCAGCTTCGCCGCCTACCGCGAACTGGTCTACGAGACGCCCGGCTTCGCCGACTATTTCTTCTCCGCCACGCCGATCCGCGAGATCGCCGAACTGAACATCGGCTCGCGCCCCGCCCGACGTCCCAACTTCGGCCCCGGCAGCTCCGGCGGCCCCAAGGCCATCGAGGGCCTGCGCGCCATCCCCTGGGGCTTCAGCTGGGGCCAGAGCCGCGTGGCGCTGCCGGGCTGGTGCGGCTTCGGCTCGGCGGTGGCAGCCTACCTGGGCGAGAACCCGACGCGCCGTCTGGCGCTGCTGCGCCGCATGCACAAGCAGTGGCCGTTCTTCCGCACCCTGCTGTCCAACCTCGACATGGTGCTGGCCAAGACCGACCTGAGCCTGGCGGCGCGCTATGTCGACCTGGTCGAGGACAAGAAGCTCGGCCGGCGCATCTTTGCCGCCATCCGCGCCGAGTACGAGGCCACCGAGCGGGCGCTGGCACAGATCACCAGCGAGAGCGAACGCCTGGCCGGCAACGCCTCGCTGGCGCGCTCCATCGCGCACCGCTTCCCCTACATCGAGCCGCTCAACCACCTGCAGGTCGAGCTGATGCGGCGCTACCGGCAGCTCGGTGCGCAGCCCGACCCGCGCGAGTTCGAACGCCTGCAGCGCGGCATTCACCTGAGCATCAACGGCATCGCGGCGGCATTGCGCAACACCGGCTAATCCAGAGGGTGGACGGACCGCGGATGCGGCTAGGCTGGCGGTCCCCTGCCCCTGCCCTTCCTGCCATGGCCCGCCTGTCGCTGCTCGACCTCGCGTTCTTCATCGCCGAAACGCCGGCCAGCCCCAAGCATGTGGCCGGCCTGCACATCCACCAGCGGCCGAAGTTCTCAAAGCCCGGCGCCGGCAAGGGCTTTGCGCGCGCGCTGTTCGACGAGTGGCTGACCCACGATCAGGTCAAGCCCCCGTTCAACCGCGTCATCCAGTTCTTTGCCGGCGACAGCCTGTGGCCGAGCTGGCGCGCGGTCTCGCACGTCAATCTGCGCCAGCACCTGCACTTCCACACGCTGAAGGCACCGGCCAACGACCGTGCGGCGCTCTACGAAAAAGTGGCCGCGCTGCACGAACCGATGCTCGACCGCCGCCGCCCGCTCTGGGACGTGCACGTCATCGACGGGCTGTGGGACGGGCAGTTCGCCGTCTACTACCGCATGCACCACGCCTACGCCGACGGCATCACCATGGCGCGCTGGGGTGCCGAGTCGCTGGCCAGCGAGGCCGACGACCTGCAACTGCGGCCGGTGTGGGCCGCCGATCGCGGCCGGCGTGGGGGTGCCACGCGCACGCAGCGCCTTGATCAGCGCCTGATGAGCATGACCTGGAAGCAACTCACCGCCAACTCCAAGCGCGCGGTGGGCGTCGGGCGGCTCGGCGCCATGCTGCTGCTGGAGGCCATGAAGCTGACCAAGAACGCCATCGCCCTGCCCTTCATGGCGAGCAAGGAGACGCCCTTCACCGGCACCGCCACGCCGGGCCGCCAACTGGCCACCGCGGCGCTGCCGATGGCACGCATCGAGCGCGTCAGGAAGACCGCGCGCGCCACGCTCAACCATGTGGCGCTGACCTGCCTGGACGGCGCCATGCACCGCTACCTGGACGAGGAAGGCATCACGCTCGACCGTCCCATCACCATCCAGATGCCGGTCAATCTGCGCAAGGAGGGGGCCGGCAAAGCGGCCGGCGCCGGCAACAAGATCGGCATCATCCTGGTCGACCTCTCGCCGCCCACCGACGACAGCTATGTGCGCCTGCGCAACGTCGGCTACAACCTGCGCGGCGTGCGCAATATGGTTGATTCGGTAGCCCCCGAGGCCATCGAGACCTACACCATCCTGACCGGCGTGCTGGGCCAGCTGGCCTCGATGTTCGGCCTGGCCGACGCCATCACGCCGATGGGCAACTGCAC
>Ga0154020_10006066_pt1 | contig 14169 bp, 10 predicted proteins | sample Klosneuvirus_201_FD_109709 | JGI IMG/M metagenome (GOLD analysis project Ga0154020, IMG submission 109709) | Active sludge microbial communities from wastewater, Klosterneuburg, Austria - Klosneuvirus_20160825_MG | ecosystem: Engineered > WWTP > Aerobic digester > Activated sludge | place...
ATCGCAACCGCGAGACCCATCCATGCCCTGCTGACCGGCCCGAGACGGGTCGGGAACAGTAGGCCGAGCGCACCGAGCAGCACCGCAAGCGCTACGAGTGCGATGGCCAGCTCTCCGTGAGCTCGCCACCAGGCGACCCCTCCGAGGACGAGGAAGGCGCCGCCCACGGGGAAGGCGAAACGGCGCCCCTCGGCGGCCGTCAATCCAGCGGGAATTCCGTCTGCCATGCGCGGTCCTCCTGCCAAGCGGGTTGTCGCTCCTTGGCCAGAAGGTACGGTCCGAGCACCAGATAGTCGATCTCCGTGCGCATGAAACATCGGTACGCATCGCGCGGGGTCATGACGATCGGCTCGCCCCGAACGTTGAACGAGGTGTTCACCAGGACGGCACATCCGGTCTGCCGTTCGAACTCGGTAAGCAGCGCGTGAAAGTCCGGTTGCGCGTCTGCCGCGACCGTCTGCACACGCGCCGAGTAGTCGACGTGCGTCACGGCAGGAATGTCCGACCGCGGAACGTGCAGCAATTCCAGTCCCCACAAGTCGCGCTGTTCGTCGGTCATCGGAATCCGCCGCGACGGCGTCACCGGCGCGACGATCAACATGTACGGCGAGTCCTCGTCGAGGTCGAAGTAGTCGCGCACGCGCTCGCGCAGGACGCTGGGGGCGAACGGACGGAAGCCCTCCCGGAACTTGATCTTGCGGTTCACGTCTGACTGCATCGACGGGCGGCGCGGGTCGCCAAGGATGGAGCGGGCGCCGAGCGATCGGGGGCCGAACGCCATGCGTCCGTTGAACCAGCCTATGATGTGCCCCTCTGCGAGCAGCGTTGCCACGCGTACCGGTCGGTCCTCGGCGGTAAGGCGCTCGAACACCGCCCCCGCTGCGCACAGCTGGGTCTCGATAGCTGCATCGCTGTAGTCGGGCCCGAGCATGGCCCCCTGCATGCGATCCCGGCCCGGTGCCACGGTCCGCGGTGCGTTGCAGTGACGGTGCCAGGCGAGGTACGCGACACCGAGCGCTCCCCCGGCATCGCCGGCTGCGGGCTGGATCCAGAGGTGCTTGAACGGTCCCTCGCGTTGCAGTCGGCCGTTGCCGACGCAGTTGAGCGCCACGCCCCCTGCCAGGCACAGGTTGTCCATGCCGGTCTCGCGGTGCGCCGTGCGCGCCATGTGGAGCATGATGCGTTCGCAGACGGCCTGCACGCTGGCGGCGATGTCCATGTCCCGCCGCGTGAGGAGCGTTTCCGGGGAACGAGGCGGCCCACCGAACAGGGTGTGGAACGCCTCGCTCGTCATCGTGAGGCCGGTGAGGTAGTTGAAGTAGCGCTGGTCGAGCGCGAACGAACCGTCCTCCTTGAGGTCCACGAGGTGCGTGAGGATCAGGTCCTCGTATCGTGGCACCCCGTACGGGGCCAGCCCCATCACCTTGTACTCGCCCGAGTTGACCTTGAAGCCGAGGTAGTACGTAAAGGCGGAGTACAGCAGGCCGAGGGAGTGTGGCCACCGCGTTTCCATGAGCAGGTCGAGTTCGGAGCCGCGCCCCACACCGATGGTCGCGGTGGCCCATTCGCCGACCCCGTCCATGGTGAGCACCGCTGCCTCCTCGAACGGCGATGGAAAGAAGGCGCTCGCCGCGTGCGACTCGTGGTGCTCGGCGTAGAGCACCGTCCCATCGTAGTGGCCGAGCGAGGCGCGCAACGTGCGGTCCTGATAGAGCTTCTCCGTCATCCACAGCGGGCCTGCCTTGAGGAACTGGCCGAAGCCGCGCGGTGCGGTGGCGAGGTACGTCTCGAGGATGCGCTCGAACTTGATCAGCGGCTTCTCGTAGAAGCCGACGCAGGCGAGATCCGCCACGGAGATGCCGCCGCGCTCGAGGCAGAAGCGCACCGCCTGGGCGGGGAAGGCGGCGTCTCCCTTGATGCGCGAGAAGCGTTCCTCCGAGGCGGCCGCCATGATCTCTCCGTCGCGGAGGAGCGCGGCCGCACTATCGTGATAGAACGCCGAGATCCCGAGGATCCAGGTGGTGTCGCGTGGGGTCACGTGCTGACGATGAGGTGGCCCGACGAGCGGTGAAGGACCAGTCGCGGGTACGGAGGGCGACTGCGGTCGAAGTAACGAATGGTCGTACGGCGACGGATGTGTTCGCCCCGTCTTAAGGTAAGCCTCGCCCATCGCGGCGCGAGCGCGCGGCGTGGGTGTCTCGCGCCCTCCGACCCTAGCCGCTCCTGTGTCCGCAGGGCATGTTGACCGATCGGTGTAACGTGCGCGCGTCGAGCCTGCGGGCCGACTGCCTCCGGTGGAGGCTCTGCGATTTCGCCCAGGAGGTTCCACATGCGTTCGATGGTCATCTCGGCCGTTGCTGCCGCCACACTCCAGCTCCTCTCGTCGGCCATCGGAGCCCAGGACCCGGGGGCGAAGCTCACGCCCTTCGACAAGAAGTCGGGTGGCTCGGAGAAGGTGCACATGCTCGCCCACGTCCCGGGGCACGAGGGGGCGTGGAAGGCGGCCGACGTGGAGCTGGAGCAGGACCCCAACCGTCCGTTTGCCTACATGTGCGGCTTCGTCAACTTCGACTTCCAGATCTACGACCTCAGCAACACGGCGAGTCCGAAGAAGATCTTTCAGTGGAGCATCGAGAATCCCGAGCTGCACCGTGGCATCGGCGCGATGGACGGCAAGTACTTCAAGATCGGCAGGCGCTACTTCTATGCGCAGTCGTTCCAGTTCCAGCAGGGGACACCCGATGCCGATCTCGGGGCGGTGATCTTCGACGTGACCGGGCTCCCTGACGCGTCCAAGGTCAAGGAAGTGGCCCGCATCCGGTATCCGCAGTCACTGGGCGGCTTCCACAACAGCTTCGCGTACAAGCACTCCGACGGTCGGGCGCTGTACTTCGCCACGGTCAATGCGTCGAAGGCACTGATCTATGACCTCGACAAGGTGGTCGCCGGTGCCGATCCGAGCACGTGGCTGATCGGTGAGGTCCCCAATCCGACGCCGATGAAGCAGACCGGGGCCGGCGGCTATCACGACTTCTACGTCGGCTTCGATCCAGCGGCGCAACAGGACAAGTTCTACGGCGCGGGACTCGGAGGCTATTCGGTGTTCGACGTGACCAAGCCGGAAATGCCGAAGCAGGCCTTCACGATCACGAGCCTGGGGATGGACCTCGCCCATACCTTCACGCCGTCGCCCGATGGGCGCTATGCCGTGACCGAGACCGAGTACCAGTACACGCCGCTGCGCATCTGGGACCTGAAGGACGGCCAGTCGGGGAAGACGCAGAACATCGACCAGCCGATCAGCGCCTGGACGTCCGATTGGCGCACGCTCGCCCACAACCACGAGGTGCGCTGGCCCTACGTCTTCGTCTCGGCGTATGAAGACGGGTTGCAGGTCTTCAACCTCAAGGATCCGAAGAAGCCGGTCACCGAGGGGCATTTCTACACCTGCAACTGCGAACACGAGAAGGGATTCGGCGGCAGCCTCGAGAACGGGTGGCAGAGCGAGAACTCGGTCATGCAGGGCGCGTTCGGGATCGACGTGCGCAACCACGACGGACTCGTGGTCATCTCCGATATGCGCACTGGCCTCTGGATCTTCCGAATGGATGGCTTCACGGGCTGGAAGGGGAGCGATCACGGCGTCCCGGACATCTCCAGCGTGCAGGACTGGGATCGCGGTCCGAAGGCGATGAAGACCAAGGCCAACTGAGGGGCAGCGGATGTCGTCGCTGCTGCATGCTGCCGCGGTGGTCGCGGTCGCGCTCGGCGTCGCGAGCGGGCCGTTCGACATTCAGCTCAACAGCACGCCCAAGGTGCCGACGGCGCGTGGCGAGGCCCGCCTCGTGTATGCGTCCTCGCCCTTCGGCGTAGCGGTTACTGCCGACGGACGATCACGGTACGACGTGCAGGTGACAGCGTCGGGACTCCCCGATCCCGCCACGCTCGGCGCGTACACGGCCTACGTGGCGTGGGAGGTCTCGACCGACCTCGCGCACTGGCAGCGGTTGGGCGCCGTGACCAACGGGAACTCGACCGTCGGGCAGGCGATGCGCAACAAGTTCCTCCTGGTCATCACCGCCGAGGCCACGGCGACGACGGCCGTGCATGCCGGACCCACGGTGCTGCACGGGATCTCGCCGAGTGGCTGGCTTCAGTCGTTCATGTCGCATCCGTTGTTCCGGGGAATTTCCCAGTGATTGAAGGGTTCGCGCGAGCTTCGCGATCCGGCCGTCTGGCAGCTGCAACGGCGCGCAGCATGGTCACGCTGGCCTTGCTGGGCGCGCTGGTAACGACGCCACTCACCGCGCAGTCGCGACAGCCGCCGAAGAAGAAGGCGGACAGTACGGCATCGACGAAGGCAGACAGCGCGGCCACGAAGGGCATGCACGACATGCACGCGATGCCGGGCGACACCATCCGCAAGGATTCCAGCAAGGCCGCGTCGCCGACCGACCCCATGGCCGGCATGGATCACGCGCAGCACATGCCGATCCCCATGCCGAAAGGGATGCCGATGATGCCGGGACTCATGGGGCTACGCCCCCCGGTGACGCCGTTCCTTCCGGGGGCGGGCGTCGATCCGCGCACCCTGCCGATGGTCAAGCCGACCAGCACGCGACACCTGAAGAACGGCGACACGCTCGACCTCTCGGCCGGACTCGTCAGGCGCGCGGTGCGCGGCAAGACGTTCGTGATGTACGCCTTCAACGGCCAGGTCCCCGGGCCGCTCCTGCGCGTGGCGAAGGGGGCGACCATCACCGTGCGCTTCCACAATCGCATCGACCTGCCGAGCACCGTGCACTGGCACGGATTGCGGCTGGAAAACGAGTTCGACGGCGTGCCGGGCCTGACGCAGCCGGAGGTGGCGCCGGGCGGGAGCTTCACCTATCGCGTGCACTTCCCCGACGCCGGCGTCTACTGGTACCACCCGCACGTGCGCGAGGACATCGAGCAGGCCATGGGGCTGTTCGGCAACATGATCGTGGACTCGCCCGAGCCGAACTACTACTCACCGGCCAACCGCGAGCAGTCGCTCGTGCTCAACGACCTGTTGATCCACGAGGGGGCGCTCGTCCCGTTCGGCAAGGAGGCCCCCGACTTCGCGCTGATGGGTCGGGTGGGGAACGTGCTCACCGTCAACGGCGAGACGCGCTACACCCTGTTGGCCGCCAAGGGAGAGGTGGTGCGCTTCTACCTCACGAACGTGTCCAACTCCCGCACCTGGAACGTCTCGTTCTCCAACGCCCGCATGAAGGTGGTGGCGTCGGACGTGAGCCGCTTCGAGCGCGAGGAGTGGATCGAGAGCGTGGTGCTGGCGCCGGCCGAGCGCTACGTGATCGATGTGCGCTTCGACCAGACGGGGACGTCGACACTCGTGAACGCCGTGCAGGCGATCGATCACTACGCCGGCGAGTTCGTGCCGGCGGTCGACACGTTAGGCGCGGTGACCGTCACGCGGGTGCCGGCGCGTCCCGATCACGGGGCGCGCTTCTCCGTCCTGCGCGACGTTCCCCAGGTGTCGCGCGACATCGACCGCTTCCGTCCGTTCTTCGACAAGGCTCCCGACAAATCGCTGACCCTGACCGTGCAGGTGAACGCGCTGCCGCTGATCACCGTGCAGTTCATGAACGTCGATACGGCGTACTTTGCGCCGGTGGAGTGGAACGACGGCATGCCGGACATGAACTGGCTGTCGACGAGCAAGCAGGTGCGCTGGATCCTGCGCGACAATGCGACGGGCGACGAGAACATGGCCATCGACTGGCGCGTGAAGGTCGGGTCCATCGTGAAGCTGCGGATCTTCAACGATCCCAAGTCGTTCCACCCCATGCAGCACCCCATCCACCTGCACGGACAGCGCATGCTGGTGGTCTCGCGCGACGGTGTGCGGACCTCGAACATGGTCTGGAAGGACACCGCGCTGATTCCGGTCGGGAGCACCGTGGACCTGCTGATCGATGCCAGCAATCCGGGGGCGTGGATGCTGCACTGCCACATCGCCGAGCACCTCGGGTCGGACATGATGGGCGTGATGCGCGTGATGCCGTAGCAGCGGGGTTGGGCTGGGCGCGGCCCCCTCCGCCGTGCGATTCGGAGCCGCTGGGACCTCCCGGCAGGCGTTGCGCCTCCCCAATTTCCCGCCATGCCGCCTCCTCCCCCGCCACACGTCATCACCCGTCGCTCGGTCGCCAGCTGGGTCATCTATGACCTGGCCAATACGATCTTCACGATGGGGATCGTCTCGCTGTACTTCTCGCTTTGGGTGCGGGATTCGGTGGGGGCCGAACGTGCCGACTCGGTGTACGGCACCATCACCGCCGTGTCGATGGGGATCATCTTCGTGCTGTCGCCGCTGCTCGGCGCCATGAGCGACCGCGCGTCGCGGCGCATGCCCTTCCTCATCGTCTCCACCGTACTGTGCGTGTCGTTCACCATGCTGCTCGGACGCATCGGGACGACCGGCACCATCATCGCCTTCATCGTCGCCAACGCCGCGTACCAGGCCGGCCTCCAGTTCTACGACGCGATGCTGGCGGACGTGTCGACGGAGGCCAATCGCGGGCGGATCTCGGGCATCGGCGTCGGGGTGGGATATCTCGGATCGTACATCGCCGTCGGGCTCGGCCTCACGCTCGGGACCGAGGACAAGACCCGGCTCTTCCTCTACATCGCCCTGGCGTTCCTGGTCCTCTCGCTGCCGTGCTTCCTGTTCGTGCGCGAGCGCGGCAACCCCAACCCGCGACCGATCTTCAGGCTGCGCGACCTCATCACGTCGGTCACCGACACCGTCGCCACGTTGCGGGACGGCACCAAGTATCCCGGACTCGGCCGCTTCCTCTTCGGGCGCATCTTCTACACCGATGCGATCAACACCGTGATCGCGATCATGTCGCTGTACACCGTCAACGTCGCCATCGCGCACGGCGAGTCGAAGGTGCAGGGGGAGAAGACCGCGCAGCTCGTGATGATGGGGGCGATCACCTTTGCGGTGCTCGGCGGCTTCACGTGGGGATGGCTTGTGGACCGCTTCGGTCCCAAGCGCACGCTCAACGCCGTCCTTGCGCTGTGGGTCGTCGTCTTCTCTCTGGCGGCCATGATGGGACTCTCGTCGCTGCCGCTCTGGGTGCTGTACGTCGTGGCTGCGGGGGCAGGAGTCGCGCTCGGTGGGATCTGGGCCGCCGATCGTCCGCTCATGCTTCGGCTTACCCCTCCGGATCGCATCGGAGAGTTCTACGGCCTGTACAACATGGTCGGGCGATTCTCGGCGGTGATCGGTCCGTCCATCTGGGCCATCACCGCCCAGCTGACCATCGGTCGCAACATGGCGCCCGAACGCGGGCAGGGTATCGGCGTGCTCGTGCTGCTGGGCATGATCATCATCAGCTGGTTCATCCTGCGGCGCGTGGATGACACGCCACGCGACTGGGTGGCGATGGGGGAAGATCGTCACGCGGCGCCGACGGCGACCCTTGCCTCGGGGGTGTAGCACGTTCGCGTGCGTGGAATGCGGCGGCCATGCGGCAGCTATGCGACACCCCCGCTGCCTACCGTTGTTACACCCCGCGCTGAGTCTTCCTCTTCGGAGCTGCTCGACCAATGATCGACACCACCCTCAACCCGCACGTCATCGGCCGTGGTGCGTCGCCCACCCTCGCCATCAACGAGCGCACGAAGGCGCTGGCGGCACGAGGACGCGACGTGTACCGGCTCGGCTTCGGGCAATCGCCATTCCCCGTGCCGGCGCGGGTCGTCGAGTCGCTGCGCGCGAACGCCGCCGCGAAGGACTATGATCCGAGCCGCGGCCTGCCCGAACTGCGCGATGCGGTCGCCGGCTGGTTTCGCCGCCGCGGGGTGGAGGCGCACGCCGACAACGTCGTCATCGGTCCCGGGTCGAAGGAGCTGATCTTCCTCGTGCAGCTGGCGAGGAACTCGGAATTGCTCCTGCCGTCGCCAAGCTGGGTCTCGTACGCGCCGCAGGCGGGGGTGCTGGGACTGCCCGTGACCTGGATCCCGACCGACATGGAGGGTCGCTGGTCGCCGACGCCGGAGGCGCTGGCTCATGCGTGCGCGACGCCACCGACGCGCCCGCGGCTGCTCCTGCTCAACTCGCCCTCCAACCCGACTGGCGTGTCGCTGCGCGGGCCGCAGCTGGCGGCGCTCGCCGAGGTCGCGCGACAGCACCGTGTGCTGGTGCTCTCGGATGAGATATACGGAGAACTGGATCACGCCGGTGCCCACGTCTCCATGGCCAGCCACTATCCGGAGGGAACGATCGTCACCGGGGGGCTGAGCAAGTGGTGCGGCGCCGGCGGGTGGCGGCTCGGCACGGCGCTCTTTCCCCCGGGGCTGCGGTGGTTGCAGGAGGCAGTCGTCGGGCTGGCCAGCGAGACGTACTCCCCCGCGGCGGCGCCCATCCAGCGCGCGGCGATCACCGCATACGCCGGCGGCGACGACCTCGATCTGTACGTGGTCCGGTCGCGGCGGATCATGGCGGCGCTCGGACAGGCCGTGACCCGACGGCTGACTGACGCCCGTGTGCACGTGGCATCGCCGGACGGGGGATTCTACCTCTTTCCCGAGTTTGGACACTATCGGGAGGCGTTCGCCCAGCGCGACATCACGACCGGTAGCGAGCTGTGCGAGCGGCTGCTGGAGGACACGGGGGTCGCGCTGCTCCCGGGCGCCCCGTTCGGCCGTCCGGTCGCCGAGTTGTCGGCACGGCTGTCGTATGTCGACTTCGACGGGGCTGCGGCTCTGGACGCGGTGGCCTCGAGCGCCGAAGGACCGGTCGATGACGCCTTTTTGCAGCGGCACTGCGGCCGGGTGCTGGAGGGGGCAACGCGCATTGGTGCCTGGCTGCGCGGGTGAAGCGGCAGTCGCACGCCTTGGCGACGCCCGGACGTTAGGCGAGAGGGCCGTAGGCAAGGACGGTGGGACGGCGCGCCGGGATGGTGCGGACACGACGCGAGCGGTACGTTCGTGCGCGTACCTCTACAGGAGCCGATCCATGTTTCCACAGCGTCGCGTGAGCGGATTGCTGGTATTGTGCGTCCTCGCCATTTCCGCCTGTGGCGGGGAGCAGAAGTCGGCCCCTCCCGCCGTCCCCGACGTGCAGACCCGCGAGGTCAGCTACACCGCCGGGGCCACACCGCTCAACGGATTCGTCGCCTGGGATGCCACGGTGCAGGGCAAGCGCCCCGGCGTGATTGTCGTGCATGAGTGGTGGGGGCACAACGAGCACTCCAACGAACAGGCTCGGCGCCTGGCGCGCGCCGGATTCGTCGGCTTCGCGCTCGACATGTACGGCGACGGAAAGAACACGGCGCACCCCGACTCGGCGATGGCGTTCATGCAGGCCGCCACGGGCAACATGGATGCGATGGTGGCACGCTTCGAGGCCGCGCTGGAACAGCTCAAGGCCGACCCGAACGTCGATCCGACGCGCATCGCGGCGATCGGCTACTGCTTCGGCGGCGCAGTGGTGCTCGGCATGGCCCAGAGCGGGATGGACCTTCAGGCGGTCGTGAGCTTCCACGGCGCCATGCCGCCGGTCGTCGAGGTGCCGCTCGGCAGCGTCGAGGCGCGCATGCTCGTGCTGAACGGGGGAGCCGACCCCATGGTACCGATGGCTGCCGTCGACAGCTTTGCGACGCGCCTTCGTGTTGCTGGGGCGACGGTGGAAGTGGTCAACTATCCGACCGCCATGCACGGCTTCACCAACCCCAAGGCGGAGTCGTTCGGGATGGCGGGACTCAAGTACGACGCAACGGCCGACGAGGAGTCGTGGGCGGCGATGTTGAAGCTGCTGGAGGAGGTGTTTCGCGCGCCGTGACAGCGCCGGGATCCTCGCGCGCGCCGTGGATGTCACGCGCGTCGCGCGCACGGATCCCCGCGGCCCTCGCGCGCAGCGCATCAGCGCATCAGCGCATCAGCGCGCCAGCCGCCCCGACAACCGAGTGACCGGATCGGCAACCGACTGCATGCGCCCCACCCGGACGACATCCTGGTCGCGATAGGAGATCATCGGGATGAACCCGGCCTCCAGCAGCGCGATCGCATCCTCCTCGCGCATCACGACCTCGGCACACGGCTTGGCCGCCACCTCTCCGTCACGACGCGTCAGGTGCAACGGGAGCCCGCCGATTGCCGACGACGCCCCGACCGCGAGTCCCGATCCGCGCTCGCTGAACCCCTGGGCGAGCAACGTGGCGCAGAAGAGCGCGGGATTGCCCCACAGGTACGAGTTGTGCGAGTCGGCGTTCTCGAGTTCCTCGAAGTTGAAGCGCTCGCACGCATCAGTCTCCTTTCCGTACGGGAGCCTGAGCAGGACGCGAGGAAGGGCGAGTCCCAAATGACCGGCCGCCGGTCCTGATCGCAGGTGCGCCCACGCGGCCGCGGCCTCGTCGCCGAGCGAGCCGAGCGCGAGGTCGGGGTGCGCCTCGGCGAGCCACGGGGCGTTGAGCGCGGCCCCGACCTCGGCGAGCCGATCGAGCATGGCGATGTCGTCAGTGCTCCCGCCGAATGAATAGTGCGCCACGAGGACTCCCCATCCGCCGTGCTCGCCGGGGGCAAGCGTGGCCAGTCGGTCGTAGAGTTGCGTCTGGCGGGCGTTGGCGGCGGTGGTCAGGTCCGTGAGCACGGCATCTCGGCCGACATCCACCAGGTGCACCTGCAGGCGTTCACTGGTGTCGACTTCTCGCACCAAGCGGTACATCCCGCGCCACAGCGACTCCAGCGCCTGGAATTGTGGGTGGTGCAACACGAGGCGCATCACCGACGCGATCGACGCATCGGCCTGGGCAATCATCTCGCCCTGGCGCGGGTCGGGACGATCGACCAGGTGCGGCGCCATGGCGCGCTGGATGAAGTCGTATAGCGCTTCGTCCGCCCCACCGCCGGCGGCCGCCTGCGGAGTCTCCATGCCGACGATGGAATCGAGCAGGCTTCCCGCGAGCGGCGCTGCGGGGCGGGCCTTCGTCGGCGCCCGAGGAACCGACAGCTCGGCGGCGGTGCGCCGGAAGGTGGCGGGGTCGACCAGACGCTCCCGCACCTCGCGCAGTCTGGCGAACTGCGGCACGCGTTCCAGCAGCCGGTCGGGATGGAAGTCGTCCAGTTCGCGGATCTGCACGTCGGCCACGACGCCGCTGCCGAGGTCAAGGTGAAGCGACGGTGACACGCGGGCGAGCACGTCGTCGAAGTCATCCCGATCGACGCGCCATGCGCGCGCGCTCCCTAGCGTCACCCCGCTCGCCCCCGGCGGCGACCCCGCCGCAGACCCTGCGCTGAAGTCGCCGCAAACCGCGAGCCGAAAAGTCGCGTCGTCAACCCGATGGGATTCGTCGCGCGCTGAGGGATCGCGACCGAGGTCGAGGTCCAGGTTCACCTCGGAGGAGGAGCGGTCGTACGCCATCGAGCAACCTCGCGGTGCGGGAAGAGATCCCTACCATAGCACCGAACCTGCCGATGCGTAGGAGCGAGGTCGCCTGGCTGTGGCCGTCCAGTGCCGCGCGAGCGCTTGCCGCGGCGACCGACGCCGCCCAGCTTCCGGCGATTTCCGCACTCTCGACAGGTCGCCGTGCCCGCACACGATGTGATCATCATTGGAGCCGGCCTCGCGGGCCTCACCGCCGCCTGCGTGCTGACAGAGTCCGGGCGCACGGTCACGGTGCTGGAGGGTTCTCGGTACGCCGGGGGGCGGATCCGGACCGTCACCGACATCGCGACCGGGCGCGCGTTGGCCGACCTCGGTCCCACATGGGTGTGGCCCACCTATCAACCTGTGGTAGCCGCGTGGCTGCACCGGCTTCGGATCGCCACCTTTCCCCAATACGATGACGGGGACGGAATTCTCGACGGCTGGGGCGCCGGTGTCGAGCGCCATCTCATTCCGGGACAGGCAGGCATCGCGCGCGTAGTCGGCGGACCTGGTGCCCTGATCGCCGCGCTGGCCGCTCGACTGCCCGAGGGCACGGTATCGACGGGTAGGCCCGTCGCGCGCGTGGAGGAGCACGATGGCGCGACGATCGGCGTCGGGTTGGCCTCGGGCGAGACGCTGCGCGCGAGGTTCGTCATCCTCGCCGTGCCGCTGCGCGTCGCCGCCTCTACCGTCGCGCTCCCCGGCCTCGATCCGGCCCTGATGTCAGCGATGCGCCGTACCCCAACGTGGATGAGCAGCCAGGCCAAGGCCGTCGCCCTCTACGATCGTCCGTTCTGGCGTGCGGCCGGCCTGTCGGGGCGAATCGCCAGCCGCAACGGGCCGTTGGGCGAGGCGCACGACCACACGCCGCATGACGAGGGCGTGGGGGCAATCTTCGGTTTCGTCGGGTGGTCGCCGTCGCAGCGCCGCGCCGATCCACCGGGCTTGCAGCGCGCGATCGTCGCGCAGTTGGGGCGCTGCCTGGGGCAGCAGGGGGAGCGACCGACGGCGCTGCACATCCAGGACTGGGCGACGAGTCCGTTTGTCGCCACCGCCGCAGACATCGATGAGTTGCCGGAGCACCCGGCGGTGGGGCCGACCATCCTGCGGACGCCACAGTTTGATGGCAGGCTGCTGCTCGCCGCGTCGGAGACGTCGCACGTGAGCCCCGGCCTGATCGAAGGGGCGCTCGCGGCGGGGGAGCGGGCGGCCCAGCAAGTGCTGGCAATGAGTTCCGGCTAGCCGAGCGATCAGAACCGCTGCAGGTCCCGTCCCGACACGACCTTCCCAGCGAACGTAGATCGCACCTCAACGAGCAGCTGCTCGTCCGTGCTCCCGAAGTACAACTGGTGGTACAGCACGAGGACCCCCGGGCGCGCCGCCGTCGCGATCTCGCCCAGCTGCGTCGCCGACGTGTGCGCTTGCGCGTGATACGGCTGCCGGGACGGCGACATCGAGGCGAAGCCGGCATCGGAGTACACCTCGTGAATCAGCACGTCGCAGCCGTTGCACTCGCGGGCAATCGCGGGGTTGGCGCGCGCGTCACCGCTGATGACGATCGTCCGGTCGGGGGTCTGGATGCGATAGCCGAACGCGGTCTTCCATGCGCTGTGCGGCACCCGGAAGGCGCGCACCGTGACGCGCGCGTCGCGAAACACCTCACCTTCCGCGATCTCGTGCACGTTGCCCCGATAGCCCTCGGCCGATGGTCCGCCCGCGCTGGCAATCCGCTCGCGAATGTCCTCGACGTTTCCCTGCTCGATGCTCGACACCAGCCGTTGCGTGCCGGGTGGGCCGAATACCTCCAGCGGCGCTCGGCGCCCCTGGATCCACGGCGTGAACATCACGTCGTTCAGCCCCAAGGTGTGGTCGGAGTGCAGGTGCGTGAGAAAGACGTGCCCGAGCCGCGGCGGCTGCAGCGCCAGTATTCCTGCGCGGGCCGCCGCCGACGCACGCCGCACGATTCCGGTGCCCGCATCGAACAGGTAGGCGACGCTGTCGACGACGATGGCGACGCCGGGTCCCTCACGGTCGGGATCGGGAATCGGGGTGCCGGTGCCGAGCAGGATGATCGTGGTGCGGCCGCCTTGGGCCGGCGCGGAGGTCGGGGAGAGCCCCGCGAGCGCGAGCAGCAGCAAGACATGGCCGGTCAGGCGTACGCCGGAACGCTCGAGGGTCCTGCGGCGTGCGCCCGGGGCGTGCGGAGCATGGAACGACGTGACGGTCATGGGATGTCCCGGTCGAAGACTGGAGGTCATCTCGAAATCGGTTGTCGGATTCTGCCCGACGCTGCTCCGTCGCAACATGCCGATTCATTCTCGAGTGAACTAATGCGGTCCCTGCGTTACCACATTCGCGGGCAACAAGCAACCATCGTGATGCGTAGTGTCGCATATGGTGGCACGCGTTCGCGCGATGCAATCGACGCCGGCCTGATGCAGAGCCGCACGTGCTCCATCGACGCCAGCGACCGTCCGTCGTCGATGCACATCCCATGTCCCATTTCACCGTCGCAGAGGGAGCATGATCCGCCCCATCGTTGGTCTCGCGCTCGCCGCGCTGCTCATCGTGCCCGCCACCACCACCGCCCAAACGGGCGAAGCACTCATCAAGAAGCTCGGCGCGAGCAACCCCGTTTCCAACCCCGGCTTCCCGGCAGATCCGACGGCCGAGTACAAGATCGCGTGGAACGTCACCGCCGGCCCGAAGGAGCCTGGGGAACTCGTGGACGGGTTCCGCCGTCCCGCCAA
>Ga0154020_10006068_pt1 | contig 14164 bp, 16 predicted proteins | sample Klosneuvirus_201_FD_109709 | JGI IMG/M metagenome (GOLD analysis project Ga0154020, IMG submission 109709) | Active sludge microbial communities from wastewater, Klosterneuburg, Austria - Klosneuvirus_20160825_MG | ecosystem: Engineered > WWTP > Aerobic digester > Activated sludge | place...
AATGAATTCGATGACGCCGATAGCTTCGCTTGCAGGCTCGATTAGTGGCGTGGTTAGGTCAAGACTGGGCCCAAGTGGCGCCGGCGATAAAGTAAACGCCGGTGCAGATCAGGATATTTATAACGCACTTGGTACAATTGAAAGAAGAAGTCAGGGATTAATGCACTTTGTAGAATCATACCGGGACTTGACCCGTATCCCCGTCCCGGATGTTAAAATTGTCGCCGTCGCTGAGTTGCTTTCCCGAGTCGACCGATTAATGGAGAAACCGCTTGCAGAGATTGGTGCTTCACGGACAACATCAATAGTCCCAGGCAGTCTAACCCTGGCTTGCGACCCGGATCTCATTGAGCAAGTCCTTATCAATCTCTATAGCAATGCAGTGTGGGCGCTTCGAGGTACCGAGCAACCGTGCCTTGAGGTCAGCGCACGAATCAACCGGGAGGGTCGTGTAGTTATGGAAGTAAAAGACAATGGCCCCGGCATTCTGCCCGCCGTCATCGATAAGATTTTCATTCCCTTCTTCACAACAAGAAAAGGCGGCAGCGGCATTGGACTTGCAGTGTCACGTCAGATAGTGCGCCTGCATAACGGTAACATCGCGGTTACTTCCATCCCCGGTGAAAGTACAGTATTCAGTTTGAGTTTCTAGTCTAACCTTCGACTCTTTGGACGCCATTCAATTAGACAAGTGCACCAACTTAGCCGCGATCAAAATGTGGAAGTTGATCCGGGATCGGAATGGAAATCTCGACATAGCCCATAAAGACTGTACCTTCAAATAGAGGTATCTGGTGAATGATCTTCTTCTGTCCATTCTTCTGAATTGTATAGTGATTTGGTTGGTGTGACTCATACATTGCCGCCAACTTCGACCTCGACGGTTCCGGATGACATGCCAAGACATCACTTCCGATGAGCTTGGCACCACCGTCAGCAGAAAACGTCGAGATTGAGGTGGGATTCATTTCTGTGATAGTACCGCTTTCGTCAGTGACAGTAATCGCGACCGCAACGTGGCTTGTCCATTGATCAGCAGTCATCGATGATTCCTTTCATGTTTGCCATATAGTGGGAAAGATACACTAAACTCGTTGAAGTGAGAAGCTTCGCGATACAGATTGCCGAAACGCCAGCTATCGCAATGTCGTACCATGACTTACATCGTGTCGAAAAAGTACCCACCAGCGAGCCAAACATGACCTGGACAGAGTTGTGCTCAGCTTTCCGAGACTGACATTGTCTTCGTTCGTCGCCCGCGAAGGATCATAAAAGGGCGGCAGTGTTGCTACCCAAGAACCAACAAATCATGTTGTTGAACAAATTTCTTATTGTGTATATATTCCTATTTAGGAACTATTGCCATAAAGGCTGGTTGCAGGTACTATGGAGAAGAACATCGACATATCGCCAGTGATGGTTGAATTCGAAAAGGTGTTGCGCGCTAAGGGCTTGAGGATTACTCACCAGAGGACAGAAATCTTCAAAGCGCTTTTGAAACATGCAGATCACCCGACAGCGGAGAATGTATTCAATCAGGTCAGGAAGCATCTGAAGTCAATTTCCCTTGATACAGTCTATAGGACGATTGCGACATTTGAAGAATATGGTCTGATTAAAAGAGTGCACCACATCGACAATGCGACCCGATTCGACACTAACACCGAAGACCATCACCATCTTGTCTGCTCGAAATGCAACAAAATTGAGGATTTCTATTGGTCTGACTTTGACCAGATGAAGACACCGAAGTCTATTTCCCACTGGAGCAATATCGCGGTCAAGCACGTTGTGATCGAGGGTCTATGTGCGAGCTGTCAGAGCAAAAAGTAGATCGGCATGCAACACTCATGGAACAGGATATGGGCATCAAAACGAAAACTTACTATTTAATAATCACGTGTCTTACACAAAATGAATTGAGGAGTGGTAATGGCAGAAAAGCATGACGAAAGTGCAGCCAAATGTCCGATAACGGGCGCAATGAAAAAGAACGGACCAGGAACTTCAAATCGAGACTGGTGGCCAAATCAACTGAACCTTAACATCCTACATCAGCATTCCCCTTTATCGAATCCAATGGGCGAGAAGTTCAACTACTCAGAAGAGTTCAAAAGCCTTGATTTGAAGGCTGTGAAGAAGGACCTCTACGAACTGATGACTTCATCACAAGATTGGTGGCCCGCTGATTTCGGTCACTATGGGCCATTGTTCATTCGAATGGCGTGGCACAGCGCCGGGACTTATCGCGTGGGTGATGGGCGCGGCGGAGCTGGTACAGGGACACAACGCTTTGCACCCCTCAATAGCTGGCCAGACAATGCAAACCTTGACAAAGCACGAAGACTGCTTTGGCCGATCAAACAGAAATATGGTCGGAAGATTTCCTGGGCTGACCTGATGATACTCGCCGGCAATTGCGCGCTGGAATCGATGGGATTCAAGACTTTTGGTTTCGGTGGCGGCCGCGCCGATGTGTGGGAACCAGAAGAGGACATATATTGGGGCGCAGAATCCGAATGGTTGGGCGACAAGCGTTATACGGGCGAGCGCGACTTGGAGAATCCCCTTGCTGCCGTGCAGATGGGATTAATCTATGTAAATCCGGAGGGACCAAACGGAGTACCGGACGCAATCGCTTCAGGGCGCGATATTCGGGAGACTTTCGCGCGCATGGCAATGAATGATGAAGAAACCGTCGCGTTAGTTGCCGGAGGACATACTTTCGGTAAGTGTCATGGCGCAGGTGATGCGGCTCTTGTTGGCGCCGAACCCGAGGGCGCGAGTATTGAAGAGCAAGGATTGGGCTGGAAGAGTCGATTCGGCAGCGGCAAGGGTGGTGACACGATTACAAGCGGTATCGAAGGAGCGTGGACTCCAACTCCAACAAAGTGGGATAATAGCTACTTTGATACTCTCTTCGGCTATGATTGGAACCTGGTTAAGAGCCCGGCAGGCGCAAATCAATGGGTTCCGGCTGATCCGGCCGCTGCGAGCACAGTACCCCATGCTCATGATCCTTCGAAAAAGACGGCACCAATCATGACGACCGCTGACATGGCTTTGCGTATGGACCCAATCTATAAGCCGATCTCCAAGCGCTTCCATGAGAATCCCAAAGAATTTGCCGACGCTTTCGCACGAGCATGGTTCAAACTTACGCACCGTGACATGGGTCCGCGTCCCCGCTATCTGGGACCGGAAGTTCCCGCAGAGGAGCTGATTTGGCAAGATCCGATACCGGCTGTCAACCACGAGTTGGTTTCTCCGCAAGATGTTGCGACTCTCAAAGGCAAGGTTCTCGCATCCGGGCTTTCGATTTCAGAGATGATCTCCACAGCGTGGGCATCAGCTTCGACGTTTCGTGGCTCCGATATGCGTGGCGGAGCAAATGGTGCACGCATTCGCCTTGCACCTCAAAAGGACTGGAAAGTTAACCAACCTGATCAATTGGCAAAGGTTCTGAAGGCGTTGGAAGTCATTCGGGAAGAATTCAATCGTGCGCAGACTGGGACCAAGAAAGTCTCACTTGCAGACTTGATCGTGCTCGCTGGCTGTGCCGCTGTTGAAAAGGCGGCGAAGGATGCGGGCATAAATATGTCAGTACCCTTCACACCCGGACGCATGGATGCTTCTCAGGAACAAACCGATGTGGAAGCACTTGCCGTCCTTGAACCAAAGGCAGATGGTTTCCGAAACTATGTACGCGAGGATCGCGGATTGCGTGCGGAAGAGTTGTTACTGGACCGAGCGAATTTGCTGACTCTGACCGCTCCTGAGATGACAGTTCTCGTCGGAGGATTGCGCGTTCTCAACACGAATACCGGACAGTCAAAGCACGGTGTCTTCACCAAGAAGCCCGGCGCTCTGACTAACGACTTTTTCGTAAATCTGCTCGACATGAGCGTAGAATGGCGTACCTCAACTGAGTCGAAGGAAATCTTCGAGGGGCGAGACCGGAAGACCGGTGAAGTTAAGTGGACCGGCACACGTGTGGATCTTGTATTTGGTTCGCATTCCCAGCTGCGAGCCCTCGCAGAAGTCTACGCTTGTGATGACTCCAAAGAGAAGTTTGTAAATGACTTCGTCGCGGCTTGGAACAAGGTCATGAATCTCGATCGTTTTGATCTCGCCTGATCTGATAAGACATGATTGACAAGAGTAAGGTCGGGTAATTCCCGACCTTACTTTACAGTGTCGACTCCCACCTATGTCCTCGGTCAGTTGCAACCAGAATAGAGAAGATCGCCTTACGCCTTCTTCAATTTTTGTACCGAAGCCTTGACCATTTTGGTAAGTACTGCCAGTTCCACGTCTTTGAGTTTGCTAATGTACAAACAACCTTTGCCCCTCTTGTGCTTGCCCAACTTGGCTAATAGATCAGCTTGGTGTTCCAGCCCACCCATCAGGTAGATGGAAATGGCACCTTTGCGGGGTGAAAATCCAACCATAAACCAATCACCTTCACGCCCGCTTGCACCGACATATTGATATTCGCCGAACCCGACGATGCTCGATCCCCACATCCTAGGTTGTTATTTCGTGACCTTCGCCATCAGTTCGGCAATCGTCTGACAATCTGCGCGACGATCGGCGTCCGGTATCGCTGCCAAAAACTTGGCGACACTATTAGCAGTTGGCTTTGTTTTCAATTCAGCCATTCCAAGTCCTCCTTCTCGAATTCTAGCTCCGGTTCAAACACAGGTTGTCCTTAACTCAAAGGACTGAGATCAAGTATATAGCACATGCGAATAATCGAATTGCGCTTCAAATGCCAACCATTTCGGCAAGTTCGCCCACGGCCAGTGTTGCCCAAAGGACAACAAGACCCAAGACAATTTTGAGAGCAAGTGGTATCGAAAACCCGAGTTTCTTCTTAAGCAGATGATTAGTATGCGGCAGATAGATTAGAGATAGAATGAGATAGAACATCCCCGGAACTGGATGCACAAAAAGCAGATTCGCGATGCCAACGACAATGAAGATACTGCAGAAGGTCCAACTGAGTATGTTGGATGTCGCAATCTTGTCGCTTGTTAGAACCCTGTCGCTCACTTCTCCATGCCTTCTGTTGTGGCGCCGGCCTGACGAAACAGTGCTGCCGAAACTACGAACATGACCACGAAGAATCCGTTGAGAACAAACAATCCAACTATTCCGGGCGGTTCGTTCAGTGTGGCACGGTCAACCATCAACGCAATCAATGGGACTATCACCTGGGCAATTGCAGTGGCATACAGTGCTTTCGCCATACCGTGCGGTTTGAGTCGCGCTATAGCTGCACCAATGATGCCAATCTGGAGCACAGCGAAATACAACATGTTGAGGCCGCCCGGTTCACCGATGATACCGACAGCGAGGTTCACCCACACGAGCAATAATCCTGCCACCACCGCAATGCCGACTGCGGCACGATATGCGATGTTGTCTGACATTCGTGAGATCAGTACATACGAAAGACCAGTGCTGAATATGAGAGCCCCCATGATTATGAAATCGCGCGGGTCCCAGTCAATTTCTTCGCTAAACTGCATTGCCACCAGTGGTACCATCAAGATGAGCGCAGTCACAATCGCTACGAGTATGACCTGTTTGCGGAGTCGTAATTCCATAGTTACCTCTTATTGTCTTTTTCCGCGAGGCGAATACCTCGCCTTATATCGTTTTCTGTTCATCGGGAGCAACTCCCCTGATTAGTTCTTCAAGAGCGGCCAGGTGGTTTTGAAATGCCTTTCGACCTACATTTGTAATTGAGTAGGAGGTATTCGATGACTTGCCGATAAATCGCTTCTTCACCTTGACATATCCGAGTTGCTCGAGGGTTGAGATATTGCTGGAGAGATTCCCATCGGAAGAGCCCAGTAGCAATTTTAGCGCCTTGAAGTCGATGCTGTCGTTCACCATAAGAGAGGCCATGATTCCCAACCTCGTCCGATTCTCGAAGCACTTGTTTATGTGATCAATGATTTGTTTCATCGCTCGTACTGCAAGTACATGATCACACCATACGCAGCTGTGACTACACCAAAACCTACGCCCCAAAGTATCAATCCCGCCCCGACCCAAAACGCAGCTAACAGCCCCAGCACTAACTCGACTACTCCGAACACAATGGTTTCAGAAAAGCTATACTTGCCTGCGCTGATGAGCGCCAGTCCGAAAAACACCAACATCGCCGAACAGACAAGCTCATACATTCCAAGACGGGCAAGAGCAGCTACAAAAACACCTCCGGCAAGTAGAGGCAATGCAAGATGGATTGCGAATCGACGCGACGCCATATTCCATAACTCTTTGCCGTGGCGCTTCGCCCTACGGAGTGTGAAGATGAAGGCGACAGCCAATGCTGAGACAAGCGTAAGAAAGAACACGCCGGTCACGGGACGAACGAGATCTGGCGACTGCCGCAATGCGATAAAAACCTCTTCGGAAAGCCAAACCGTATCGAGGATTCGACAAATGAAACGAAATGCAACTAGTCCGATAATACCAGCCGAAACCCCAGAGAGTCCGGACAGTGACACAAAAGTCGCGGACCGTGTCATTATAGAGTGAATCTGTTCAATTTGATCTACTGGCTGATCCGGATCTTGCATGCTACTCCTCATTCCAAAGCACTTTGATTTTCAAAGCAATATATGCTATTCTACGACTTCGTCAATCTCAGGTTTCAGTTTTTTGTTTCGGTTTATTCATCTAGTGGCGAGACTTAAGAATATGAAAGCCGAAAGGGTGGACCTTTCACGTTGCAGCAGAGTGACTTAACTGGCGCTGGAGCCACAATAGAATCAGTCTCACTAAGTGGCGTGATTCTGGGGTGATTATGTGTTCGTCATCAGAATATTCACTTCAATGCGAGAAAGTGGGCAATGTTCGAACGGCAATAGAAAGTACGCCCGAAGACTTGACCCTTCCTGCTTCGGTTAGCGGAATACATCACACTTCAACGCTTTGTGAGAATCTACACCCTCAATGAGCCGCGAAATCCTCTTGCGGCATAATAAGATTCGGCGCCGTTATGATACAGGAAGACCTTGCCGTAGCGGTAATCGGCGAAAATGGCGCCGCCGAGATCCCTGATGTCAGAAGGCGTCTTGATCCAGCTCGACGTCTTGGTATCGAATTGTCCAAGACTCTGTAGGTTTCGATACTCGTCTTCGGTTAGAATCTCAATTCCCATCGCGGACGCCATATCAATGGCGCTATTTTTCGGTTTATGCTCCTTCCTCGATTCAAGTGCATCGCGATCGTAACACACACTTCTGCGGCCCTTCGGACTTTCGGCGGAACAATCGACAAAGATGTATTCGCCGGTTTTCTTGTCATGGCCGACGACATCAGGTTCACCGCCTGAATTCTCCATCTCATAGAGTGACCACATTTTTTCGGCGTCGGCTTTCAGTCTTGCCTCGACTTCTTGCCACTCGGAGCCCTTGTGCCGTTTCATGTTTTTCTCAAAGCGGGATTTCAATACCACCAGGAGCTCGTCGCGATGTTTTGATGACAGCTGTCTCCCATTGTTCTTTTTCTTGCTCATGGTCCTACTCTAACTCAATTTCTCTTCACTGATTTCTATGAGACCGTCGCATTTAGTACCAATTACGGATGTCACCGTGCGTCAGTCATGATGATCGACATCACGAAACGGTCTAATCTGCAATTTGACGAACACCCTCGAACAATCGTTACATCTTTGGCCACAACCAGCCGAATGTGCCAGCTGTAACCACCGCAAATAGAAGACCATCAAAAACTGTCTTCAGGACAGTCCCCCAATTTCGACCATACCAAATTCCGCCTTGAAGTAACGCAAGCGAATATCCCATAAACGCCGAGCATCCGATAAAGCGAAAAACAGCGAGGTATGAGCTACCCGGCTGCACCGCATGCCACGCGATATAGGCGGAGAATATGCTGACCAAGACGCTGTACAAGAACCAGAGGACCAGACTTTTGCCCATGTTCATCTGACTGTTTTTGAGAACCGTCATTATCACAATCGGCCCCTTGTTGAGTTTCTCAACAAACTCAGGCGTACTGCAGTCCTTCATCGAATCAGCCCTTGGCAGCATATAGTCGCCAGCTGCAATGTTGAATGGCCTCATCTTGATCTGGCACCTTCTTGAAATCGTTTGCGTGGTATTTTAGGACCATGTGAATGATCGAGCTTACCACGAAAACAAAGACCGCTGAGAGCAAAATCGGCGCCCACAGTACTGTGATAAATTCCATAGTCGATATCTCCTATGACTTCTTCTTCTTTTAGATTTATGCAATTGAGTTCATGATGCCGGTACGAGTCCAGCTACGACATGAATAAGATTCGTGTGTCTCATGCGCAAGCATAAACTTGAGACGAAATGGCAGGGTGTGCGCGACGACAACTATTGAAGTATGCTCCTGGCAGGCAGAGTGGTGAGCGAAATGCCTCGTCGGTGGCAGTCCACTCGACAAATCGAACGACTAAATGGGAAACCTTAGTTTCAATTAATGGAGGTGGGGGGAATCGAACCCCCGTCCGAGATGAACGCCAATTAACCGTCTACGCGCGTGTCCTTTGCATTTAATCTCGCTGATCAGATCGCCGCAAGGCTAAAGCTACCAATCAGCCAGTCGTGCTGTTAATTTCGCCTCGCGTCCGCCCGACCGAGTCGTAAGGCTATCCATCAATTAACGGCGCTTTGCACAACGTCTGATGGCGGGCCCCGTGCAAAACGGCATGCTTAGTTTAGTTAAGCAGCAATGGCGTAGTTGTTGCCATTCAATTGGTTTACGCCTGTTTAACGAGACCGGCGCAATCTCGGCGCGCAAGTTAACCCTCGCTTACCCCGTCGAAACCAGGTCACCCCCAAAGGACTAACAAGTCATCCAGTATATATATCGGAAATTGCCGCGTCAAGTTCCTTAAATCGCAAGCCCTGATGAAGTAGATTCGCAATAGCATTCTTTTTGCAGCTTCAAAATTAGACCAATACCATTCGCGACACCATCATAGCGCACAATACACCCCAACGGGATCGCTAAAAAGCTGACATAGATGGGAAAGCCGGGCAGGAAGAAATCGCAATTAAGACTTCTTATGTCGCCTTTTCAGTGTGAACCAATCTGATATCAATGCTGGACTAGACTAGTCTCAGAATCAACACAATTCCAAAGTCTAGTACATATCACTTTTCGCTCTAGTGCCGATATAAGTAAAGGAAATTGACTACTGCGCTAGACAGTGATCTTTTGGGCCGAAAAACTGGGGAATCACAATGAAGAAATTGTCGATCAAAGCCAAAGTAACAATCGTAATTTGTGCATGCCTGTTTCTTGTACTTGGAGCAATGTCCACAATCAACAGCCACCTTCAAAGCAGTACAATCGGGGAAATGTGCACCGAGACCGGTCGTAATCTCAGTTGGACTATTACGCAACAACTTGAACAAATCATGATCCACGGAGAGAATGAGAACCTTCAACCGCTCACCGAGGAAATTGTGTCAAAAGGGTTGCTCGAAGAAATCACCGTAGTAGATGCGGATTTGAAAGTGAAACGCTCTTCGGACAAGAGTCTCGTCGATAAGCCGGCGGCTGATCCGATGTGGAAGGCACTATTTGAGTCGCTATCAGACACGGTCTTCAATACCGAAGTCGACGGGGTACCGGTCAAGGTCACTTATCATGTCTTGGAGAATAAACCCGCATGCGTACAGTGCCATGATGCAGATGCAGAAAAAGTCCTTGGTGGACTAAAGATGGCTCAGTCGATGAAGGCGCTCTCGGCGGCAACCACATCCAGTTACTTCACTAACGCCGTTCTATCTATCATGGGTATTCTGATACTTGTAGCGAGCATTCTTGTTGTCCAGAAGAAGTTGATCTTCGACCCTCTGAAGTCTGTGAAGTCAAAATTGGAAATGGCCGCTGAAGGCGACATAGACCAAACCCTGCAAATAAAGTCAAACGATGAGATTGGAAGTCTGCTGCAATCAATTCAACGCTTAATCGACTACATTCGTGGATTCGCTGATGTGACTCAGAAGATGGCGCTAGGCGATTTCACGGTACAAGTCGAAGTTCGGTCAGCCCGAGATGTTCTGAGTGCTTCATTCAAATCAATGATCAGCAGTTTGAGCGCTTTGATCCATCAGTTAGGAGATAACGCAAATCAACTAGTGCAGGCGGCAAGTGGCATAGCCGAATCGTCCGATCAGATTTCCCGAGGGTCAAAGGCGCAATCTGATGAAGTGAATCAGGTATCGGCAGCGATTGAACAGATGTCAGCAACTATCTTCGAATCATCACAAAACGCGATTGATGCCAAAACTGTGTCGGATAGTGCTGCGACGACTGCAACCGACGGCAGTCGAATAGTCGAGAATACTCATCAGGGGATGCAGAAGGTAGCTGAAGTCGTTACGCATGCTGCCGTGTCAATTAAGAAGTTGGCAGCTTCAGCTGACGAAATTGGACAAATAGTCGCTGTCATAGATGACATTGCAGACCAGACGAATCTTCTCGCACTCAATGCCGCAATTGAAGCAGCTCGCGCTGGTGAACAAGGTCGCGGCTTTGCGGTTGTAGCAGATGAAGTAAGAAAGCTCGCGGAACGCACCGCCAAAGCAACAAGTGAAGTCACAAACATGATCAAAGGTATCCAGCAAGATACGTTGACGGCAGTGAGCGGCATGGAGCAAGGGACGCTTCATGTGAATAGCGGGCGCGAGTTAGCTGAGCAAGCTGGCGACAGTCTGCGTGAAATCGTGACAATGGCACAACAAGTCACCAGTCGGATCACCCAGATTGCCGCGGCATCAAAGGAACAATCTTCAGCGGCCGAACAGATTGCCAGAAACATCGAACACATCTCGAAAGTCACAAGGGAAACCGCCGTCAACTCTGAGCAATCAGCGCATGTAGCAGTTTCCTTGAGTCAACAAGCTGAAAACTTGCAGCAGATTGTTGGGCGATTCAAAGTAAACTCATAGCCTCGCTCACATAAGTTTGACGGCCTGTAGTCGAGATTCGGCTGTGGGCCGTTCTCACCGAACCAACTCTATTGATTAGTGTTTCGTTCTCGCGCTTGGGATTTCCAAGTGAATTTCAACTTGAAGAACCAATAGTCTTTTCGTATCATGAGGTGATGCTAAGTCGACGGAATCTTCAATACTGGATTGCTGCTAGCCTATTGCTGGCTTTCAGCTTCTTTGTCTTTCACACTATTGAGCATCACCATAGTCACGAACTGCAGCAAAAAGAATGTCCGATTTGCCACTTTGGAATCGACATTGCTCTTCCTGCGATTCTGATTCTGGCACTGATCGTAATCCCACCAATCCGCTATGTTGAAGTCTTGGCGGATTTCAAGCCGTCGAATCTTCTCATTTGCGCTTCAACTCCAAATCGGGCACCTCCTGCATCGTCTTAGTCCGCCAGTCTCAAACAAATCTAACTAAGAACAATTTGCCAATCTCGGCCTCCACTTTTTCCTCAGCTGGGTAATCGTGCGCCGACTTGAATTGGTCACAGGAGAAATCTAATGTTTGCAAGAGTTTTTCTGCTCGCTTGCGCGAGCATTGTCGCTCTGTCTACTGCTTTTGGTCAGACGACATTGAATCCCGACCTATCCGTGGTTGGAGACATCCGGACTTTTACTCATAACGACAAATCACGACCGTCAGAGGAAAGCGAATTCAACCTCACGTCACCCGATATGGAAATCGTAGTGGCAGGGTATCTCAATCCCTACTCACGCGCAGACCTTGTCCTTGCATGGGAGGGTGGCGAAACGGCGGAAATCGAGGAATTGTACGCGACAATATTGCGCGGCCTGCCGCTTGGAATGAACTTGCGCGCCGGCAAATACCGTTTGGAATTTGGCCGGTTAAATCCAGTTCATCCGCATGCGTACTCGTTTGTTCACCAACCTCTGCCCCATGAAATGTATTTTGGGGAAGAAGGTCTTAACGATATGGCAATTCGTGCCTCGTTCGCACTCCCGACTGGTAAGCTAAGTACGGAAGTCATGGCAGCTGTGCTGAGAGGAGAGGTTCTTGCCGGCGAGGAAGAAGAAATTACGGAAGAGCCGCTTGAGATTACAAAATCAGTTGCTGCACTAGAGGGTGAAGAACCGCGGATTAAGCCTGGTTTTTTCGGTAGAATTACGACATCCGGCTCCCTGTCTGAGTCTGCGGAACTGACGGCCGGGGTCTCAGTCGTGACTTCGGAGTACGATCGCGATGAGCGGCTGCGTGCACGAGTCTTCGGAATTGACGCAAAATATAAGTGGAAACCAAATCGAAATTCTGCCCTCACTATCGAAGGCGAATACTTGAACAACCGTCGCGAGGTTGTGGAAGGAGAAGCAGTCAGCTCGTCTGGAGCTTATGCCTATTTGGATTATCGATTCCGCCAGAAATACAACTTGGGAACAATGTTCGAGTATGTACAGGATGCGAACGATAACGACGCACATGTCACGCGAGTGACCGGGTTTATCGGGTTTGCTCCGATCGAAGAAACGACATTGATCCGAATAGTCGGAGACTGGACTACACCAAACGAAGGCGATGGATTTTGGACAGCAACACTGCAATTCGTGTTTTCGCTGGGACCACACCAACCGCACAACTTTTAGGAGATTAAGTTGAAACTATTCATAAACACTCTGATCGCGCTTGCATTCTTCGTTTCTGTAAGCGCGAATGCTGCCGTCAAAATCGTGACATCCACAAGTGACTTGGCATACTTCGCTACTGTCATCGGGGGGGATTTGGTCGAGGTTGCAAGTATTGCAGCTCCAACCGCAGACTTGCATTATGTCGAGGTACGTCCGAGCTATATGGTCAAGATGCGCGACGCGGACATTGTTTTCAAGATTGGCCTTGAACTCGACACTTGGATCGACAAAATCATTGACGGTTCACGAAATAGCAAACTCAAGAAGATTGACTGCTCGATGTATATTACGCCAGTGGAAGTGCCTACTTTCCACGCTGATGCTTCACATGGCGACTTACACCGATTCGGCAATCCTCACTATTGGCTTTCGCCCGCCAATGTAGAACCGATAACGCACGCAATTCTCGATGGTCTATCAAGTGTTGACCCTGCGAATTCTGGAGTCTTCGCACAAAATCGCGATAAGTTCCTCAAGAATCTGAATTCCGAGCTCCCGGCAATCAAGGCGCTCGCCGCGCCATTGGCAGGAATCGAAATCGTCACTTACCATAATTCATGGCCGTACTTCGCAGACTATTTCGAAATCAAACTGGCAGGATTCATTGAGAAGTTCTCTGGGGTTGCGCCGTCACCGTCTCATATGGGAGACATGATAGAACTGGTTAAGAAACAGCAGATCAAAATAATCGCGATTGAGCCATACTTTGAGAAACGCGTTCCGCAGCGAATTGCCGAGTCATCGGGAGCAAAGGTAGTGGTACTGTATCCCTCTATTGGCGGGCGTGACAAGGACGAGTCGTACATTGACTGGCTTCGCGGCAATATCAATGCCCTACTCGAAGAAATTAGGTAGCGGAGATGTTTGATTTACTGGTTTGGCCGCTTCTGATCTGCGTCGTCTTAGTTGGCATCCATGTCTACTTTGGCCTGCATGTGATCAAACGCGGAATCATTTTCGTAGACCTCTCCCTGGCGCAGGTAGCTGCGCTGGGGAGCACACTCGCCTTTCTTTTGGGTTTCGAGCTTGACAGTAGTGTCGCGTACTTCTTTTCTCTCGCCTTTGCGCTCTTGGGCGCCGTGATTTTCGCATTCACCCGTGAGATAGAAGGCAAGATCCCCCAAGAGGCGATCATTGGTATCGCATATGCTGTGAGTGCTGCGGCGGCAATCATGGCAGTGAGCCATTCTCCAGAAGGCGCTGAGCATATCAAGTATCTTCTGATCGGGAGCATTCTGACTGTGACGCCGCTCGTTGTTCTCAAAACTGCAGTCGTCTACACGCTTGTTGGTACTTTTCACTGGATCTACTTCAAGAAGTTTGCCGCACTGACATTCGGAGGTGGAGACTTGCCGAAGAACCGACGCCTGTGGGATTTCTTGTTTTAGGCATCATTCGGCGTTGTAGTAACCAGTTCGGTCAAGATCTGCGGTGTGTTGCTAGTATTCATCTTCTTGGTGGTACCATCAGTTTTCGCCGCGTTGACGACGAACGGCATAG
>Ga0154020_10006069_pt1 | contig 14164 bp, 6 predicted proteins | sample Klosneuvirus_201_FD_109709 | JGI IMG/M metagenome (GOLD analysis project Ga0154020, IMG submission 109709) | Active sludge microbial communities from wastewater, Klosterneuburg, Austria - Klosneuvirus_20160825_MG | ecosystem: Engineered > WWTP > Aerobic digester > Activated sludge | place...
ATGAACGAGATTGTAGACGCCTTGCCCACCCGCAACTGGACGGCCTGGCTCGGAAAATTCGGCGCCGTGCTCAGCACCTTGTTTGTGTTGCAAACCCTGGCGCTGGCGGCTGCCGTGTTCGCGCAATGGACAATGGGTTTTCAGGCCTACAACCTCGGGGTATACCTGCGCGAACTTTTTGTGATGGACATGCTGGGATTCGCGTTCCTGCTCACGCTCAGTTTCCTCGTGCAGGCGCTGGTACCCAATATGTTCCTCGGCTTTTTCGTGACCATCATTTTCATCATTGTCAACAGTTTTGTCTGGGGCGTGGCCGACATCGGCAGCAACATGGTCAAATTTGCCGGCACGCCCGGCTATGTCCTGTCCGATTTTTACGGATACCAGCCCTACCTGACGGGCCTCTTCTGGTTCCACACGTACTGGCTACTGTTCTGCGCCTTGCTGGCCTTGAAGGCCGTATTGTTCTGGCCGCGCGGCAAGGAGTTTTTTTGGAAAAAACGTTTGCAAATTGCCTGGCAGGAATGGTCGGGCTATAAGGCGTTTGGCCTTGGAGCGCTGGTACTTTGGCTCGGTACGGCCGGCTGGACGTTTTACAACACACAAGTCCAAAACGAATATGTCACGAGCCAGCGACAGGACAACCTCCAGGCAAAATTTGAGAAAAATTACAAAAAGTACGAAGGCCGCATCCAGCCTCGCGTTTACGACGTGAAGTACGACATCAGCCTGTACCCCGAACGGCGTGCGCTGCACGTGGCAGGCAAGTTTTTCGCCTGGAACCGCGACGACCGGCCCATTGACACGCTGTTCGTGAACGTGCCCCAGCGTGGTGATTTCGACCTGCTGAACCCGCGCCTGAAACTCCTGCACAACGACTCCGCCGTGTACTGGCGAATGTACCGCTTCGAGCCGGCATTGCAATCCGGCGACTCCATTCTGCTGGAATTCACCACACACTTTGAGCCGAAGGGTTTTGAAAACGAGGTCACCTGGGCCCGCGTCGTACAAAACGGTACCTTCTTCGACAACACCGACATCATGCCGATTTTCGGCTACCAGCCCGACAACGAACTGACCGACAAAAACACCCGCAAGAAGCACGGGCTTCCTGAAAAAAGCCGCCGCCCGGCCCTCGACCGCCGCGACACCCTCAGCCGCATGAACGCCTACATCGGCCTCAACAGCGATTGGGTGAACGTGGAAACCGTCATCCGCACGGCACCCGACCAGATTGCCATCGGCCCCGGCTCGCTCCTGCGCGAGTGGACGGAGGACGGTCGCCGCTGTTTCCACTACAAACTCGACCACGCCTCGTTCAATTTTTACTCCTTCCTCAGTGCCCGCTACGAGGTAGCCCGCCGCGACTGGAAGGGCGTCCAACTGGAAGTATACCACCATCCGGGCCACGATTTCAACGTGCCGCGCATGCTGACGGCGATGGAAAAATCGCTGGAGTATTTCACCAAAAACTTCGGCCCCTACTACCACAAGCAGTGCCGGATCATCGAGTTTCCGCGTTTTTCCGGCTTCGCGCAATCGTTCCCGGGCACCATGCCCTACTCCGAAAGCGTGGGCTTCATCCAGGATTTCAAAGACCCGGATGCCGACCTCGACATGGTCTTTTACATAGCCGCCCACGAGATCGGGCACCAGTACTGGGGCCACCAGGAGTGCGGCGCCAGCATGCAGGGCGGCGAAATGCTCGTGGAAACCTTCGCGCAGTGGAGCGCCCTCATGGTGATGGAGCACGAGTACGGCCGCGACCAGATGCGCAAGTTCCTTGCCTACGAAATGGACAAGTACTTGCGCGGCCGCGGGCGGGAATCGCTCAAGGAATTGTCGCTGGCCAAATGCGAGGGCCAGGGCTACATCCACTACAACAAGGGCAGCGTGGCCATGTACTACCTCAAGGAAATGATCGGCGAGGACAACGTGAACGCCGCCCTGCGCGACTTCCTCGGTAAATTCCGCTACGCCGAACCACCCTATCCGATCAGCCTCGACGCGATTGATGCGTTCTATGCCCACACACCCGACTCGCTGCGCTACGTGGTGAAAGACCTGTTCGAGGACATCACCTTGTTTGAAAACCGCTGCAAGGAAATGTCTGCCAAAGACCTCGGCAACGGCAAATGGGAGGTGACCATCGAGGTGGAATGCCGCAAACTAAAAGGCGACGAACTCGGCAAGGAGACCGAGGTGCCCGTGAACGACTACATCGAGATCGGCGCCTTCGCCAAACCGGCTTCCGGCAAAAAGTATGGCAAAACCCTGCACCGCGAGCGGGTGCGCATTAGCCGGCCGGTTTCGACTTTCACGTTCACCGTGGATGAAAAACCCGACAAAGCGGGGGTTGATCCGTTCTCATTGTTGGTGGATCGGAATCCGGAGGATAATTTGAAGGGGATGTAAGCAATTACACGCCCTGCTCAAACGTCCCGTCCGCGTGCCGCGCAAAGCGCCCCTCGGTGCGGGCGTGCACCTGGTCGTAGCGGTTCCAGGGCCAGCCGCCGAACTTGGTGGCGTGGTAGTCGTCGAACGCCTGCTGGATTTCCTCCTTGGTGTTCATCACGAACGGCCCGTACTGGATCACCATCTCGCCGATGGGCCGGCCCTGCAACACGAGGATACGCGCTTCGTCGCTGCCGTTGACGATCGGTAGGTCTACGGCGGCATTGACGACCACGGAGTGGTATTTTTCAATCGGTTGGCCGGCCAGCGTGATTTGGCTGCCGGTATAAAAATACAACGAGCGGTTGATGCCTTTGCCGGCTTTGGGCAGCGTGAATACGGCCCCCGGTTCTAATTTTAGATTGAAAACAGCCACCTCGTTTGCCGGATCGGCGGCCCAGGAGTCGGGCGGCGGAGCAGGCGCCGTTTGCCCGAGCAATTTGCCGGCAATCACCTCCGCCTCGGTGGTTTTTCCGCCCGCATCGGTGTGTTGGGGTTTCGGGATTTTGCTACCCCACAGCATCTTGAAATGCGGCTGCACCATCTTGTTTTTCTTCGGCAGGTTGAGCCATATCTGGAAGAGTTCCATCGGGTTTTCCGCGTCTTTTTTCAGCAACGGAAACATCTCGGAGTGTTGCACGCCGCCGCCGGCAGTCATCCACTGCACATCGCCCTCGCCGTAGCGGCCCGATGCGCCCATGGAGTCGGCGTGGTCCACGATGCCGTCCCGCACCACCGTGATGGTCTCAAAACCCCGGTGCGGATGCCCCGGGAAACCCGGTATTTTTTTGCCGTGGTACATGCGCCAGCCGTCCTTGATGATGAAATCGTCGCCGAGGTGCCGGCCTTTCAGGGAAACAGCAGGCCCGAGTTCGTCGTTGCCTGCCGGGAACTTGTCTTCGTGGTGCACACAAAACAGAAACGGATCGAGGGTTTCCCACGCAAACCCCATCGGTTTCACCGAAAGTACCGGGTGCGGGTCGGCGGCTTCTTCCTTGCTGCGATTCGTTTTCGATTTACCGATCCAGGGCAGGCCGAGCATGGAAATGATGCCGAGTGAGAACTTGGCGAGGAAACCCCTTCTGTTGTCTTTGATTGCGTCCATGACAAGTATGGTTTGGATGTAAAAACGCTTGTAGCCTCTGGGAAACAAGTATCCCGGCGTTCAAAGGTTAAATGAATACCGCCGGAGGACTTAATTGAGAACAAACGCTGTCTCCGGTCTTTTGTTCGGTTTCCAGTTTTTACGGACTACATTAAGAGCATGTTGGGGGTTTTTTTGCCTATAAACAAGATTTTTTACATCGAGGGTACACGCTCTAAACTATCGAAACCGAACTTAATAACCCTTCGGCCTTTCAATTTTCAAGTCCGAAAAAACGCTGTCGATCACCTTTACATCACCGTTGTGTTCGATGAAATAAAGCAAATAAGATTTTATCAAATCCGCCCCGGAATAGTCGGGTCGAACAGTATCTTTTAAATGGGCTTTGTAAATGGCGATGGCGTTTTTGTAATCGCCACTGAACAGATATACGTGCGCCAGATTGACATCCATGTTGACATCTTCAGGATACAATTGGACACCCCGTTTGAAATAGGCGATGGCTTCCGGGTATCGTTTGTTTTCAAACAAATGCCAGCCAATGCCTCCGAGGGTTTCGTTTGACAACTGGACAGTATCCGGGTTGATAATTTTTATTGATCTTGGAAATTCTTTGCCATTCACCGTACGGGAATAACCTGTGATGTTCCCGTTTTCGTCTTTCACAAAAGTTTTCACCGCCGGGAATTCTTCGTTGAAAAAACTGGTCGGCGTAATAAAGTGCATGTTTGCAGAAATTCCACTCGTGTGGAAGACATATTGCCCGTCTTTCTTCCCGATTACTGCCCAGCGGTCATCGTACAGGTAAATGCCTTCGTAAGCTTTCACCACACTTTCAGGAACCTCAATGCTCGTTTTTCGCTGCGGTTCATAGTTGATACCCTTCCAGTTGTATGCTTTGGCCACGCTGTTTTTGATTTCCTGTAAAAAACCCCAAGCCTCCGAGTTCAAAAAAACAGCCATACCATATCCCTCGTCAAGGCTGGCATAGAAAAAGCCGCAATAGCCATCATTGCCCGCCGAATGGGAGAAATACTTCGTGCCATCCAAGTCTTCTACAAAAGTACCCATCGCTGACGGGCTATTGTTGTAGGGCGTTAAATGGAGCTTCACCATGTCGGGGGCCAACACTTTCGAGGGCTGTTTGCCCTGCCAGGCCAATTGCATATCAATAATGTAATTGCAGAGGTCACTCGGTGTCATCCACAAACCTGCTGCCGCCAATTCCGGATAGACCCGAAATTTGTTCAAAACCGGCGTGCCATCGCTAAAATAGCCGGATGCGCACAAGGGTAGTTTGTCTTTTGCGGGCGGTTGTGCGTACGAACTATTGACCATCCCGATGGGTTTCAGCACATTTTCATACATCCAAACATCATAGGCTTGTTGGGTTACATCCGTCAGCAGCACTTGCGAAATGGTGGTGCCGCCGCCAGAGTATTGATATTGCAAATCCGGCTCAAATTCGCTGCGAACAGGCGGGGTTACTGCCGGTTTTTTTCCGTCCAAAACTTCGTACACGGTGGGAATGGAACTGTTGTGATGCCCAGGAAAACCATGCACCGACAAACCGGCATGGTGGCTGAGGATTTGCGCCAGCGTGATCGACTTACCTTTTGAAAGCGAGTCGTAGGGGAATTTCCACGTAGTGAGGTATTGGTTGATGTCCGTGTTGAGGTCAATTTTTTTATCCTGCGCCAGTTTCAATATGCCGACGGCATTCAAGGTCTTGCTAATGGAGCCGGGTTCAAACAACGTCTCGGTAGTCATGGGTCGTTTTTCCGATTCATCGGCCCAGCCATAGCCCTTTGCCCACGTGATTTTGTAATCCTGAATGACTGCGATGCTCATGCCTTTTATTTTGTGCATGGCCATGCGTTGCGCGATGGTGCTTGGCCCCTCGTCATTCAGTAGAAGGGTTCCGTTGATGTTGTTTTCGACCTCTCTGATTTTTGCGAGGACCTCCGGGGCATAGTTTTCTTGAGCAAAAAGAGTACCGATGCAAAGCCAAAAGGCTACGAGTGCAAATGCATTTTTCATTTTCGAGCGAAAGATGTTTTTTAAAAATTTTTCTGCCGCAAACCTCTCAAGACAAATTGGGGTATGGGTGAAAGGCGTGTAAAAGAATGTATCCAACGTGTAAAAGAACATTGGCGCATCGATTCCCCGGGCAGAAATTTCAATTTTGCACCTTTAGAGCATATTGGAAACCCATTAGCACAAATCCCGGTACATGACATTTCAAAAACTGTAGTTGCTACGTTGCCCTTGCAACTTTTACAATTGAGTTACATCGTTTTACATTTTTCGTAGCTGTTTCCGAGCCGAAAGGGAATACGTTTGCCCGAAATCCATTAGGTTCAACTTTATAATCGTAGCTTTTTATGCGGGCAGTCCTCGTCATTTCAAAAGTGTGTATCCTGATTGGTTGCTGTTGGCTATCGTCGTGCAGCCTCAACAAAACACCCAAAAATTTCACAGAAAACCCCACGAGCGTCAGCGCCAATGCGCCAAAACAATCCATCGTCCAAAAAATAAAGGAGTACGGGCACTTGCCGGTTGGTGAACGGATTGCGTACTACCATCAATTGAAAAAAGAAAACGCAAGTGCCTATAATTTTGAAAACGAGGACGAGATCACGATGTATGGATATTCCTTGTTTTGGGAAAACAAGGTGGCGGAAGCCCTTGAAATATTCAAATTGATCGCGTTGGAATTTCCCAATTCTTCGAATGCTTATGACAGTTTGGGCGAAGCCTATTTGAAAAATGGGGACATGGCACTTTCATTAGCCAATTATGAAAAATCGCTGGCCATGAACCCCGATAATTTCAACGCGGAAGACCAAATCGAGCGCATCAAACATCCCCAAAAACCGGTCGAACAACTCAGCGATAAGTTTTTAAAGGTTTTTACCACAAAAGAATACCGCGACGATCTGGATCAATTGGGGAAAACCTTGCTGAAAGTCCACCCGAACGCGACCAAATTCATTTCGGAAAAAGAGTTTTGGAAGCTTGTGGAGCAAAAAAAATCGCTGATTACCGACCGCACGACTTTCGCGGAATTCACCTGGCATTGCAACGAGATCATCGCCAGCGTCCATTGTTCGCACACCGATATGGGCCGGTTTTTTATCGAAAATGAAGTGTTGCCGATCCGGTTAAAGTTTCCGCTGTTGAGCCGTTTGGTGGATGGAAAATTGTACGTCATTGATCCTTTGAGCAATGGGGACAAAGTCAAAACGAAAGACGAAATATTGAGCATCAATGGCGTGGCGGTGGCTCAATTGATTGCCGATATTTATCCGCATATCACTGCGCAAGGTTTTATCCAAACCACCAAACGGCATGTTTTTAACATGAATGCTACGGTCATGATCCCGTATGCGCTCGGCTTTCCGGAAACCTATTCAATCGTGCTGAAAGGCAAGGATGCGCCTGTAACGTTGAACAAACAGGATGCCCCACCAAGCCCGCGCAGGAACCCGATTTATCGCTGTACCGAAGGCCTGTGCCTGGAGTTTTTGGACGACCAAAAAACGGCAGTGATGAGCATTACCACGTTCAATTATTACCCGTTCAATGACCTCGATGTTTTTATAGCATTTGTAGATAAAAGTATGGCCGAAATCAATGGCAAAGGCATCAAAAACCTGATTATTGATGTTCGCTGGAACAGTGGCGGCTCGCAACATGCAAGCATCCATTTGCTGCGGTATTTGACCAAAAAACCGTTTGTGTACTATTCCAGAGCGGAATTTGACGGAAAAACCGAAAAGATTGTGGGTGAAGAAGCGTTTGAACCCTTTAAAAACCGGTTCAACGGAAAACTCTATTTTATGATAGACGGCCTGGGCAATTCCACCACCGGGCATTTTATGTCGCTGGTAAAAGTGTTGAATCTGGGCACTATCGTGGGCGAAGAACTTGGCTCCAATCAATTTTGTTCGGCCGGCCAAAAAGTATGCCGGCTCAAGCACACAAAACTGGTGTTCAATGTTGCCAACAACACCCATGTATCAACCGCCACCGCGCTGCCGGACGAAAAAGGTATTCTGCCCGATCATTATGTGACTCAAAGCATTGATGATTACTTGAAAGGAATAGATACGGTCAAAGAATTTACCATCAACTTAGCCAAAAAACAGCGATGAAAAAACGCGGTATCTTGTTTTGCTTGACTGCCTTTTCGGTCAATTTATGCGCCTAGGCAGAACTTAATCTGTTGGCAACAGACAGCACCTGGACAAAGGAAGTGTTCCTGTTGCCGGGTGCCACCAGCTCAGGTTTGATTTTATTCCCGAAAATTGTTCAATTTTTCAACAATACTAACCTGACTTCGCCCAAAACACCCACACCATCCGGTCTCAAGTTGACAATTGGATTCCGCATTTTTTTCGCCCAACTCACCCAATGTTCGTCGGTCATTGCCGGGTCGTCAGCGAATACGACCTGAAAATTTTCGGCTCTAAACCCCGTCACCGCGACCACAAAGTGAACGTGCTGCGGAATCGTCCTGCCTCGATATTGCTTTGGGTAACTCGCCGGGCGTATGGTGCGAACTTCAAACCCGCCCGCCGAATCCGTTACCAAAAACCCTTCGATGCGCGGGTCGTTTTCGGCCATTCCGCCCGAAATGGAATCGGTCGGTGCATAAAACCCGTGATTGTTCGTGTGAAAAACATGGATTCGTTCGCCTGGCAACGGCTTGCCGGTTTCGTCGGTCAGATGGCCGCGAAGCGTCAACTTCGTACCTGGTTCGGTGGCAGGGCAGGTTGTTGCTGATGACCAAATGGCATTTTTTTCTAGTGTTTCATGGAGAATACGCCGGTCGGTTTCGGTCAAACCTGAATAATTTTCGACCAGCAAAAAATGCAACGAGTCGTAGGCTGCGCGTGTTTTTGTTGCCTCCAAATTGGTTTTCAAAATGGAAAGGCCGACCGCTTTTTGCGGCTGTGGAGGTTGTTTCGATTGGCTGCAACCTGCGCCGAGGCAAAAACAAAAAGCTGCCGAAATGGAAAAAAATTGGAACCTGTTCAAGTGCATCGGTTGAATTAGTTAAAAAAGAAAATCAGGCGGCAGTTGGGTTGCCGCCTGAAAAATCGCCCCGCTCACGGCTTCACTTTGAGTTTTTCGATGCGATCTTTTGAGATTTTTTCGTACATCTCTTTGCGCTGCGTGTCGAAGCCTGCAGCGGGCAATTGGGCCAAACAAGCCTCGCTAGCGGCGATGGCTCGGGCATTTTCGCCCTGCGCTTCGTAAAATTCCGAAAGGCTGTCCCATGCGTTCGGCGAGGTCGGAAACAGCTCGGTTACCCATTTGAAAATTTCAAGTGCAGGCGCGATATTCTTCCGGCCCATCAAATGATAACCTGCATCGTTGAGGTCTTTTTCCGTAAAAAGGAGCCAATCGGGTTGGTATTTGACGGTTTTTTGGTGAACCGATTTTGCCCAGGCGATATCGCCTGAGGTAAGTTTTTCCAAAAAGGAGTGGCTGTCGGGCGGTACGGTTTTGCCCTGCTTTTCAAAAGATTTTCCCAAGCCATCGTAAAGCGTGGGCGTAGGCGACGTCTTTTTCAACAAAAAGCGGAAGATTGACTCGCTTTCCGAAGGTTTCGAGGCGAGCAAATCAGCAGCCATATCCAACAACTCGCCGGGGTAAAAAAGCGGCAAACCTGCGACGGGTTGATGTTTTTTCAAACTGGCTTCCAGGCCCAGTTCGCGCACATCGCGGAGGAACGCGGTTTCGATGATCTTGCCTGAGTTCGGCTTCCAACTATCGTATTCCATGTAAAAAGCGGTGGCCTTAGCGGCGGCCCCACCTTTGAATTTCGCCACGACGTGCAACGCGCCGTCGATGCCAGCCGAGACCCCGGCGGTCGTGATGACCTGTCCATTGTCCACAAAGCGGACCCCGGAGAGCACTTTAGCGGCAGGGGTGACCTTTTGAAGCCCCGCGATGTATTCGTGGAAGGTGGTCACTTCTTTGCCGTCGAGCAGCCCGGCCTTCGACAATAACCCCGCGCCGGTACAGACAGACATTATGATTTGGGTGGTCTCGGCGCGTTTTTTTATCCAATCAATTAGTTTTTGCTCGTTCATCACGCTGCCCGTGCCGCCGCCGGGGAAGACGAGGATGTCCGTCGGCGGGCAGTCATCAATCGAAAACTCCGGGGTGATTGTGATGAAACCTTGTGCCACAACGGGTTCTTTTTTAAAGGCCACAACAAATGGCTTGAACCCCTGCGTAGAGCCAAAAACTTCCGATGGCCCTGAGAAATCAAGAATTTCCACACCCGGATAGGCGAAAATACCCACCGAAAGCGGTTTTTCAACAGTTTGCGCAGGCAGAAACTGGGTCGCAAAAAATGAGGAAAAGAGGAGCGCGATTTTCAGAAAATTTTTCATGCTGTATTATTTTTAATTGTAAAGCAATGCCACAAAAGTCGAGGCAACCTCGTGCACAGCGGCAAAATCACGCCCCCAATAGGTACAAACTCTTCCAAATGGACTTATTTCATCAAAAAAAATACTGCATCGACAGGTTTCGCTGATTTTTGGGGCATGAACCACGCGGGCATTTTCCTTTCACTCCTCTTTATATTGGTTTTTGCGGGCAGCATCGCACTAGTCGGCCATTTGAAAAACAACGGCGGGCAATCGGGCGGTTATGTTTGCCCGCCCTGCGGCTGTTCGATGCACGACAAAATCCTGCCCGCACCGGGCGTTTGCACGAAATGTGGAATGCCGTTGATTTCCGTGGAACGCGGCCAGAGCCGCGTATTTGTGGCAATTTTCAGGAGTTCGACTACGAATTTTTACCACCACAAACTGTTCTATCCGGTCAATTTCCTGGCGATTTTCCTCGGTGCGTTCGCGTTTTTCCGCTTTCGGCGCGAGTTGCCGATGCTGCTTTTTTTTGTGTTTTTCGGCAGTTTCGTGCTGTACAGTTTTAAAAACCAACTTTACGGCACGAACTATTCGATGCAAGCGGCCAAAAAATGGGCATTTTTTCCCATCTCGTTTTTGCTCGCTGCCGGGCCTGCGCTTTTCCTCTACTTCTCCATAAAAGACAAGAGCGGGGCAGTTTTTTCTTTGCGCGACTGGCTACATTTTTTGCCCGCAGGGCTTGTTTTTGGGCTGGACGCTGCCCTGTTCTTGGGGCCAGAAACTTGGCGGAATTTGGCTTTATACAACAATTACGACCACTTTCCGGGGCTGGCTGAGCAAATCACGTTCCTCGTCAGCAGCACCTTTTATGGCATTTTGGCTACTAAAACTGCTCGCGAAATACTACCCGCCGACCCACTTTTTGAAATCTGGCAACGCACCCTTCGCCTCTTTTTGTACCTCATCACGGCAGCGCTGGCTGTGATGATTTTTGGCAACTTATTCTTTTTCGATTTGATGTCCACATGGCTGGACTACCATCCGGTTTGGCTGTGTATCGCGGCATTCACGTTGTGGAGTAGCTATTTTTTGGTGTTCAAAAAAGAAGTCATTTTTCAAAAAATCGCGGAAAAGGAAAATCGCCTTTCGGACGAAAAAATCGCAGCATGGAAAACTGCGCTCGAGACGGTGATGGAAACCCAAAAACCCTACTTGAAGCCCGATTTGAGTCTCCAAATGCTCGCTCAAACCGTCGGTTTGAAAGAAAAAGACCTCTCCGAAGTGCTCAACATCGGATGCGGGAAGCCCTTCCACGACTTCATCAATTTTTACCGGGTAGAAGCCTTGAAAGGCTTACTTTTGGATACGGAAAAACAACATCTGACCAACTTCGCACTGGCACAAGAGGCCGGATTCAATTCAAAATCGACGTTTTTCGGGCTTTTCAAAAAAATCACGGGGATGACACCAGGCGAGTTCAAACGGCTCCACGACCGGACTTGAAACCGCCCCGGACGTTTTTTTTGACTATTGACGGCAAAAAAAATGGCCGCGCGCCCAAACTTCCCAAGACCTGGGAAATTCAGAACGCTCAACCAACATCTATAAAAAATGCGTCCAAAATTACTGCCGCTCCTGTTTTCCGCTGCAACCGCAAACATTCAGATACTCATCTGCCTGCTTTTCAGCCAAGCCATTTTCGCTCAAGGTCCTCCTGGCTACACCTATTGTGCTTCTGAAAACCAATCATTTACATTGCCTGCCCTATGCCATGTGGCCTATGGGGCAAATAATTCATTTTCCTACCTCTATAATCAGACTGGAACAATCACTTTTAACAACACCACTTTTGGCGACCCTGCGCCTGGCGTAGTCAAATCCGGGTATTATAAAATTGCCAGCAGCGAGGGAAACCTTGCAGCGCTCGTAGCTGCTTTTCAGCAGTTAAAAGGACATATCACAGGCGTTACCCAATTAAGTGGTCAAGAGATTAACAATTTAAGCGATTCTATCCAGCAAAATATTTTTTCAGTAGCAGACACCGGATCAACGGTCTCGATGGCTTTGGATATCATCGACTGTTATGAAACGCTCAAAGGCCCAATATTTTTAAACATGTCTACCCAAAACGGTTTCTCCAATAATTTCGATGCATTGGATGGAAGAGAGCTGGCCAGGGCGGTGTTTGTTTTGCAACAAGGCGTTTTTGATCATGTATATACCCCCGTTAATGTTTCAAAATATATAAACCTGCTTGCCAACCGAAAATTTAAAACCGCTGATCATTTTCCGGGAATTTGCCCAAACCCAACGGATTCTTCGACTACCTATACCGCAAAAATCAACGCTTCTTTGCCCCCGGAATATGGCAAGGGAACGGCATTCTCGGATTCCCCGGCCAGGCGACCAACGGGGTATTATCTGGCCCCCGGAACCATTGGCACGGTTAAAGTTCACCCGGGGCTGGTCAACAAAGGTTTTAAAATCCTTGTTGGCGCCCATTCAGTGAACCGCGGCTCACATGGTCAGATCGATCGATTTTTCAGGGTCACGAATACCTACCCGATCGAGGATACCATCACCCGCATAGTCAATCCATTTGGCGGAGGGATTTATATCATTACGCCTTACTTGGCAACGGAAGGAATAATTGATATTCACCTAACGAATGTGGTGCCGGCCCCCTACTTCTCCGCACAAAGCGCAGCCAAGACTACCCTTCAGGAGTGGCTAAATACTCAGCGCCACAACCCGGCGCCATGGGCTGATTTCGCTTCCGATAAGTTCATGATGCAAGTGCCTAGAAGCTGGATATACAATTACAGTGACCCGGTGACACTCATGCAGGATTGGGACAATCGGATGGATGTGGTTTCAAAGATGCTTGGACAGCCCCTTACTCCCAATAACATCCAGCTTTATTTACAAGTAGATGTGGGTATTCAATACAACGGTTTTTACGGCATCGGAAACCCACAGGTCAATAATATCTACAATCCTTCACAGGTAGAGAACGGCAATAAAAACCATTGGCTGATACGGCCTGGCGTTGAATTTTGGGAAACAGAATTCCATGAAATGGGGCATGCGCAGTTGTTCAGCAAATTCCCGGGTGAAACGGAAGCTGCAGTGAATGTGCCGGCCGCTGCTATCTACAACCGGCTTTATGGGATGGACATTGACACCGCGCTCGGCGAGTCGTTCGGCAATAACCCGCAAATTACCCGCGACCAGGCGGCGATGAATTGGATGGTCACGCCAAATTTCCGCGCCGGAAACCCAATGGACATCTCCAATACAACCAAAGACGAAGTGCGCTACCAACAGCGCGGTTATGCAAAATACATTGAATTGGCCGCGCTTTTTGGCTGGGAGGTCATTGACTCGTTTCACAAAAAAGAACAACTGGACTTCATCGCCCAAACACCGGGCGACGGGTTGACGGAAATTGACAGCCGGATGTTGCGGTTTTCGCGGACGACGGGGGTGGACATTCGCCCACTTATCCATTTTTGGGGCGTTCACCCGAACAACAATGCGGTGCTCAAAACGCGCCTTGATGCCGAAAACCTGAAACCCTCAAAATTTATTTGCGATCGATTGACCCATTACAAAGCCATTCTCCCGGCCAATAATGCCGAGTTTTTGGCCCATGCGAATGCCTTTTTCGGTGGTAGTATCCCGGCGGGCGGCGACCCGGATTATGGCTCCGGATGGTACAACATCTGGAAAAATCAATACAACACGAGCCACGGGACTCTGGGCAAACAGGCTGCGCAAGATATCCTTGCCCTCTATTTCCCGGGCGGCTGCCCGGATGCTGCCCCCGCGCCGACCGTGACCGTTACGAGCCAAAGCATTTGCCCAGGGCAGTCGGCGACGTTGATCGCGAGCGGCGCGATGTATTACCAATGGAGCAATGGCGAGACAGGCAATTCAATCACCGTCAGCCCGAATGCGACCACCACATTTACTGTCGTCGGGAAAACGGCGGGCGTGAGTTCCGCACCCGCCTCCGCGACTGTCACGGTGAACCCGCTGCCGATTGTTTCCGTGGAAAACGCCACGATTTGCGCCGGGCAAACGGCGATTCTGACGGCAACCGGCGCGGATAATTTTGAGTGGAGTACCGGTGAAACGGGCAATTCAATCAACGTCAGCCCGAGCGAAACGACCAGTTTTTCAGTCATCGGCGCTAGTTTGGGATGCGCCG
>Ga0154020_10006070_pt1 | contig 14163 bp, 11 predicted proteins | sample Klosneuvirus_201_FD_109709 | JGI IMG/M metagenome (GOLD analysis project Ga0154020, IMG submission 109709) | Active sludge microbial communities from wastewater, Klosterneuburg, Austria - Klosneuvirus_20160825_MG | ecosystem: Engineered > WWTP > Aerobic digester > Activated sludge | place...
CAAGGTGCAGGCGAGCGCGGCCCCGGGCGCGACCGGCACCGACATCGCCTTCGGCGCCGAGCCCATCGCCAGCGCGGGCGTCGCCGGCGCCAGCGAGGCGCTGCCCTACCAGGCCGCCATCCAGGCCTCGTTCGGACGCCATGACCTCGGCAGCGTGCGCACCGCCAGCAACGACACCGCGCGCGAGGCCAGCGCCGCGCTGGGCGCCGAGGCCTACGCCACCGGTGACCGCATCGCGTTCGGCGCCACGCCGGATCTGCACCTGGCCGCGCACGAGGCCGCGCACGTGGTGCAGCAGCGCGGCGGCGTCCAGCTGTCGACCGGCGTGGGCAGCCCTGGCGATCGCTACGAGGTGCACGCCGAGAAGGTCGCCGACCTGGTGGTGCGCGGCGAGTCGGCCGAGGCCACGCTCGACGAGCTCGCCGGCGGCCGCGACGGCGGCGCCACTGCCGGGTCGGCGACCGCGGTGCAGCGCTTCGACTCGCCCGGCCACATCGCGGTCGGCGACTCGGTCGAGGGCGAGTCGGTCGACGTGAACGGCGTGCTGTTCAGCCCCGGAGAGCTGGCCGCCATCGTCGACTATGTCGGTGACCTCGAGAACCTGAAGCAGTTCTCGCGCACGGTGCTGCTGCAGATGCAGACCCTGCTGCGGAATGGCATCGAGGACACCCTGACCTGGAACCAGCTCACCGACGGCCTGTATCTCCAGGAGGGGCTGACCAACGAGAAGCACTTCGCGCCCGGCGCGGGCGATCAGAACTTCGAGGCCACCTTCCTGGGCGCGTTCACCGCGGCGCTCGAGGGCGCCGCCGCCGCGCAGGCGTGCGAGCCCGGCTCGGCCGAGGCCAAGGCCGCGCTCGATGGCGCGCGCCTGTCGCTGTACACCGCCGAGCACTACCTGGGCGACGCGTTCTCGGCCGGCCACCAGGTCGCGGCGAGCAACATCGAGGCCGCCATCGAGGCGCTGCTGGGCGGCTGGAAGCGCGGCAACCTGGCCTGGATGGCGCCGCTCATCGCGCACGAGGTCTTCGCGCAGAAGGCCGACATCATCGCCTGCTATGGCATGGCCGATCCGCGCGACCCGGGCACCTACACGCCGATCACCAGCGAGGCGCTGTTCGTCGGTCTGGCCACCGGTGGCGCCGAGTGGCTGGGCGAGGCCGGCCTGGCCGACGGCATGCGCAAGTTCGTGCACGATCAGCTGGCCACGCTCGGCGTCGAGGTCACCTCGGAGGCGCACCCGACGCCCTGGGTCCTGACCGGCGATCACGACCTCGGCGACAGCCCCGAGACGGTCAAGGCGCTGCAGGTCGCGCTGGCCGACGCGCGCGCCAAGTTCGACGAGTGGACGCGCAGCCCGGGCGGCTCGGCCGCGGCCGAGGCCCGGTCGCTGTTCGACCACCACCGCCCCGAGCCGACCGACAACGGCACCGCCACGGTCGACCAGGCGCTGAAGAGCGGCACCCAGAGCAGCCTGGCCCTGATGCACGCCATGGCCACCGCGACCGCAGGGTCGATCCAGGAGTCGATGGACTACATCGTCATCAGCACCGGCGGTGTCCTGGTCAAGCGCCTGACCGATCCGACCCAGCCACTGGAGCAGCCGGTGCTGGCGCCGCACGAGGGCAGCGCCAGCATCGACCCGCCCGCCGAGTCCTACCCGGGCAGCCGGTACGGCGGCTCGCTGCCGTAGCGCGTCGCCGGCGACAGCCGACTTGCGCGGCGCGCGCGTCCAGGCCGATGATGCGCCATGGCCCCGGCCGTGACGCTGAAGCAGTGCCTGGCGGCGCTCGCGCGAAGCGGCGTGGTGACGCTGACGGCGTCGCCGCCGCTGCCCGACCTGGTCACGCTGGTCGCGGGCGAGCCGGTCAAGGGCAGCTGGTGGGCGCACCCGGCCGGCAACGCCATCTTCAACCTGGCCAACCAGCTCGAGGACCATGCCGACGTGCTGGTGGTCAAGCTCGTCGGCGGCAAGGTCACGTTCCTGCATCGCGACCTGTGGGCGGCGCTGCTGCGGGTGGTGACCGACGCCGGCTGGCGCGAGGCCGTGGTCGCGCGCGCCCCGGCCGCCGCGCGCGCGCTGCTGACCGCGGTCGAGGCCGCCGGCGAGCTGCGCCCCGACAAGGCGACCCGCGCCGCGGCCAAGCAGCTGGAGGCCAGCCTGCTGGTGCTGTCGCGCCAGGAGCACACCGCGTCGGGCAAGCACGAGACCGTGCTGACCGACTGGCGGCGCTGGGCCAGGCAGGCCAAGGTCACGCGCGCCACCGGCACACTGGCCACCGCGATTGCCACCATCGAGACTGCCTGTCTCGGACTACCGACTTCGCTGTCCCCCACACGCAAGGTGAGGCCCCGATGAAGTGTCTGCGCACGCCCGATGATCGCTTCACCGACCTGCCCGGCTATCCCTTCGCGCCGCACTACCAGGAGGTGCCCGACGGCGAGGGCACCGGCGGCATGCTGCGCATGCACTTCGTCGACGAGGGCCCGCGCGACGCCCCCGTCGTCCTGATGCTGCACGGCGAGCCGTCGTGGTCGTTCCTGTATCGCAAGGTCATCGTCCGCGTGGTCGCCGCCGGGCTGCGCGCAGTGGCGCCCGATCTGCCGGGTTTCGGCCGCTCCGACAAGCCGGCGGCGCAGGACGACTACACCTACCAGCGCCATGTCGACTGGATGTGGGCCTTCATCCAGGCCCAGCAGCTGACCGACATCACGTTGCTGTGCCAGGACTGGGGCGGCCTGATCGGCCTGCGCATCGTGGGCGAGCACCCCGAGCGCTTCGCCCGCGTGGTCGCCGCCAACACCTTCCTGCCCACCGCGGATCGTCCGCCGCACGACGCCTTCCTGGCCTGGCGCCGCTTCTCGCAGGACACCCCCGAGCTGCCCATCGGCTTCATCCTGCAGAGCGCCAGCAAGCGCCCGCTCAGCGACGCCGTGCGCGCCGCCTACGAGGCGCCCTTCCCCGACGAGTCGTACAAGGCCGGCGCGCGCAAGTTCCCCCTGCTGGTGCCCATCGCGCCCGACGATCCCGCGGTGCCCGCCAACCTGGCCGCCTGGCAGGGGCTGGAGCGCTTCGAGCGCCCCTTCCTGACCGCGTTCGGCGACGGCGATCCCATCACGCGCGGCGCCGACCGCGTGCTCCAGGCCCGCATCCCCGGGGCCAAGGGGCAGCCCCACACGACGCTGAAAGACGCCGGTCACTTCTTGCAGGAGGATGCGGGCGAGGAGCTCGGGGACGTGGTGGCCGCCTTCGTCAGGCGTTGAAGTACAGCAGCAGGCCCAGCAGGGCCAGGATCCCGACCGCGATCAGCTTGTCACCATGTCTATATGCGAAGCTGGTGTCGGGCCTGTCGGCGGCAGGCTCGGCGTCGCGCTCGGCCTCGGGCTCGCTCATGGCGTCACCGTCCCGGCCGGCTGCGCCAGCACCGCGACCACGCGCAGGCGACGGGTGCGCCCGCGCGGCATCGGCCACACGATGCCCTGCCCCACCGCCAGCCCGAGCAGCGCGCTGCCCACCGGGCTGAGCACCGAGACGCGCCCGGCCGGCGCGTCGGCGTCGCCGGGATAGACCAGCAGCACGTCGCGCACCACGCCCGAGTCCTCGTCGAGGTAGCGCACCCGCGCGTTCATGCACACCACGTCGGCCGGCAGCGCCGTCGCCGGCACCACCTCGGCGCGGCCGAGCTCCGCCTCCAGCCAGGCCACCGCGTCCTGATCGCGCAGCGGCCGCCCGCTGGCGAGCAGGCTGCCCAGGCGCTCGGCATCGACGTCGCTGACGCGGATGCGCGGCGCCAGGCCGTGCGCGGCCACCCACTGGATGAGGTCGGGCGATGGATCATTCTCGTTGGCGCGAGCCTTGGCCCGCGCGTCATTGACACGCTTCATGTCTGACTCCGTTCGCTGAGGTCGTCTGCTGGTTCGGCCGCTGTTTCAGGCCGAACGCGGAGGACCGCGCGGAGTCCGCGAGCTCTGGTGCGAGCGCTGGTGGGTGGGCGCGTGCGGCGCCGCCACCAGGAGGATGAAGTCGCCGGGGGGGACCAGGACGGGCAGCGCCGCCGAGGCCGGCGCCGCCGGGTGCTGCGGCGCCCGCTCGAGCGTGACGCGGGCGGGGCGCGTCTCGCTACGCCGGGCCGGGCTGGCCGCGGCCTCGAGCTCGGCCGCCGAGATGCGCGCCTGCCCGTCGACCCGGGCGTCGCGCGCCGGGCGCACGCCGGCCACGCCACCGGCGCCGACGCCGCCCGCGAAGGGCAGCGCCGCAGCCAGCACGAGCGCGAGGACGGCGGAGCGCATGGTGTGGAGAGAATAGCAGCGTTCTGCCGCGGTGCACCGCCCGGTCGCCCCCGCGCGCTGGTACCATCCGGGCATGGCGTCCACCGGCGGTCTGCGCGAGCTCTCGGAGCAACTCTGGCAAGGCGGCGGCCCTGGGCAATCGGTGCCCCACCCGCTCTTCGGCGCCATCGGCATGGCGCTGGAGGAGTACCGCCCCGGCCTCGCCTTCGTGGCCAGCTTCGGCAACGTGACCGCCCTGGACACCACGGAGGGGCTGGTCCTGATCGACGTCGGGGGACCGATGGCGGCCGCGCACATCCACGGCGCGGTGCGCGGCTGGACCGGGCGCGCACTGCGCAGGGTGGTCTACACCCACGGTCACGTCGATCACGTCATGGGCATCTCCGCCTTCGCGGGCGAGCCCGGACCGGCGCCGCACGTCATCGCGCACTGCGACGTGCCGGCGCGCTTCGATCGCTACAGGCTGACCGCGGGCTGGAACGGCGCCATCAATGCGCGGCAGTTCGGACTGCCGGGGTTCACCTGGCCGACGGACTATCGCTATCCGGACGAGGTCTATCGCGATCACCTTACCCTCGAGTTCGGCGGCATTCGTGCGGAACTGCACCATGCGCGCGGCGAGACCGACGATCACACCTGGGTCTGGCTGCCGGACCACAAGACCGTGGTGACTGGCGATCTCTTCATCTGGGCAGTCCCCAACTGTGGCAATCCGCAGAAGGTGCAGCGCTACCCGCGCGAGTGGGCCATCGCGCTGCGCACCATGGCGGCGCTGGGCGCCGAGCTGCTGCTGCCCGGCCACGGCCCGCCCATCGAGGGCGCCGCGCGGGTGCACCAGGCGCTGACCGAGACCGCGAGCCTGCTGGAGTCCCTGCACGAGCAGGTGCTGGCGCAGATGAACGCCGGCGCCAGCCTCGACACCGTGCTGGCCGAGGTCCGCGCGCCCGCCGCCCTGCTCGAGCGGCCCTATCTGCGTCCGGTGTACGACGATCCCACCTTCATCGTGCGCGCGCTGTGGCGCCTGTATGGCGGCTGGTGGGACGGTGATCCGGCGCACCTCAAGCCGCCAGGGGAGCGTGCGCTGGCGACCGAGGTGGCCCGCCTGGCGGGGGGCGCCGGAGTGCTGATGGACCGCGCCGTGGCGGTGGCCCAGGCCGCGGAGCCGGACCTGGCGCTGGCCTGCCAGCTGGCCGAGTGGGCCCACGCGGCGGCGCCCGATGACGCGGCGATCAGCAAGCTGCGCGCCGAGCTGTACACCCGCCGCGCCGCCGGCGAGCCCAGCCTGATGGCGCGCGCCATCTTCACCGCCGCGTCACGCTGATGACGTTGGCGAAGATGGCCCCCGCCGAGGTAAGCTGATGGTGGGGAGCACCAACCATGGCTTGTCTCGAGCTCCGACGATTGGCTGCGGTCGCTGCCGCAGGGGTGCTGCTGCTGGCGGGGTGTGGCTCCGAAGAGGGGCCGCCCTTGCCCACCGCGGCGCTGACCAAGCTGGCGAATCCAGCCGCACCTGCGCCTGACACCTCCAACAAGTACGTCGGCAACGAGGCCGCCATCGCGCTGGGCAAGAAGTTCTACTTCGACGCCAATTTCTCCGGCAAGGCGACCCTGGTCGACATGCTGAGCCGGCCCATGACCACCGCGGGCCGCGCCGCCGCCGGCCAGCCCATCAACGCCTCCTGCAACACCTGCCACGACGTCACCGCCTCGGGCAGCGACATCACCATGGCGCCGCTCGGCCACGCGGTCTCGTTCGGCGCCGGCGCCTACGACGTCAACGGCCAGCAGACCGTGAACGCCGGCTACCTCGACCTGGTGTACTGGAACGGCCGCGTCGACACGCTGTGGGCGCAGATCGTCGCGGTGGCCGAGAGCCCGGTGTCGATGAACGGCACCCGCCTGCGCGCGGCGTGGCGCATCGCCGACGCCTATCGCGCCGAGTACACCGCCGTGTTCGGCGCCGAGCACCCGCTGCCCGCGGAGCTCGACGGCGTGGCGCTCCAGCAGGCGCGCCTGGAGGCCGATGGCCAGTGCAAGCTGCAGGCGGCGGCGTGCCCGACCGGCTGTCGCACCGTGACCTCGGGCGCCGATACCCTGTGCCTGCCGCGCTTCCCGCTGGAGGGCAAGCCGGGTAGCACGACGACGTGCGAGTGGAACGGCGCCGGGCAGCCCTTCCATGACGCCTTCGACTGCATGGATCCGGCCGATCAGGCCAGCATCACCCGGATCTACGTCAACTTCGCCAAGGCCATCGCGGCCTACGAGTTCACCCTGCTCAGCAAGAACGCGCCGTTCGATCGCTGGGTCACGGCGGGCTTCGAGTCGAGTGACCTCAGCGCCAGCGCCCAGCGCGGCGCGCGCCTGTTCGTGGGCAAGGGGATCTGCGCGGAGTGCCACACGGGCAGTCTCTTGACTGACAATGACTTTCACAACATCGGAGTCCCGCAGTCGGGCATGTACGTCCCCACCGAGGCCGAGTGCACGGCCGGGGCGCCCTGTGACTGCACCGTGGCCGATCCCGCCAACTGTCTGCCCTGGGGCTTCCGCGACGGCGCGCGCAAGCTGAAGAACAACAAGTTCCGCCGCGACTCGAAGTGGAGCGACGACGCCGAGTGCGTCGCCAACGTCGCCATGCACGCGGACGCCGCCTATGCCGCCGCGCACCCGACCGAGTGCGGCGGGCGCATCAAGCACTATGTGACCGCCCTGACCGACGCCCTGAAGGGGACCTGGAAGACGCCGTCGCTGCGCGACATCGCGCTGACCGCGCCCTACATGCACAGCGGCCAGCTGGCCACGCTGCGCGAGGTCGTGGAGCACTACAACCGCGGCGGCGTGCACAGCGCCGGTGCCGCGCCCGGCACGAAGGACGCGCGCATCGTGCCGCTCAACCTGACGCAGCAGGAGATTGACGATCTGGTCGCCTTCATGGAGTCGCTCACCGGCAGCGTCGACGCCGCCGTGGTCGCGCAGCCGACCGTGCCCCCGGCGTCCCCGTTCTGACATGACCTGCCGCCATCTCGCCTGGGTCCTCCTGCTGGCGTCGGCTTCGGCGGCGGCGCAGCCCACGCCCGCGCCGGCCCCGGAACCCACGCCCGAGCCGTCCCCCGACCCGTCGCCCGAGCCGTCCCCCGCCGGCGCCAGCACCGCCGACACCCTGGAGCGGCTGGAGCGCCGCCTCGACGAAGTCGAGCGCCAGAACCAGGAGCTGACCGACAAGGTCGGCCAGCTGGAGGACGACGCGGCCTACAACGAGGGCCGCCTCGACAGCGTGATGCCCGCCCTCGGCCGCGTCACCGGGTACCTCGACTTCGGCTTCTTCGCCACCGGTGGTGACGGCGCCGGCACCCGCACCGACCTCGGCAACGCGGTCTACCCCGGCTACGCCGGCAAGGTCGCCGGCACCTGGGTCTTCCTGGGCGACCCGCTGTCGACCGCCATCAACGCCCGCGGCGAGCCCGCCGACACCGGCGAGTCGCGCGCGCTGACCTTCGACTCGGTCAACAGCGGCGGCAAGGCCTCGTTCATCGTGAACACGCTGAACCTGGCGCTGTTCGGCGCCATCGGCAAGCACGCCACCCTGAACGCCAGCGTCGACTTCGTGCCGCGCGAGCGCGATCCGTCGAACAGCGCGGGCGACTCGGTGGGCGACTTCCTCGACGTCAAGCTGGCCTACCTGGAGTGGATGACGCCGGTGAAGGCGTTCCCGCTCAGCCTGTTCGTGGGCAAGTTCGACAGCGTGGTCGGCTTCGAGTATCGCTCGCAGGACGCGCCCGATCGCACCGGGGTGACGCCGTCCCTGCTCTGCCGCTACACCTGCGGGCGTCCGCTGGGGCTGAAGCTGCGCGGGCGCTTCCTGGACGACCGGCTGGTGGCCAACCTCGCGCTCACGAATGGCAGCCACTTCAGCGAGAGCTTTCCGTTCTCGAACGAGATCGACAGCAATGACATGAAGACCGCGGCGCTGCGGCTGTCGTACCGGCTGCCCATGAAGAGCGGAGGTCTCGAGCTGGGCGCCTCGGGCGCGCTGGGGGCGCAGGACCTGCAGCCCGAGGATGACCTCTACCAGTGGCACATCGGCGGCGACCTGCACCTCGAGCTCAACGACCTCGAGTTCACCGGCGAGTACGTCAAGGGCAAGGCGCCGGGCAAGGACGACCCCGCGGTCACCGCCGAATGCGCCGCGGCGCCGTGCCTGACCTACCAGGGCGCCTACGGCCTGCTGGCCTACCATGTGACCAACATGCTGGTGCCCTATGCGCGCGTCGACTGGCGCGACGCCGTGCACCTGAGTGGCGCCAGCTTCGCCTACGAGTCACACCTCCTGCGTGCGACCGGTGGGCTGCGCGTCGAGATCGAGGACAAGGTCGTGGTCAAGGCCGAGTACACGCTGAATCGCGAGCTGGGGGCGCTCCCGCAGTTCGACAATGACGTCTTCACGACGTCGATGGTCGTCAAGTTCTAGGTGGCAATCGCATGATGCTCAATCGCAAGAGTCGCATGATGGCAGTCGCGGCGGGCGTCCTGGCGGCGGCGGGCCTCGTCGGCGTCGGCACCGGCGTCGGCGTGCAGCTGGCGTGGTCGAAGTCGGTGGCCAGGACGGGCGCCGTCACCGGCACGGTGACGTTCAAGGGCGGCGCCAGGGGAGCCGGCGTCGTGGTCTCGCTGGTCGGCGTCAAGGCGCCCCCACCGGGGCCCGAGCCGGCGGCGCAGATCAAGCAGGTCAACAAGGCCTTTGCGCCCGGCCTGACCGTGGTACCCAGGGGCAGCGTGGTCGAGTTCCCGAACCAGGACAAGGTCTTCCACAACGTCTTCTCGGTGTCGCGCGCGGCACGCTTCGACCTCGGCCTGTACAAGAGCGGCACCAGCAAGACGGTGCAGCTGAAGCGCGTCGGGGTGGTCGACGTGTACTGCAACATCCACCCCGAGATGGTGGCCAAGGTGGTCGTGGTCGACGGGCCGTTCTGGGCCGTCACCGGCAAGGACGGCAGCTTCAAGCTGACCGGCGTGCCGCCCGGAACCTACCCGCTGGTGGCCTACGGCGGCGACGGCAAGGAGGTCCGCACCGAGGTCACCGTGACCGTGGGCGGCACCACCACCGCCAAGCTCGAGGTCGTCAAGCCCGCGGCCCAGCCGCATCTGCGCAAGGACGGGACGCCATACGGGCGCTACAAGTAGCCGCGCTGGCGAGGCTGCTGCTGCCCGCTGCCGCCCTGGCGGCCGCGGGCTGTGGCAAGTCACGCCGCAAGCCGACCCCGTCGCCGACCATGGCGGCCCTCGGGGCCGGTGACGGCGGCGCCAAGATCACCAAGGCGTCGCTGCACACATCGATTCGCTGCGGCGAATGTCATGAGAAGATGTTGACAGAGTGGCAAGGCAGCGGGCACTCGCAGGCGGCCAGCTCGGCGCTGTACCAGGCCTCGCGCAAGGCCGCCGGCGATGCCAGCTGTGACGGCTGCCACCTGCCGCTGGCCGGCCGCCTGGGCGCCAGCGCCCCCGCCGCGCGCGAGGGCGTGACCTGCGACGCCTGCCACACCCTGCGCAAGGTCACCGTGGTCGCCGGGGCCAGGCGCGCCGAGGTCGAGCTGGCGACCGACGACATGATCCGCTACGGCCCGCTGTGCGACATCAAGGACCACTACTTTCACCGCATGGGCTGCTCGCCGCTGCACCGCGAGAGCGAGCTGTGCGCGGCCTGCCACCTCTGGTCGCGCGACGCTGGCGGCACCACGTTGCCGGTCTTCACCGAGTACAGCGACTGGAAGGCGGGGCCCTACGCCGCCGAGGGGATCGTGTGCCAGGCCTGCCACATGCCGGGCGACACCGCCGAGGTCGCGGTCGGCTCGCCGCCTCGTGACGACGTGCCGCACCATGGCTTCCTGGGCAAGACCTCGCGTCTGCGCCAGAACGCGCTGGGGCTGAAGCTGACCGTGGTCCGTGACGGCGCCGAGCTGGTCATCACCACCAACGTCGTCAACCGCGGCGCCGGCCACTTCGTCCCCGCCGGGCTGCCCGAGCGCCGCCTGGCCCTGGAGACCACCGTGCTCGACAAGAACCTCGCCATCGTGTCGACCTCCCTGCGGGAGTTCGGCCGCACCCTGACCGACGACGGCGGCCAGCCGGTGCCGTTCTACCGCGCCACCCGGCTCGGCCCCGACACCCGGATCGGCCCGCGCCAGTCCAGCAGCAGCACCTTTCGTGTGCCCGCGGCCGGCGCCGGCGAGCTGCGCGTGCGCGTGGTGCACACCCTGGCACGCTTCTTCACCGACGAGGTCGCCACCACGGGACGGCCCGACGAGGTCATGATCGAGGCCAAGCTGTCCCTGGCCACGCTACCCGCGACCATCACGGTGCCCAAGTGAGGCTGCGCACCGTCGTCTTCGTGTCGTTCGCGCTGCTGGTCGTGGTCGCGCTCGGCGTCAGCATCGGAGCGGTGACCTTCGTGACCCGGCGCGCCGCGCGCAGCCAGGTCGGCACCGAGCTGGCGCGCAGCCGCGACGTCACCCTGGAGCTGCACGCGCTGCGCGGCAACAACGCCAGCGCCGAGTGCCGCGTGGTCGCCGAGGAGCCGCGCCTCAAGGCCGTGGTCGCCGCCGAGGACGTCGCGCACGAGACCGTGATCGACGTGGCGCAGTCGCTGGCGGGGTCGCTCGGCTCCAGCATCTTCGTGCTGACCGACGGCGAGGGCGTGCTGCTGGCCGACGTGGCGGCGCCCGAGGCCTCGGGCGATGCGCTGACGAAGAACGCCGTGGTCGCGGGCGCGCTGGCCGACGGCGAGCGCGGCGGGATCTGGCTCGACGACCGCGGCCCGCACCAGGTCCAGGGCTGTCGCCTGGCCTTCGGGCAGAAGACCGTGGGCGTGCTGGTCATCGGCCGCGCGCTCGACGATCACATGGCTGCCACCGTGCATCGCCAGACCGGTGCCGTGGTCGCCATCGCGCTCGACGACCGCGTGGTCGCGGCCTCGGGGCTGCCCGGCGTCGCCACCGGCAGCGAGCGCGCCGCGCTGGCCGGCCGCCTGGGCAAGGTCCCGGCCAGCGGGCGCAGCGAGGTCACCGTGGCCGGCGCACACTACTTCGCCGCCGCCACCCCGGTGCCCGGCTACACCGGCGAGCACGTCCTGCGCTACGTGGTGCTGCGCTCGATCGACGAGGCGCTGGCGCCGGGGCGCCGGCTGACCTGGGTCCTCGGCGGGGTCGCCGCCGCCGCGCTGGCGGGCGCGCTGCTGCTGGCGCTGGCGCTGGCGCGTCGCCTGGCGCGCCCCATCGACGCCCTGGTCGCGCACGCCGAGGCCATCGCGGCCGGCGACCTCGGCACCCGCAAGCCGCACGGCACCACCGAGGTGCGCACCCTGGCCAAGGCCATGAACCACATGGTCAGCGAGCTCGAGGCCTCGCGGCGCAGCCTGGCCGATCGCGAGCGCATGTCGCGCGAGCTCGAGATCGCGACCCGCATCCAGACCTCGATCCTGCCCCGCGCCCCCGCCCTGCCCGGCCTCGAGCTGGCCGCACGCATGCGCCCCGCCGACGAGGTCGGCGGCGACTATTACGACGTGCTCGAGGTGCCCGGCGGCGACGGCGGCTGGCTGGCCATCGGCGACGTCTCCGGCCATGGCCTGGAGGCCGGCCTGGTCATGTTGATGCTGCAGACCGCGGTGGCGACGCTGGTGCGCGAGTATCCCGAGGAGATGCCGAGCCGGGCCCTGGTGGCGCTCAACGACGTCATCTATGACAACGTGCAACGGCGCCTGCAGAGCGATCGCCACGCCACGCTGTCGCTGCTGCGGATTCGCCGCGATGGCCGCCTGACCATGGCGGGCGCACACCTCGACGTCATCATCTGGCGCGCGCACAGCAAGCGCTGCGAGTTCGTGCCCACGCCGGGGACCTGGATCTCGGTCACCGACGACATCGCCCGCGCGACCGTCGACCACGAGCAGCGCCTGCACCCCGGCGACGTCGTGGTCCTGCACACCGACGGCCTCAGCGAGGCCATGAGCAAGAGCGGCGAGCAGTTCGGGCAGGAGCGCCTGGCCGAGAGCCTGGCCGGCGCCGCCGAGGCCAGCGCGCTGGCGCTGTGCGACCGCCTGCTCGCGGCCGCCACGCGCTGGTCGGAGGGCGTGGCCCAGGCCGACGACATGACGGTGCTCGTGTTCCGCTACCTCGGCCCCGATGACAAGGGTATTGTCGACCAGACCTGATGGATCTGTCGCTGCACATCCACATCGGAATGCTGGCGCTCGCGCGCGGGCTGCTCGATACCCGGGGCTTCACCGAGGTGCTGCGCGCGCTGGCCGAGCAGGCCGGGGGCGCCCCGGCCAGCGCCAGCGACCCGGCGCTGCGCAAGGTCTGGGTCGATTCCGGGCGGCTGTCGGCCAAGCAGTTCGAGGAGCTGGTCGGCGGGCTGACCGCGGTGCCGGCCGCGACGCCGCCGCCCCGGCGCAGCACTGACAACCCGACCCCGGTGTCGACCCCGGCGGCGCGCCATGTCGGGCGCGGCGCGCCGACCTATGCGGCCATCGCGACCACGCCCTCGGCGGCCGAGGTGCTGGAGACCGGCGCCGCGGTCCCCGGCAAGGACAAGGACGCCACCACGCCCGCGCCCGACGGCCACGCGGACGCGGCTCACCCGCACGGCGAGCGCACCTCGGCCACCGTCATCCTCGGCAAGAGCAAGCCGCGCGAGGTCGCCGCCGAGGTGGCGCCCACCGCGCTCGCGGGCGGCGGCGCCGACAAGCCGGCCAGCTCCGGCGCCGGCGCCGGCCCGGGCAGCTTCGGCCTGCGCTATCGCCCGCTCGGGCTGCTCGGCTCGGGTGGCCTCGGCGAGGTCTTCGCGTGCGACGACGGCCTGCTGCGCCGCACCGTCGCGGTCAAGGCCGCACACGACCTGGCCCCCAGTGGCGGCGCCGCCCGCAGCGACGCCCACGTCATCCTCGAGCGCGAGGCCCGCATCGTGGCCCGCCTCGAGCACCCCAACATCATCCCGGTCTACGACTCCGGCACCGACCCGCGGCGCGGCCCCTACTACGTCATGCGCCAGGTCACCCAGCCGCCGCTGGCCGAGATCCTGAGCCGGCGCCGCCAGGATCCCGAGGTCGCGCGCGAGTACAGCCTGGGGCGCCTGCTGCGCTACTTCGTGCAGGTCTGCCAGGCCGTCGAGTACGCGCACAGCCGCGGCGTGGTGCACTGCGATCTCAAGCCGGCCAACATCCTGCTGGGCGATTTCGGTGAGGTCCTGCTGGTCGACTGGGGCCTGGCGCAGAGCGCCGATCAGTCGGTCTGGGTGCGCGGCGGCACGCCCGGCTACATGGCACCCGAGCAGCGCGACGCCCGCGTGCTCAAGTACGACGGCCGCACCGACGTCTTCGCCCTGGGCGCCATCCTGTACGAGCTCCTGTGCATGCGACCGGCCTTCCCGGACCGGCCCATCTCCAACGCCTACACCACGCTGGGCTCGAACCCGAGCTCCGACTACCAGCCGCCGCCGCTGCCCAGCCACCGGGCGCCCGAGCTGGCCGCGCTGATCCCGGCCGAGGTCGAGACCATCTGCATGCGCGCCATCGAGCGCGACCCCGCCGCGCGGCTGCCCAGCGCGCGCGCCCTGGCCGAGGCCATCGAGGAGTTCCTCGAGGGCACCAAGGAGCGCGAGCGCCGCCGCATCGAGGCCGACGCCCGCGCCGTCACCGGCGACGAGCTGGCCGAGCGCTACCACGAGTTCATGGCCGCCCGCGGCGAGCAGCAGCAGCGCATCGCCGAGCTGCGCGCGGGCCTGGCGCCCTGGGATGCGGTCGAGCGCAAGCTCGAGCTGTGGGACGCCGAGGACATGGACGCCGTCCCCGAGGCGCTGCGCGCGCGCACGATGCAGTCCGCGGTG
>Ga0154020_10006071_pt1 | contig 14163 bp, 17 predicted proteins | sample Klosneuvirus_201_FD_109709 | JGI IMG/M metagenome (GOLD analysis project Ga0154020, IMG submission 109709) | Active sludge microbial communities from wastewater, Klosterneuburg, Austria - Klosneuvirus_20160825_MG | ecosystem: Engineered > WWTP > Aerobic digester > Activated sludge | place...
ATTTTGAATCGATATGGATTATTCCATTCATTCTTTCAATGAAAGATTTTACTTGATAAAGCCCCAATCCAGTTCCATTTTTCTTTCCGGAAGAGAATTTATTTTCGAATACTTTTGGTAAATTTTCTTCTTTAATCCCACATCCATTGTCAGAAATATTAATTGTCAAGTTTTCAGAGTCTTGAGTGAGTTGAACATTAATAGTACCATCGTCATTTTCGAAGGCTTCTACTGAATTTCTTAAAATGTTTGAAAGCGTAGCGATAAATTCGCTTTTGTCTCCAATGATTCTTATTTCTCCCTCTACTTTGCAATCAAAGTGAAAAGTTACGGGTCTGATATTTTTTGCGAATAGTTTTGCACTTTCTAAAGCGCAATGAATACTTTCAACGACATCAATGACTTCCTGTTTTTCTTCTCGGTTTGAAATTTCGCCGCGATACTCCCGGAGCAGTTTCTCAGAAAGATTTTTAATTTGACTAAGCTCTAATAAAATTAAATTTTCATGCTTTTTAGCATCATCGCTTTTTAAAATCGTTTGTAAGTTGGAGATAGGTGTTACGATTTCATGTGCCAGCTGTGCAGCCACATCCATAAGAACTTCGCGCTTTTGTTGTTCAGCTATTTTTATTGAATAGCTTTTTAAATCCATTTCGAGATTCTCGATGTGTTTTTTAAGGTATTTTAATAAAGGAAGCTCAAGGTCAAAAAGTTTATAAAATAAACTTGTCTTTGGTAAATGAGAAACACTTTCCATTCCCAGAAGTTGTTTCATCTGAACCTCGATGAGATCGGCAACTTTTCTTTGTAACCTTAAAACTCCACGCCGTGACCACATAAAAGTGACGAGCAGAAACGGAACTGAAATTAAATATAAATAGACGTAAATAATATTGAATAAGGGTACGTTATTATAAAAGACGTTAGCCTCAACACCTCTGATCCCTCGAAACTCGCAGCTTTCGCGGTATTTTGATCTTGCATTTAAAATTGGTGGAGTTACAAGATTGCCATGATCTTTGAATTCAATCTGTGGTTCTGCATCCGCACTTTGATTTTGAACAGCGCTTTTAAGGTATTCTAGGGCCTCTCGATGTGCACCGACCTGAATACGCGGTTCTATGGCTTTACAGACTTGTGCTGTAAGTTTATTAAAGTGATTGTAACGGGCTATATTGAGAGTGATATGATAGCTCATAGGCACAGCAAAGCCTAAGATCATGCTGCCAATTGTAAATCTTCGGATTAAGTCAAGATTTTTCATAAAATAGGGTGGTACTCCGGTAAATCAGTTGGGAGATCCCAGGATTTTAAAATTTTCTGAAGTAATAAAACTTCTTCGTTTGATAGCTTTTGTCGGAAAAATAAAGGAATAAGACTGCCGCCAAAAGTAAAGGCGGCATAAAACGGAACTGGAAGATTTAGAGTCTTTTTTATGTCGAGTACCAAAATGTTCGATTTAATATCCAAATTATTTCTATCTTCATTATTATCTGTTTCATTTTCATTGAACTGAGAAGAAGTCATCAAAAAGTAGTTTTGATATTTTGCGAGTAAATTTTCACTTTCGAACTGGACTGTTTTAGTTGAAAAGGACTCCCACTGGCCATAGCTTTCGAAAAAAGCGTTTAACCACTTTTGAGATTTGTTGAGATTGGACGTACTTTCGCAAAGGTATCCAAATGTTTGACCGGGAAACTCACTTCCTTCTGTAGTTACAATCCCGGCTCCGAAACCGCCAAAATGAAATCGAGAAATATAGGGTGTGAGTGTGCAATTTTTAAATGGAACTTCGTGGTCGCGTTTAAAGCCATTCCATCCACTGTGCAAATAAGAATATAATAGCGTATGACGCTCTAAGGCCTCAAGGGCAGAATTCTCAATCGCCCTTTTCAGAGAAAAATGAACGGCCCATCCATTACTTGAATGAAAACCAGGTGATGGTAGTGAGGACTCAGGGTCTAGCTCATCAACCGAAATTTCTGAATCATGTATATTCACCTGATGTTTTGCAAAGAAAGGCACTGATGATTTCAAAATGTTCTTAGCGATAAAACGCTCAATGACTTCTCCGGCAGCAATAGATGCGGCCTGCAAGCGATCTTTTGACCTGCCGAAACCATGATACTGATTTCCATCGTTATCCATGGAGCTAATTGAAAAACGGAAAAACTTTTGTCCAGAAAGTTCAAGATTACTTTCGAAGACTTCAGAACTTAAAAAAGAATTATCGACAATCCAATCTAAAAGAAGACTGCTGTAGTCAATTTTATGTGAGGCTAGTAAGGAAGTTTCACTACCGCCCTCGAGATTAAAGATCTGAGCTTCACTCAAATTCATTCAGTATCCTTATAGGTTAGTCTCCAGAGTTGAATATCAGCATCCGTCGTTGGCTGATCACCAACATCCATATGTGAAGACGAGACGATATGACTTCTCATAAAATAAATAGGTATGACAGTTTGAGATTTTAAAAGCCATTTTTGATAGTCCTTTAGGCGCTTAATTTTGACGGGGTTTTGATCGGGTTGTTCCACGTCAGAGAGGCTTAAGGGCGAACTTCTAGCCCCTGTCAAAAACCGAAGTTGAACAGCTGGGTAACGTTCAGAGGCGACGTAACTACCAAGGAGGAAGTCATATTTACTTTTGAAATTTTCTTTTGAAGTAACGAGCTCAAAGTATTCAGCTCTTTCAATTTTTGTTATTTCAAGATCAATTCCAATTTTTTGAGCAGCACTTTTAAAGAACTCAAGAGTTTGATCTTTAAAATAAAAACCAGGAGCCGCTACCTTTAATGATCGAGAGGACTTTTGAGGAAGAGTTTCAGAAAAGTCATCAGGATTTAGACCCACCTCAGGAGCAAATGGCAAAAACGTGCTCGCGCGTGTAAGGCGTATTTCGGGTATTTTTGCCAAAACATCTAAAAAATCCTGTCCAATTTTATTTGTAGAATTAAGTCCAAAAAAATAAATAATTGAGGAAGGGGTTGTGAAGTGAACACCTACTTTCATTTTTTCCCAGTTATATTCATTGTAGGGAATAAAATCGCCGATAAAGATATCAGCCGTGCCATCAGCTATGGCATTTTCAATTTCATTTCTTTCCATGGATTTAATAACAATTTTCTTTGGTGAGTTTGGGAAGTCTGTCTGTAAAATTGAATTCGAATTTCTATTTAAAATAAACTCTTTATTTCCATTAACTTTTAAATTTTCAAGACTGTAAGGACCGCTGTATTTTGTTGGTGCTAAATTGCAATCTGAATCAATGTCTTCTGCGGACCAAACTCCACTTTCAGGTGTAGAGATTTGCAGCAAAAAGGAATCGCTTTTCCCTTTTAACTTAACCGTAACTAAATTTTTTTCGTCATCCCAGCTTAAACCATCACAATTCTGGTTCATGTTGGTTAAATGATCACAATCTAAAACGTAATTCCACAATGGAAAGTGGGTCGATTTCTTTTTCACTAAAATTCTTTTGATAGATTGGGCAACGTCATTAGCTTTAATCTTCGTTCCATCGCTAAATTTAGCTGTTGGATTTAAATGAAAGATATAAGTTGAATTGTTAATTTCCCAACTGCTAGCAATCAATGGATTAAATGATGATGTTTTATGACTGTACCCAATCAAAGTGCTTGAAATATGGTTAAGTAAGTACCACTTTCCTGAAGTATTTATTTCCGTTGGATCGGGAAACTGTTCAATTTTTCTAAATGATGTTCTTACAACATCGAGCTGCTTTGACTTCACGGTCCCTTCCTTTAAGAAAAAGAAACATTCAATTACGAGCAGCCCTAAAAGGGCTGCTCCGATCAGTAAATTTTTTGATTCCATGAATCACTAAAGATCAGTCGTTGGGGAGTGATTGACGTTTTTGCCACCAATCCCAGGCTGAATTTTGTTTTTAAAAGCTTTTGATAAACAGGCATCACTTTCGGCAATCTGTTGAATCACAATAGCTTGTTCTTCGGTAAGATTATTTACGAAATCTTGAGCTGCTTGTGAGTCGGTTTTACCATTTGATAAAAGACAAGCAAGACTCACTAGAGCTGTTGACGTAATTTCCATTAAACCCCCTTCGATTTATGAGATTTTGATCTCTGTTTTTGGTTCTCTAAAAAATTTGTTATAAGTATCTGCTATAGATTTTTGAGTTAAATCAAATTGCACAATCGTTTCTGTTAATAATTTTTTTGCATCACTTATGTTCAATTCATTTTCGTGCAAAAGAATACTAACTAAATCTAAGCAGCGTCGCTGCCCAGTCATGTCATGATTTAATTTCAAGATAAATTGTTTAAGTTGATCTTGATTCATGGGATCTTACTTCCTTTGGAGTTTTAATATTATGATGTTTCATTTTCACGCTTAAGGTAGACTTTGCAATTTTAAGCTGCTTTGCCGCCATTACCATACTTCCAGTTTTTTCTAAAACTTCCTCGATAAGTTTTCGTTCGAAAATTTCTTGGGCCTTTTTATATCCAGGAAAAGAAGGTCCTACTAAATCAGTGTCAGCCGAAAGTAAATCATCGAGACTCATCTTTGATCGGGATTTTCTAAATGGTGTTCCACCACCTAAAATATTTTTCCACTCTTTCATAACAGGATTGCCAAATGCGTCGACCGGAATAAATGACACTAATTTTGTAATATCGTTTTCGATGCCACGGATATTTCCAGGAATATTGTCACGGGTAAGGTAGCGCATAAGATCTTCAGGAAAATCACTCATAGAAATCTGTTTGTTTTTTACCTCTGCTAAAGCATTTCGCAAACAGGCCTCAATAATTTGAGGAAGGTCTTCTTTCCGATCTTCTAGGCTCGGTATTTCAATTTCAAATGCTTGCATACGCATGTACAAGTCTTCACGGAATTTTCCACTGCTTACGAGTTCGCGTATATTTTTATTTGTGGCAAAAATAAATCGAGTGTTCGTATGGATTGGTTGTCTACCGCCAACACGAATGTATTGTTTCTCTTCAATTACTTTTAAAAGCCTTGATTGCATCTCAGCAGAAGCATCGCCGACTTCATCAAGGAAAATGTCGCCACCTTTTGCAACATCGAGAAGGCCGGGCTTCATTTTTGATCCTGATCCCGTATAGGAATAAGCATCTTGTCCAAAAAGCTCAGTTTGAGCCAGAGCATCTGGCATGGCTCCAATATTAATATTTACAAAATTTCTTGAACTTTGGTTTAAAAAACTTGCGCGAAATTGACTGATTCTTCGTGCTGTAGCGCCTTTACCAAGTCCCGTCGCGCCAAGAATTAAAACCGGGCGTGACGATTCTGCAATTGCTTTAATTTTTTGGTCGAGCATTTTCATAACAGGTGCCTGGCTAACAAACTCAGAATATAGGCCGAGCTTATTAGATTTAGTCATTGTTACTTTAAGCTCCTCAACAGATCTTTCAAAAGCACGTTCTAGCATGACAGAGCGGTATGCAACTTTGACAGGATCTGAGCTTTTTAAAAAATAGTCATAAGCACCAAGCTTCATTGCCGAAACAATTTCTTCATATCTCTCATCGGCGGTGACCATAAAAATCTGCGCATGAGGTTGAAGTGTTTTGAGCGTCTGAATATTATCAATTCCAGAAATACGGTTACCTTCGTGATCAGTGCCTAAGTCTTTATCTAAGAGAATAATATGAAATGTATTTTCAGAGGCTTTCTGAAATGCGTTTTCCAGCGTGGCTGATTCTTCAGTGTGTAATTGAACGTCGGGATTGTTTTTAAAAATTCTTTCGCACTCGATAATGTTTGCAGAACGATCAGCTTTGCTGTCGTCGATAATAAGTATTGAAACTGTATTTGCTGTCGGTGAATCGCTCAAATAATGTTCCTTCAGTTAAATAAAGACGGATTTCATAAAACTGCTTTTTCCGATTTCTTATGCGAACATCTATCTAAACAAATAGATCAAAACAAATGTTTTAGTTCGAAAAGTAAAAATTATATGTTTATAAAAACGAACTTTTCGAGTTCGGAGTTCCGAACTCCGAACTGATTTTAAGCAATATTAGAATCCTGTAACAAATTAAATTTACATATGTAATTCAAATAGTTGTCATGCATTTTTGTCTTAAAATTAAAGTTGGCACGACGGTTGCCTTAGTAAGTAGTAAGAAGCAATTTTAAAATCAAAAAGGAAGTAATATGGAAATAGAATTACGAACTGCTAAGAGTCTTGATAGCGTAGCAAAACGAACTAAGCCAGTCGACTATTTTAAGAAATGTCCAAAATGTGGAAAGTCGGATCTGATTCATTTAAATCCCGATGTTCTATGTTCAGTCTGTGACTGGGATTCTTGCTCCTGGGACGTGTCTCGTGGAGTGATGGATAATCTAAAAGAAGCTGCAAGAGAAGTTTTTAAAATAAAACCCGCGTTAGTGATGAATCAAAGCAAAGTCGAAATGTCAGTATCTCAAAATACAAACCAAAATAGAAGGGGAGCTTAAATATGAACTCAAAAGTATTAAAAATGCCAACTTTAGATTCTGTATTAGCTGAAATTGAACAAGCTGAAGATATTCCAGAATTAACTAGTTTTGAATCCATCCCCGAAGAAGAAAAACCTACTGAGGATTTTCGAGTTCTTATTTCAAATCTTCAAACGATCGAAGATTCAATGACTCAGAAAGCAAAAACAGTGAGGCAAAAAACTTCAGTGCTTCATACTTGGGAAAAGCTGAAAAGTCTTTTATGTGCAATGATTGATGGGCTTGAAAAGGATATTGAAAACGCAAGACGAATCGAAGAACGACTTAATGAAGCTAAAGAAAAACATCGTGCGCTTCAAATGCGAAATGGAATCTATTTTAATTAAACGGGGGTGAAAATGGAAAATTCAAAAATCAAAGGTCGATTTCATATTTACACGGGCTATCGAGAGGGTTCCATCATTCGTAATGAACTGCAGGCTGGCGAAGCTTACGAAGTTGAATGTACTGCAAAGCCTTATTATATTTTAAAAATGTGGGCTTTTCCGAGGGAAGTTTTTTATCTTGCTTCAAATCGAAGTGACGATGGCAACTTTACTCTTTTTGCAAAAAAAATGGGTGACGATTCTGATCCCACATTCCGTAGACCTGTTGGGTTTGGCTTTGTTTCTTGTGATCTTAAAAAACACCTTGAAATCCAGTTTACGTTTCCACGACAGCGGGTTTTTATGAGCTTGTTTCCCGACAAAGTGACGATTGATAGCTTGTTAACTATCACAGGAGGTGTGGCGTGATGCATCTTCGGTTAGCTCCGCAGGCAACGGTGCTGTATCGGGGAACGCTTCAAGATACGGCATCTTTGGTTGGCCTTGCATTATCTCGTACGCCTATTGGTCTCATTGCATTTACGGGCGAGTTCAATGAGAGTTTAAAAAAATATTTTGAAGCCGTGAATACTTGGCTTCAAAAAAATGATCTTCCGCTTATTTCAATTCATCCTAATTTCTCTTCTGATCAATTTAATTCAATTATAGATTCTCCCTATAAGCAGTGGGGTTGGGGAAAGAAAGAATGTGAGATTGCCATAAGGCTAGTTGGTCTTCCTTTGCCACCAGCTGTGTTAGCAGCTTGATCTGCTTTTTGTTTCAGATTTAAGAGTTCAATTATTATAAATGGGAAGTTCTCCCCAAAGTCGAAAGGATAAAATGAAAAAATGGATTTCTGGAATTCTAATTTTTACAGGATTTTTTGCTGAGGCTAATTTTTTAGGTACTCGGTATTCAAATGATCAACTTCGATTTGAAAGTCGCTGCGGCATTCCTGTTTGTCGTGCGAACGATAACGGTCATAATTTCATTAAATATTGTGCATTTCAACACGGTTCCAATATTCCAAGCAGTGACTTGCCTGTGTATGTATGGCACGGACAAAGTCTTAGATGTTATTGCCCATGTGATTACGATTTTGAAAATCAAGTGAGTCAGTCTAGATAATTATATAAGTAAAATTTCGCAAAGTTTAAATCAAGAGACACAACTTAACTAACTATAACTTTTTGAAAGGTCGTGTTTCTATGAAAATTTCTAATACATTGTTTTTTTGTATTTTAGCCATGGTAACTCTTTTAGTTCCAATTATTGGTTACTGCTCTGTTGAATCAACTCTTGGAACTATTCAGTCAAAGTTAATTAATCAGATATTACCTCTCTGTGCTGTCTTAGGTCTTGTATTTGCTGCCTTTTCATTTTTTACCGGAAATCCAGGGGCTAGGTCACACCTGTGGCTAGCGATTATTGGAATGGTCATCGGCTTTGGTGCTCCAAGTATTATGGCGTTCATTCGTGGAATGGTTAACTAACCAGCGTTTTCCCAAGAGTCACACATTTGTCTTAATGGAGTTTTAGTTTGTCGCTACGTTCGGAGCCTACGAGTCAGAGTTTAGAAAAAAAGCTTCTCTTCATGGGATTTGAGGTTCCAGATGTGCTTGTCATTTTTCTTTTACTTTCGATTTTAAATTTTAGCTTCGGTCAAACCAACTATAAATTTGCACTTGTATGGGGGCCAGTTGTGGCTCTTGCCATTACCTTAAGAGTTGGAAAGCGTGGAAAGCCCGAGAATTACCTAGTTCATCTCGTTAAGTTTCAAATACAGCCAAAATTTCTTTCTGCTTTTCAAGATCCAAAAAATACAACGGCACCCCCAAAGCTTAGAGGAAAACATTTATGAGTCATGCATTAGCTGATTATTTACAAATTTGGGGATTTGAACAGGACATAATGATTTATTCTGATGGGTCATTAGGGTTTATTTTGGACTGTATTCCTGTGGATATTAGTGCGTGGAGTGATGAGCGAATCAACAATTACTCGGAGAATATTGGCCAGTTTATGAACAGTCTTCCTGCAAATATTGATATACAATTTCTTCAGGACATTATTCCTGGAAATAGTAAAATCATTGATAATCATCAAAAGCTTGCTGCAAATGCCAATAATACCTTAGCAAAATCTCTTTGCGATGAGCGAATAGAACTCCTTAGAGCTTCCGATGCTCGCGGGGAAATTCCAACACATCGTTTGAAAGTGATTGTTAGAAAACCTCTCACTCAAAATCTACTGTCTAAACCTACGCTTTTTTCAAATGAAAAGTTATTTAAAGAAATTTCAGAAGCACGGCTTCTTCGTGAAATCGAAATTATGACACGTCTCAGAGAAAATGTAATTCAAGCGCTGAGTGCACTAGCAATAAGAGCACAGCCCATGGCTGCAGATGAGATCGCTGAACTCTTATATCAGCAATGGAATCCCTCAAGAAGGGTTCCATTTATGAGTTATGATCCGGAAGAGGTAAGACAATGTATTTTATTTTCCGATGTCGGTATTAGCGTGAGTGGTTTTGTGATCGGAACAGCAAACTTTCGAGTTCTTTCTCTTAAAGTACTTCCTGATCAAACTTTTTCCTCAATGGCAGCTAAACTTCGTGAACTTCCGTTTAATTCAAGACTTCTCGTTACAGTTCATGTTCCTGATCAAATGAAAGAAATTGAAAGTCTAAAAACTCAAAGACGAATTGCATTTTCAATGGCAGTCGGGAAACGGTCTGGAGTTTCTGACATCGAGAGCACCGCTAAGTTTCAGGACCTTGAATCCTTGCTTGAACAAATGATAGCCCAAGGACAAAAAATTTTTCATGTATCTGTCACAGTGATTTTGCAAAGTGAATCTGAAAGTGACCTTGAGGATCAAGTTGATATGACACTTGCAAAGTTTCGTGAGTTAGGTGGTGCTGAGGCTATGACCGAAACTTTAGCGGCCTTTGATATTTTTTCGCAGGTTTCACTTCCTAATGCCCGCTCAAAAGAACGATCAAAACGCATTAAAACATCAAATCTCTGCGACCTTATTCCCCTTTACGGCCCTTGGGTAGGGCACGCAACTCCTAGTATTTTGCTTAAGACGAGAATGGCTAGTCTTATGTCATTAAATATTTTTGATAGTTCGTTAGCAAACGCCAACCAATTAATTAGTGGAGGATCGGGCTCAGGCAAGTCAGTTTTGGCCAATCTTCTTCTATTGCAAATGCTTAAAGAAAACCCAAAAGTATTTTTTATTGATATTGGCGGATCATATAGAAAATTAACAGAGAACCTGTCTGGACAATACGTCGCCTTTGGAGTTAACGATCATCTCTCAGTAAATCCCTTCGATCTTGCACCGGGAGAAACAAAACCTTCAGCGCATAAAATTAAATTTATTGTGGGCCTTGTTGAGGTCATGACTAAAGAGGAAGGTGCAGATCGAATTCCGAAATTGGCAAGAGCTGAAATAGAAGAGGCTGTTCAGCGGGTGTATCAAACTTCCAAGACTCCACGAATGTCAAACTTACGTGAGATTTTATTAAAACATCCCGATAAAGAAATTCAAACTTATGGAAAAATTCTGGCACCCTGGTGTGGAAATACTCCTTATGGAAAATTTTTAGATCGACAAACGACGATCGAATTTCAAAGAGACATAATTACTTTTGATCTTAAGGGTCTAGAAAGTTATCCCGATCTGCAGGTAGTTTGTTTCTATATTATTACAGATCTTGTCTGGCGTGAAATTCAGCTTGATTTATCTAAAATGAAGTTTATTGTTTTTGATGAATGTTGGAAGTTGCTTAAGGACGAAGCAGGACTTTTGTTCATTGAAGAAATTTTTAGAACTGTGCGAAAATATTTTTGTTCCGCAACCGCCATCAGCCAAGATCTCGTTGATTTTCTAAACTCTAAGATTTCAGCAGCCCTTCTTTCCAACTGCTCTGTTAAATGGATCTTAATGCAGAATCAAAGTGATTTTGCAAAAATGAAAGAAGCATTAGGTCTTAATGATAACGAAGTGGCTTTGATTCAATCTTTACGTCAAGAAAAGGGTGAGTTTTCGGAAGCGTTTCTTGTTGCGGGGGCAGATCGAAGGACAGTGGCAGTTATTGAGCCGACACCACTTGAACTTTGGATTGCTACAACTGACCCGAGAGATCTTTCAGCAATTGAAGCGCTAAGAATGAAGGAACCCACCCTCAGCAAAATTGAAATTCTTAAAATTTTAGCAAAGCAGTATCCAAACGGAATTTCTCCATCTCAAAAGGCGAATTGATGAAAAATGTAATGGCGTTATTTGCGACATTAATCATGCTTTCTGCTCCTCAAGCGCGGGCGAGTATGTTTGGTGAGGAAAACATTATTCTAGCGAAAATTTTAGCAAATGCTCTGCAACAGCTTGCACAGTTGCAAAATATTCTAAATACAGGACGAGATAATCTGAATCTGATTCGTGATATTAATCGTGGTATCAATGACTCGCTCAATTTAATTCGCACTATCAGTCCAAATACTGATTCCGGCTTGTACAAAGATTGGGAAAAAGTGTCTGAGGCACTTTCGAAAATTGAAACGATATATGGCATTGTGATTGATTCACAAGATAGCCGAGTTCAAAAGGATACGGATCAAAGCATTGCAGAAGCTATTTCACTCAATAATTCTATCTACAAATACACAAAAATGATCGACGAAGTGGGTGAGCTTATAAAATCTCAAAGTCACATGGTATCACCGGGCGGAGCTGCGAAACTGACTGCGCAGTCACTTGGAGTTATGTTGAATCTTCAAAACGAAATGCTGAGGACTCAGGCAACGGGACTTAAGCTTCAGGCTCAAACATTGGCATTACAAAATCGAAAAGATAAAAGTCAAACACGTCAAATGGTGGTAGGAGCTGACAATATTAATTCAGCTCTTTCTGGAGCCGAACCACAATTTAAACTTCCCCGATTTGAATAGGATTTAGGAATGGATATTTCTTGGATTTCTTCACAGGCAAAAGAAATTCATACTTTTTTTGTATCTATTTTTTATGCGTTAGCAGTTCTTCTGCTCGTGATCGGTGTGGTGATAGAGTATTTTAAAATGCCTATCGGAGGTGTCCCGGCATTTCCTCAGCTTATTGGTCGAGCTCTTGTGGCGGCCATTCTTTTAATTGCTTACCCTCAGATATCAAATTGGGTTTGCGGCCTAGCAGACGCAGTCTCGGATCACCTAGGAAGTATCAACACCTATCAAAACGTTCTTAAAAGTGCAGGAGCTTCATTTAAAGATCACTCGTGGTCATGGACATCTCTTGGTGATACTTTACTTTCGGTCGTAGCGATCTTAGCTTATTTCATTTTGTATCTCACGGTTTTCTTTTTTGATGCGGCCATCGTTTATTGCTTAGCTCTGTTATATATTTTTTCTCCAATTATGATTGCATTTTATATTTTGCCACAAACAGCGTCCATGACGAGTGGTTTATTTCGAACACTTTTTGAAGTTGCGACGTGGAAAATAGTTTGGTCAGTTCTTGGCACTCTTTTATGGAGTACGGCGCTTCATGACTTCGAAGCAAGGGGACAAAACTTTATAACTCTTTTAGCTCTAACATTGATGTTAGCACTTTCTATTCTTCTAACCCCGATTGTTGTTCGAAATCTGATTTCTGGCGCTATTTCAAATGTTGCAAGTCAAACGGCAGGACTTGCTGCCATTGGGCTATCAGCTGGGTTTGCTAGCCCAGCTGCATTAGCAGGTCTAGCAAAAAAGGGAACGCAAAAAGCTTATGGTTGGGGCGCGGTTAAAGCTTGGAACGGTACAAAGAAAACTTACCAGGGCGCTAAAGCTACACGTCGTTTTGTAAAAAATCAGTTTTCAAAACGGCTTCAAGCTCCCGAAGTAGCACCTGATCTAAAGCCTGATGAAACTAAGCCATAGTTAGAACCTAAAAAATAAACTTAAATTTTCGAGGTGTACGTGAAATTCACTACCGCATGGGCAAAATCTGCTGCCCAGAATGTTACTCTTAAAATTGCTACAGTTGTTCTTGCTGCTGTGTCGGTCGTGCAGCTCTTCATTATTGGCGGCTATGCAGCTCGTGATTTACCAGTTATTGAACGCGGATGTTTTTCGCGTGTACTACAGGCAAAGCCCGTTGATCCTACGAAAAATGAAATTGAAGCTTTTCTTATCGAGGCTTTGTCCATGCGCTTTGATTCAAATAGTTATTTAAAGGAAGGATTTCTTTCGATTGAAGAGGTTAGTTCGAGAGAAAAAGAACAGACATTATTGAAGCAGCGACAAATTCGTCAGCGAATAGTAGTTCAAGATATAAAAGTTGAGAGTAAAGAAATTTTAGTAACTGCCGACAGAGTTTTATCTGTTGCGAAAATTAAATCCGCACTTTTGTTTAACTTGAAAATAACTTTGCACCAGTCCAATCGAACTGAATCAAATCCTTATGGGCTTATCTTGAATTCTGTCAGTCAAGTAGAAGATAAGGAGGAAAAATAATAACTTGGATTTCGATCATTTTAGCTCTTTGTTTCTCGCCACAAATTTTCGCTGAAAATGTAAAAACGATTAAACTTTGTGAAAAAGGTGTTGCGCCGGTCTCTATTTCTCCAAAGGGGACTGTTCTTGAGTTTCCGTCTGAGCCTGAGAAAGTAGTGCTTGGAACTAAAAATTCATTTTCGATTGAATACATTAGAAGTGATTTGTCAATTTCACCAATGACTTTAAACTCAAAATCAAATCTTTTCGTTTATCTTCAAGGTCGAAGATTTACTCTTGATCTTAAAACATCACCTTTAGGAATTACGCTTTATTTTATTAAAGACTGCGATGCAAATAAAGTCTTGGTGAAAGAAAATGGAAAATAAAGAACAAATTGTAGAACTCACAGAAGAGCCAAAAATTGAATCGCGATTTGGCTTTGGGAAGGAGAATAAAGTTCTCCCCCATCGTACGATTAAATACTGCGCCATATTAACTGCGGCATCATTAAGTGTCGTTTTTCTTATGAAAAGCCCTAATAAAGGTAGCGTTGAAGGAAGTGGTATAAAAACACCTGAATCTTCACAAATTAATTCAAATCGCAGCGAGTTTGAAACTTACTCTGCTGCAAAAGAAAATAATCGTCTTAAAGAGAAAAATAAAAGTATTAAGAATTTCGTCTTTAAACTTCCAGGACTTCAGAAAATTGATCGTTACAATTCTAGAAAAATTCCTCCTGGTAGTCTTGTAAAAGCGATTTTAATTACGGGAGCTTCAAATGGTCCAGTCAGTGCTGAAACTACAGAGTCTCTTCGTATTCAGGGTGAAGTATTTATTCCTGTTGGAGCTACTTTGCTCGGCTCTGGTCAA
>Ga0154020_10006072_pt1 | contig 14162 bp, 11 predicted proteins | sample Klosneuvirus_201_FD_109709 | JGI IMG/M metagenome (GOLD analysis project Ga0154020, IMG submission 109709) | Active sludge microbial communities from wastewater, Klosterneuburg, Austria - Klosneuvirus_20160825_MG | ecosystem: Engineered > WWTP > Aerobic digester > Activated sludge | place...
CCCTAAGCCCCCGGTGGTTTGTTGCGTCTCAGAACGCGTGGGGGGTGCAGGTGATTTTGCCTGCACGGTGGCCGGTCGTTTCACCTTCTGCTCAACCAGGGCCACTTCATCCAATCTCGGGCTTGAAAGAGCGCCAAGCCGGCCCAGAGGCCGGCTCTCTTTGAAGAAGTGGGGACACGGGCATGCGCCTCCTTTTCTTCGCAGCATGCGCGGTCTTGCCTGCGGTCCGCCGGCCAGGAGGCCAGCGCCACCGGCTTGTGTGAAACGACGCAGCATGCGCGGGGCCCTTTGATCCGTGACGCGCCAAACACGGGCCGGCCTCAGGGCCGGCCTGGCGCTCTTTCAAGCCCGCGGTTTTAACCGCCGGGCGACGTAACGCAGGCAAGAGATGAGTCGGAGAGAAACAAGGTTTGGGAGGGCGAGCCGTCTGGCGAGCCTGCGTCCGACCGTCTTCACCCAGCAATACACGCGCCGACGTGTTTGCCCCGCCGCAAACCACGGCGAATCCAGTCCATGCCCCGCAACGCCCACCATCACGGCGCGCTGGCACACGTGGACGCGGCCTGCACCTGGCACGTGTGGGACGGCATGGGCATCCCCGCAAGCCGTGCATCCAAGAAGTCCAGCTGGTCATCCAGCGAATAGAGGAACGCATCCGTATGGCGCGCGCCAGCGCACTCCAGATGCGCAATCTGGTACCCATCCGCGCACAGCGTGAGCAGTGACGCGCGTTCCACCACCGGGGACACAAGCGTGTCCGCCTCACCGGTCACCATGAGCACGGGGATGGTGTCCACGTGCGGAACGGATGTGGTGGCGACGGAATTTTCCCGCACATAACAGCTCCACGGCTCCAACGCGGACCCGCTGGGGTTGGCTCCGTACGCCAGCAGCTGCGGGGTGAACACCTGGTCCAGGGCGGTGATGCCATCCAGCGGGTCCAGGTCACAGTTGGCAAACGCGTGCGGCGGCAGCGTGGTGGCCCAGGGTTCCACCATCATGTCCGCCAGGCGGTTGGGCGAGGACTGGTACCAGGCGTCTGTGCTCAGGGCAAAAACGACCGCATTGGACGTGGGGTCTGAATAACTGGTCAGCGCAATTTGCATGTGGCCCAACAGGTCTGTGGGCGGGATGCCCCAGACCGCGCCGCGCACGTCCAGCTCGGGGGCGTAGTGCGGCAGGTACCGGGTCATGAACGCCGCGGCGTGGCCACCCTGTGAGGCGCCGTCAATCACAATGGGTCCCGGCGTGAGCTGCGCTTCCACCGTGGGCACAAACGCCAGTGCGGCCCGCACCATGTCAATGGACGCAATGGCCGTGGGTTCACCCACCAGGTACGAATGCAGCCGGGTGGACGGCGCGCCCATGCTCTTGAGGCCCAGGAAATCCGGCGCCACCACAATGTATCCAAAGGACGCCAACAGACCGGCCACCACGGCCACCTGGTAGTTGGCCTCATTGAAGCGGATGTTGCGGCTTGGCGCACACGGGTCCCCCAATCCCGCGGTTCCGTGCAGGAACACCAGCACCGGCAGCGTTGTTGCCGCGGACACTTGCGGCACCGCAATGAGACCGGTGGCGTCTTCCAACTGCCCTCGGTCCTGCGTCTGATAACGCACGCGGTGCACGGTCACATCACTGCCGGGGGTGCGCATCAATCCGGTCTGGCCATCATTGCGAAGCTGCGCCAGGGCGAGGTTCAACACCAACGCACTGAAGTCATTGGTCTGCTCGGCCTCCAGCACGGTGCCCAGCGTGGCGTCGGTGCGCCAAGCGTACGGGGTTGACCCACAATACTCCGGCACCATGAACGGCTGGCCCGCGTCCCCGGTCATGGACCCCGCATCCGGGGTGCTGTTGCCGGAATCCGGCGAGGACCCACCCGCGTCCGCGGTTGGGCCCGCAGCGTCGGACGCGCTGGCATCCAACGCACCGGCATCTCCACCGGCGTCTGCCGTGGTGGCTGCCGCATCCCGCGCACCTGCGTCCGGGGGCATGCCAGCGGCATCCGTTCCGCTGTTTTGCCCAGAGTCCGCTGCCGTGGTGCCGGCGTCACCTGGAGTGCCCGCAGCGTCCGGTGTGGACGCGCTGGGCGTGGTGCAGGCGGCGCACGCCAACAACAAAACGGGCGGAAGACAGCGCAGACCGGAGCGGAACATGGGTGGACCTCAATGAAACACAGTGGGCAACGGTCACGCCGTGGGTTCCGGCAGCGACCACGCACCCGCGTTACCACCAGATGTGCTCAGGGACCACCGCCCAATGACTTCAATCCAAGTGGGCGTCACAATGGACGGTGAAATAGAACCACTGCCCGGACACGCACATGAACCGGTAGATGGTCCCGTTCACGTCGGCCCGGCGCGTCTGCGTGGCGTCGGAAGAGATGCGGCGCAATGATGCGCGGTACTGTTCCAGGGCCGCCTCATAGTCCTCACGCGAGGAGCCCTTCTGCTTCAATGTCTCCAGCCCGCGGCTCAGGCCGCCGTCCACGTTGGCGGACTTGTGCAGGTCGTCCACCGTCCAGTCGCGGAGTGCCTCGTCAAGCCAGGCGCGGTGTTTGTCCTCGGGCTCTGCGGGCGCGCTGGCCAGGGCATCCATCAACAGGCTGGACGCAGCGGCGGGGCCCACATGCACCGAATACGTGGCGTAGGAAAACCGGGTCACCAGTTCCAGCAGGGAGGAAAAGCGCTGAATGGCGGCGGTGTCGTCGTCGGAGATGGCGGTCTTGGCTGGGGTGTTTGTCTGGACCGGGCTTGATGGTTGTGCCACGCGCTCCAGCTCATCCACCGCGGCCTCCACACCGCGTGAGGCCCGAACGGTTTCACCCAGTTGTGCTGCGCGCGCGGTGGCCTCGGGGTGGCTGGTCATCCAGCGCAACGCCTCACGCAGCTTCTGCTGCGTCATGCCCCGCCGGGCAAACGGCGGAGGGCTCACGCCGGCGTCAAACAGTGCGTTGGCCCATTGGAACTGGTCCCCCAGGTGCGCCACGGCCATTTGCGGAACACCGCTGCGGGCGGCGGCGGCCACGGCACCCGCGCCACCGTGATGGATAACGAAAGCCGCGCGCGGGTAGAGCGAAAGATGGGGTGCTTCGGAAACCACCAGCACGTCATCACCGGTGAGGTCTTTTCCGTAGCCCGCCCAGCCGCCAAGGAGGACCAACCGTTTTCCCTCGTCACGGCAGGCGCCCACAACCTGCCGGGTGGTCTCCGCGGCGTGCGCGTCGGTCATGCTGCCCAGCCCAAACACCACTGGGCGTTCCCCCGCGCGCAAGAACGTTTCAAGCCGTTCATCCAACGGCTGCCCGTCCGGCACGTGCCAGGAACCGGTGACCACAGCGGCGGGCGGTGCATCTGCGGGGATGGGTGCAAGGGCCGCGTCCCACGCCAGCAGCGGCTGTGACGTGACAGCCTGGCCCCAGAACGAGGCCAGCGGCGGGAGCCCCAGTTTTTCCCGTTGCGTGTTGCAGCGCGCAAGCACCAGGCGGTTGTAGAACGCTTCAAACATCCACCATGCGGCGCGGTTGAGTGACGACGGGAAGCGGAGCAGCGGGACAATGGGCGGTGGGTGGAACCGGGACACCAGGATGGATGGCGCGTAGGCCACGTAGCGGTAGGGGATGTTGCGCGCGGCGCACACGCTGGCGCCGGCAAATTGGAGCCCCGCGCCCACCAGGAGGTCCGCGTTTGCCGTCAACGCGTGGAGGCCCTCAAACTGCACGGTGACCTGGTCTCCCAGGACCGCATTGAAGGCCTTGAGTGCGCGCGGGAGGTTGCTGCCCACGTCCTTGCCGTGTTCGTCCATCCACGCCTGGATGTCCAGACCCAAGGGAACAAACGGGATGTCCAATGCCGCGCAGCGCGCGGCAAACGGTGGACTTGCCACCATGGTGACGGCGTGACCTCGGCGCTTGAGTGCCAGGGCCAGTGCCAGTTGCGGCTGGAAATCACCGCGGGTCCCTGCGGGGGCCAGGAGGATGCGCATGACGCCCCAGCGTGGAGCGCGGCCAACGGAAGCGCAATACGTCCTGACGCCTGTAGAGCCCGCCTCCGTGCGGGCTCACCATCCAAGCACTGCCACCTTTCTGCCTTCCGCCTCAACCCTGGCGCAGGCAGGCAGCGTCTTGCCAGCGTCGGAGACGTTTCGGCTCAAATGCCCAAACATGTGGTGCCGGGTTGGGGATGTTGGCAGGGGCCTGAGGCGGCAAGCCGGCACAGAGGCCGGGCTCTACGGCCCCTTTTGGGAATCGCGCTGCGCTGTTTCAATCCGTTGCTGCGCGTACTCAAGTCGCTGCTGCGTGCGTCAAGCCGTTACTGCGGGTACGCAATCGCCAGTTCCGTGCGCACCAGTTGTTCAAGCTCGCGCGCGCCAAACTGGACCAGCGGCTTGCCATTCACAAAAAAGCCCGGCGTCTTGTTCACGCCCAGCGTGCGCGCATCCGCAATGTCCTGCGCCACAATCGCCGCAATTTCCTGGGACTGGACGTCTCGCGCCAGGCGGTCCTTGTCCAGACCCGCGGCGCCAACAAAATCCCACAGCAACTCGGGCTGCGGCTGGTGGTGGCTGGCCCATGACGGCTGTGATTTGTACATGAGCTCCAACATGTTCCAGAACTTCCCCTGGGCCACGCTGGCGTGCAGCATGCGCACCACGCCTTCTGAACCCTGGTGGAACGGGGCATACCGCACCACCAGTTTCACCTTGTCCGGGTTGGCGGCGAGGATCTGTTTGACCAGCGGCGAAAACGCCGCGCAGGTTTCACACGCGGGGTCGGTGAACTCCACCAGCCAGACCTTGGCGTCCGGGTTCCCCATCACCTGCGAATGGGGCCGCACGAACGTGGCGAAGCTCTTCTCGGCGATGAAGCCAAGGTCCTGGGCGCGCTTCTTCTGGTACAGGCTGGAGCCCACAACAAAGGCGGCAACCAGGAGCACGGCGGCTGCGGCAAAGATGAGACGCTGCTTGTTCACTGGGAGGATCTCCGGTGGAGGATGAAGAGCAAGGTGAGGATGGCGGAAAAGCCGACAAAGGAGAGCAGCGGGATGGAAATGAACCCCAGCAGCTCCAGGTTCCGGTCTGAGCAGGACACACCTGCGCTGCACGGCTGGAGGTTCTCCGGGATGACGCCAAAGTAGACCAGGTTGTGGAACGCAGCGACGAGCCAACCGGCGGCGGCCAACGGGAACGCGTAGCGGACCACCCGCGCGTCAAAGGGAAACAGGCCAACCGCCAACACCAGGACCAGGGGAAACAGTGCAATGCGCTGGTACCAGCACAACAGGCACGGCTGGAGTTCCATGACGGAGCTGAAGAAGAGGCTCCCCGTGGTGGCGGCAGCGGCAAGCAGCCACGCGCCAAACAGGATGGGCCAGCCGGCTGGCATGGATTGATCCGGCGTTGGAGAGGTCACCACGGCGCCGAGATAGCTGACGTGGCCCGCCTGTCAAGCTGCGCCTTGGGCACTCGGCGCTTTGGGTCTGTTTTTGGCGAGGTGTTGCCGAGCCTGCGTTCACCACGATTCCCAACGGAACCGGCGCCCCATCCTTACGCCCAGCTGCCGTCTGCCGCGCGGCCATCAGGCCACCGGGAACGCGCGGTCCAGCGCGTTGCGAATGACGCCGCCGACCGTGAGGTCCTCCAGGCCATCCAGCGCCCGCGCCACGCGGTGGCACGTGTCCAGCACCACCGGGTGGTTGGCCGCGTTGGCCCGGAGCGACCACATGGCGGCCTGCCCGACGGCGCTGCGCCGGACGTCTTCCTCCATCAACAACGCCAGCGCTTCAATGATCCGTTCCACATGCGCCGCATTTCCGGAGGCAAAGAAGCCCGCCCACAACATGTCCAGCACCACTGGGCCTTCAAACGGGACCTCCAGCAGCGGAACGGGCTGCCTTGCTAGCAACGCGGTCTGCACAAATGCTCCGGCGCGTTTGGATGCGTGCGTGGCTTGTTCCAAAACGCCAGCGGACTCCGCCTGCCCCGCCCACCACGTTGCAATCCACAACGTGCGCAGCCGTCCCTCGTCCTGCCTGGCAAACGTTTCCAGCACGGTGGCGGCCAATCCCGGCGTGGCTTCAAAGACCCGCGCGCAAAACGCAATGAGCATGGTGTCCGTGTGTTGCCATGCGCTCAGGACCACGGTGTCTGTTTTGAACAGTGACGCCACCAAGCCGGGCACCTTCTGTCCGCGCCACAGCGGCGTCTCACGCGCCCCGCGCAAAAACTCCACCAGGCGTTCCGGCTGCGGCGCGCGGTAGAATCCCTGCATCCACGCATCAAGTTGTGCGGGCGTCATGGATGACACGCTCCCGGCGTCAGACCAGCTTCACCAGCTGCTTGCCAAAGTTCTTCCCTCGGAGCAGCCCCAAAAATGCCTCCGGCGCGTTCTCCAGCCCCTGCGCAATGGTCTCCCGGTACTTGAGCTTCCCGCTGGCCACGCGCGCGCCCAATTCCCGCAGGGCCTCCGGCCACAGGTTGAGGTGGTCACTCACAATGAACCCTTGGACCTTCAACCGCGCGGTCAACAACAGGTGGGGTTGGGCCATGGGCACCGGCTCCCCGTTGTAACCGGAGATGACCCCGCACAGCGCAATGCGCCCAAAGTCATTCATGTTGGCCATCACCGCGTCCAGCACCGTGCCGCCCACGTTCTCAAAGTTCCCGTCAATGCCTTCTGGCGCGGCGGCCTTCAGCGCGGCGCCCAGCGCCGCCACATCTTTGTGCGCCTTGTAATCCACGCACGCATCAAACCCCAGCTCGTCCACCACGTACGCGCATTTCTCCGCACCGCCGGCAATGCCCACCACGCGGCAGCCACGTTCCTTGGCCAGCTGGCCCACCACGCCGCCCACCGCGCCGCTGGCGGCGCTCACCACCACTGTCTCGCCTTCTTTGGGTGCAATGATCAAGGACAGCCCCACCCATGCCGTGACGCCGGGCATGCCCACCGCGCCCAGGTATGCCTGCATTGGCACCGCCGCGGTGTTCACCTTGCGCCACATTCCCGCGTTGGCCGCGTCCACCACCGCGTACTGCTGCCAGCCCCCGGCGCCCACCACGTGGTCTCCAACGGAAAACGCGGCGTTGCGTGACTCCACCACCTCACCCACAGTGCCGCCGATCATCACCGCGCCAACAGCTTGCGGTGCGGCGTAGCTGCGGCCTTCATTCATGCGCATGCGCATGTACGGGTCCAGGCTCAGGAAGTAGATGCGCACCAGGACGCCACCTTGGGGCAGCAAGGGCACGGGCGTTTCCACCACGCGAAAGTTGTCCACGCTGGGCTCACCGGTGGGACGGGACGCCAGCAGGACCTGTGTGTTCATCATGGTCATGGGATTCCTGGGTGGGCGCGGTGAGAACCAGACTCAATCATCCGCCAGGTCCATCAACACCACGCTGCGTTTTCCTGACGCGGTGACGCGCCGCTCCTGCGCCTGCCAGCCGGCCAGCGCCCCGCCCACGCGAACGGTGACGCCTTCTTCCACCGTCAACGTGACCGGCGCGGTTCCCCTGGGCTGTCCATCCACGGTGATGGCGGCGCCCGCGGGGACACTGTCCACCACCAGCACCGTGGTTGAGCTGGGTGGCAACGCGCCGCCCGGCGGTGGCGTCGTCACAGCCGCGGGGTTGTCCGGTTGTCTGTCCGGAGTCTTGTCTTGGGTCTTGTCCAGCGCGCCACCACCGGTGCGGGGCGGGTCCGGCGTGGGGCGGTCGTTGCGTCCGGGCGTCTTGCGCACCGGCCGGTCCCCGCCAGGGCGAGCTCCGGTGGCGGGGTCGTCAGGGCGTGCCGGGTCCTGCGTGGGCGTGGGGTCGGTGCCGGCCTGGGCCAGGGGCTGCGCAATGGTCGGCGGCGCGGCGTTTCCCTGTCCCAGGTTGCGGAACGCCAACGCGCCCACCAACGCGGTGGCGCCCAGTCCCAGCACCACCAGGGGCATCTTGCTGCTCTGCTGCTTCTGCGGCGGCGGCGGGGACGCGGTGACAGGCGGCTGCACTGCCGGCGTCGGAGTGGACAATGGCGCCTGGGCGGACAGCGGCGCCTGGGCGGACAGCGGCGCAGAAGGTGCCGGTCGCTGCGCCACGGTGGGAGGCACCAGGGCAGTGTCGGCGTTGGGCGCATCCGGCAAGGGCACCGGCGCCGGTGCACCAGGTGGCGTGGTCCCACCACCGGCGGCGGGGAACGCCGGAATCATCACCGACGAGAAACGCCGCGCCAGGCTGTCCAGTTCGGCCAGCTTCTGCTCCTCCTCGCGCACCGCGTCCCCAAACAGGTCCTTCATGAACGCGCTCACCGGAAGCGTGCCGTACGCCGGTGCCAGCCGCCCCAACGCCTGCCCGGCGGCCAGGGCAAACTCCTCGGCGGTCTGGAAACGGTCCGCCGGGTTCACCGCCAGCGCACGGTCCACCAACGCCACCAGCTCCGGCTGCAGGTCCGGCACCACATCCACAAGGCGCGGGTGTTCACCACCGGCCACGCGCTTGAGCACATCCATGCTGTCCAGCGCGGCGGGATACATGCGGCGGTTGGCCAGCGCTTCCCACAGCACCACGCCCATGGCGTAATTGTCGCTGCGCGCATCCACCGGCTCACTGCGTGCCTGCTCCGGCGCCATGTACGCGTATTTTCCCTTGAGCACGCCGGCTTCGGTCATGGTGCGCCGGCCGTACGCCTTGGCAATTCCAAAATCCGCCACGCGCACGCTGCCATCAAAGGCCACCATGATGTTTTGTGGGCTCACGTCCCGGTGCACAATGTTGAGCGGGCGTCCCTTGGAGTCCACCTTGGTGTGCGCGTGGTGCAGGCCCTGCAGCGCTTCGCGCACCACGTAGAGCGCAAACGCCTTGGGCAGCACCGTGCGGTGGTGGAGGCTTGCGGCAAGCACCTGGCCCAGGTGGCGGCCGGACACGTACTCCATGGCAATGAAGTACTGGCCATCAATCTCACCCAGGTCCGTCACCTGCACCACGTTGGGGTGCCGCAGCGTGGAGGCAATGCGCGCCTCATCCACCAGCATGCGTACAAACTCGGGATCCTTGGCACTCTCCGGGCGGATGCGCTTGATGGCCAGCGGCTTGGTGAAGCCCATCGCGCCCACCATGGCGGCACGCCAGACCTCGGCCATGCCGCCCTGGGCAATGCGTTGCACCAGTGTGTAGCGCCCAAATTGTTGCACGTGTTCTCCCCGGGCCAGCGGCCATCAAAAGCATGCTCCGGGTGCGCCGGCGGCTCAAGCCTGTCAGTCTTCCACGCGCACCAGGGCCACCAGCTGGTCCACCTTGCCACCCTTGCCAATCACCACGCCGTCACACACGCGCCGAAGCGCATCATGCTGGTTGCCAAAGATGAAGAACGAAAGTCCACGGTCATTGGCGGTGATGGCCGGCCAGCCCGGCGGCGCGGCGTCCGGGAGTCTGGTGTAGTCCACCTGGACCTGCTCGGGATTCTCCGGGTGCGCGGTGACCGCAAAGTACCCAGGACCCACCAGCATCTCCAACGCGCGTATGGGCTGGTTGTGGTGGCCCCAGACCCGCCCGTGCTGGTCCCGGTAGAAGCGGCGTTCTTCCAATGACACCGCGGGCAGTGAATTGCGCCCCACCCAACGCACCGGCATGAACGGCGCGCGGCTGGATGGCACCACGTCTCCCACGGTGAGCGGCGAGGCCGCGCGCGTGACGTCCCACAGTGCTTCCAGTTGCGCGCTTTGGAGCTCTTGCACCTGGCGCACCCGTTCGGAGACCGGGAGGTTCTCCAGGTGTGCCGCCACCGCAGCCAGCGTGGACGGGCCTGACAACAGCGCCTTGAGCTGGTCCAGCCTGGTGTGGGTATCGGTATGCATGCGGACCTCCCCCCCGCGCTTGTAGCCCCCGGGTCCGGAGGTTCCAATGCGTACGGTTGGTGGCGGCAAGCGTGTTCAGCAGGCGTATGTGGTGGTGCTGGCCGGTGCTCTCAGTGACCGTGGCCGGGAAGCGGGTTGCCCGTGCCGTTTCCGGTGACCATGACGTGGCCCATCATCCCGTGTTCGGCGTGTTCCGGAATGTGGCAGTGGTACATCCACATGCCGGGGTTGGACCATTCAATCTCCACCGTCACGCTGCCGCCACCGGGCACCAGGATGGTGTCCCGTGCGCCGGGGGTGGCCAACACGCGGTCCTGCGGCGCAATGACGTGGAAGAACTGGCCGTGGAGGTGGAAGGGGTGCTCCATGCCCAGCGCGTTGTTGATTTGCACGCGCGTGCGGGTTCCCTGCATCACCTCCCAGGTCTCCACCGCGGGCCACGCGAGGTCATTGATGGTGAAGATGACCTGGCCCATCTCATTGTAGCCGGACAGCCGCAGCAGCTTCTCCGGCGTCACATCCAGCGGCGGGGCGTACGGCGTCACCGTGGGCAGCGTGACCGCGCGAATTTCCTGGGCCGCCTCCTGGGTCAGGTTCACCAGGGCCAGCGGCACCGGGTCTTCAATGACGTTGTTGTTGGCGTCCAGCATCAACACCCAGCTGGTGAGCGTGGCCGTGCTCCCCGGCGCGCCGTCAAAGATGACGTCCATGTCCAGGCGCGCGCCAATGGGAAGCTCAGCCTTGGTGACGTAGAGCGGCTGGGGCAACAACCCGCCATCCACGCTGATGATGGCAAACGTGGCGCCTTCCACGCTCAGGCTCATGGTGCGCCCGTTGGCGCCGTTGAAGAAGCGCCAGCGCTCCCGGGTGCCGGAGCGCACGGTGAGCGTGGGCAGCTCGGAAGTCCCATTGAGCAGCAGCGTGTTCCCCGCGCGGCCGTGCATGATGTCCATCCCGCTGACGGCAAACGCCGCAATGGCGCCGTTGGCGCCCAGCTTGATGTCGTCGGTGAACATGATGCGTTCGGCGTCAAACACCGGGGTCTGGGCCGGGTCCGCCTCGTGCACCACCATGGTGCCCATGAGGCCCTTCTCAATCTGTTCCACGGTGTTGTAGTGCGGGTGGAACCAGAAGCTGCCCACGTCAGGGAGGATGAAGTCGTACGTGAACGTGCCGCCGGGGGCCACGGGCTCCTGGGTCTCCGGTGTGCCGTCCATGGCGTCAGGGATGCGCAGCCCATGCCAGTGGATGGTGGTGGGCTCCTGCAGCTGGTTCTCAAAGTGCACAATGAGGCGGTTGCCCTGGCGGGCCTGGATGGTGGGGCCGGGAATCATCCCGTTGTACGCGTACGCCGTGGTGGGGCGGCCGGCGTTGAATGCGTGCTCAATGACCTGCGCGCGCAGCGTCACTTCCACAATGGACGTGTCCGGGTTGGTGTCTTCCAGCACCGTCGTGTTCTGCAAGGCGGGCAAGGTCACCGCCCCGCTGGATGAGGATGATGACGTGGAGGATGATGTGGACGTGGACCCGCCACCGGTCCCACCGCCACCGGTGCACGCTGCGCCACCCGCCAACACCACCACGCCAAGACCAGCCAGCATACGGTTCATGGTTCCCTGCCTCCGCGGCGTGGTTTGCTGGACCGAGTGAGAACTGTCAAGCGCGCGGGGTCCGTCCCTCAGTGCGGCGGCGGTTGATCCGGGATGACGGCGCCGGTGGGGTCACGCCAGCCACCGCACCCAAAGGGCTGGCCGCGGGGTGGCAGCGGGTCCACAAACAGCGGCTCCACAAACCAGCGGCGGTCGGCGTTGTGGAGCGCGTGGCACATCAGCTCGCTCCGGCCGCGGTTCAGCGCCAGGCGCACGTGCGTGGCATCCTGAAGCATGGGGACGTCCCCGTCGCTGTCACCCGCCGCCAGCACCGCGCGCTGGGCGGCTGGCGCCACCGCGGTGTGCTGTGCGGGCGGCAGCGCAAGGATGGTGCGGTTGATGACGCAGCGTTTGCCATCCCCAAACGGCATGCGCTCCACACCGTCCTCACCGCAGGTCACAAGGTCCGCTTTGAGACGCTGCTGCGCATCCACCTGGAGCTGCACGCCCAGCACATGGTTTGGCGCAATGCCCACGTGGGACGCCGCCACCTCCACCAGCTGCTGGGCTGATGCGCTCACAATCCACACCTCCACCCCCGCCGCCCGCAACGCCGCCACCAGGTCCACCATGGGCGGCTGAAGCCGGATCCACGACGCCACGGTGTGCCTTCCCAGCACCACCGTGGCTCCCACCGGCTGGGCGGTCCCCCAGGCCCAGGCCGCGGTGGCGGCGTCACGAACCTGCTGGGGCGTCTGGCCCTGCCACAGCCGCGCGCCAAACAGATAGGACCGTTTGATGCTGGGCGTATCCGGAAGGGCAAACGCAGGCGTGCCGTCTGCCAGTTTTTCCTCCAGGTAGATGTCCAGCAGCGCGTTGGTGCAATCCGGATGGGTGGCGGTGGCCAGCTTTTGCCCTGGTGCACCGGCGGGCCTGCACGCGGCTTCCAACAAGGCCACCGCAGCGGGCACCAGCGCGGGGTCCACCTGGTCCCACGCCGGTGGTGCAACCAGCCCGTTGTTGGCCAGGGCGTGGAAGAGCCCCAGGTCCCCCACGTCCATGCGCACCATGGTGTTGTCCCAATCCAGGGTGGCCACCGGCGGGTGCGCAGCGTCAAAACGTGCGCTGCCCCGTCCCACGTCACGCAACAGCTGCTGCAACGCCGCGCGCGTGACGGGGGAGAAGCCGGAAAAGGTCTCTTGCTGTGCCGTGGGGGCAGGGCGCGAACAACCCACCAGGACCACAAACAACACACCGCCAAGCCGTGCCATGGCCCCAACCTTGCCGGGAGGTCCCACCGGGATGCAACCGGCTCTTTGTGCGCCCGCCACGGTGTGCTTGTATGTCTCGCCAGGATGGCACGCAGGCTGACACGGCGGGAGTTGTTGACGGCGGGCGCGGCCGCTGCGTGGCCGCTGCGCGCGTTGGCTTCCGGCGCGGCGCACAACACACTGGCGGTGGGACACCTGACCCATTCCGGGTTGTGGAACCCGCGGCCCACCGCCATGCGCCGCCTGTTGTGGGAGGTGGCCAAGCGCACCAGCATTGAAGTGGCGGCGGACGCGGTGGTCCTGGAGGCGCAAAGCCGGGACCTCTTCTACCAACCGCTGTTGTACTGGGCGTCAGACGGGGCGTTTCCGCCGCTGGACGCCACCGCGCGGGCGCGGCTGGCGCGCTACATCACGTTTGGCGGGTTCATCCTGTGTGACAGCGTGGACGGGGATCCCACCCAGGGCGCGGCCGGAAGTTTCCGAAGGGAGTTGGCCGCAATCAGCGAGGGACGTGAGCCCTCCGTCATTCCGCGGGACCACGTGTTGTTCAAGAGCTTCTATCTTCTGGACCGCGCCGAAGGGCGCACCGTGGCCAGCCCCGACCTGTGGGGTCTGACGCAGGACAACCGTTTGTCCGTGGTGCTCACCGTCAATGACCTGGGCGGGGCCTATGCGCGGGACAACTTTGGGTACAACCTCCATGAGGTCATTCCCGGCGGGGACATGCAGCGCGAACGTGCGTTTCGCCTGGGCGTGAACCTGGTCATGTACGCCACGTGCCTGGACTACAAAGAAGACCAGGTGCACATCCCTTTCATCCTCAAGAAACGGCGGCGGTGAACCATGCTGCCTGAAGCCGGGGATGCCACATTCAATGACTGGTCCCTCACCAGCCTGACCACGCTGCCGGTCTGGGGCGTGGTGCTGCTGGGCGTGCTGCTGTTGGCCACGCTGGTGGCCACCGCGCGCGCCATGCGTCTGGCGCCACCACGCGTGCGCATCCCCCTGTTGGTGCTGCGCACGGTTGGCCTGCTTTTGGCGGTGCTGTTGCTGTTGGAGCCGGGGCTGCAGTTGCAGCAGGTGAGTGAGACGCCAGGACGGGTGGCGGTGGTGTTGGACGTGAGCCGCTCCATGGCGTTGCCGGCGGGAGATGGCCTGGGTGGCACGCGCATGGACCGCGCGCGCGGGTTTCTGGAAGCGGTGCAGCGCGCGTTGACCCGGCTGCCGGCCAACATCACGCCCGAGGCGTACATCTTCTCCGGGGACATCACCGCGGCCACCGTGGCCAGCCTGGGCGCGCAAACTCCCGCCGGGGACCGCAGCAGCCTGGCCGGTGCGGTGCGCCACGTGCTTGAGGCGCGCCCGGGGCGGCCGTTGGCGGGCGTGGTCTTGCTGAGCGACGGCGCGGACAACGTGGAGATTCCCGGGACCACGTTGCCGGCCGAGCTGAAAGAAAAGCTCAC
>Ga0154020_10006073_pt1 | contig 14160 bp, 8 predicted proteins | sample Klosneuvirus_201_FD_109709 | JGI IMG/M metagenome (GOLD analysis project Ga0154020, IMG submission 109709) | Active sludge microbial communities from wastewater, Klosterneuburg, Austria - Klosneuvirus_20160825_MG | ecosystem: Engineered > WWTP > Aerobic digester > Activated sludge | place...
CATACGAGATCCGAGGATGTCGAGCAATTGATAGTAGGTATCAAGCATCGACATCTGGTGTAATCCGTTTTCCGTGAAGGTGCCAATTGTGGCCGGTATGCGCTGCGTATATCGTGCAGGTATTTCGGATGAACCGGCATCAAAGAACACATAGGGCAAGAGTGGCTTACAGCTTGATCCAAGAAACTCTTCAATACGGATCACAACGGATGGTACTTCGCGCCCGTCAGCTTCGAGTCCAACAGCATTCACGCTTGCACGTATTGAACCGGGAACGGTAGCAGCGCCGCGTCCGACACTGTCATCAACGAATGCGTACAAGAGTGTTACACCTGCACGAAGGGGGCTAACTGACCACGGAACGGCTGAAGTGATGTCTGATAATCCGTACGAGAACAAGACCTCCGGACTTAACGTCCACTGCTCTTTCTCATCAAGTGGAATATCAAACGATGCACCCAACGTGATCATCGGCACCAAACTCGCGAGCTCGGGGATGTCGGCCGTTGCAACAAGACGTTCGCGTCCGCCATTCTCAAATGTTCCAACTGTTGGCTCGATCAATTCTTCCTTCTGTGTCACCTCGCCACGAAGCATGTAGGCAAGGGTTGGTCCAAGCATGAGCTTAAATCTGCTCGAGACGTTTAATCCTACCAAGAGGTCAAGTCGCAACGATGGCAGAGATGTTTCCATCGTATGTCGGATCGTGCCCGGCACGGCCTCACCATTGAGATTCACCGTGCGTGCTTCATCGGTGGTGAGTGTGCCGTCCAAGGTCATGTAGCCCAAACGCACATCACCAAACCAGCTTGAGCTGAATGGAACCCTGGCCATGAGACCAAGATCCCAGCCAAATCCGCCCCCTCCATCAAAGCCCGGACTGCAACACGGGATCGTGGGCAGGGCATCGAAGGTTGCAGAGTGGAAGTTGTATCCGGCGTGACCGAAGAGTCCGATCTTCACATCATCATTGCCACGTGCAATGACGATACCATGCATCACAAAAAGGACGGTAAGGGGCGTTAGGAGGCGCTTCATCGGATCACCTCCATGAGTACTACGCTACGGTTCAACGTCGACTCCAGCACTACCACGTATCTTCCGGATGGTAGATCTCCAACATCGATGGGTATGTCCTTCATCGTATTGCCAGCGACAACCCCACTTGCTCTCACTCCTCCAACGGTCTTACCGAGAACATCCTCGATGCGAAGCATCCACGATGTTTCCTTGTCGGCATTGATCCGCACCGTTGTTGATCCCTGCACAGGGTTGGGCATTACACCAATGATGTTGGCTGCTGGGTTGGGAGAGAGGAACCGTCGCGCAATGCCCCCTGCTCGACAGATCTCATCGAGAGCAAAGACCGCAGCTGCCCCATTCCCACTGATACTACAACCATTCGATCCAAGGGCACTCACGATCTCGATGATGGTAGAATCGTGTTCGCCAAGGGTTGAAATGAATTGCAACTGAGCGCGATAGGTGGAGTCGGTCTTCACAAGAGGCACAGTCACGATCCGTGTACCACTGCCATCAGTATTCCCCCGAGACGCATCATTGGCCGGGGCAAGAATCGTTGACGTCCGCAGGACAACTGTGGCGGTAGCATTGGTACCGATGCATGATGGCGTGCCTTGTTGTTCTCGCACACTCACGTCTACATCTATACGCTCTCCATCTCGTGCGATCTGCTTCGACACCACAACTTGGGCTTGTTCCGTACCAACAACGGTATCCACCGTGACGACGATCGGAACCACAGCACATCCGAAACCATCCGTTCCTGTGATCGTTCGTTGTTGTGCGCCGCGCAGCGTACGAGTTCGTAACGCAGACCCATCGTCCCATTGGAATGTGATCAATTCATTTGGCACCTGCGCTACTACTGAGTCGCATGGACAGATGGTGGTGTCCGTAAATCCAACGCTTGTTACTAAGGGGCTTCTCACAAACACTGTGACGTTGGTGGTATCCCTACATCCATTTGCATCCGTACCGATCACCGTGTACGTTACATCCGTCATTGGCATTGCGTTCACTGTTGGTCCAACACCAGAGAGCAATCCGGAGCCCGACCATTGATACGATACACCACCGCTCGCTCTCAGCGTAGCCGTTGTACCCGCGCAGATGGTTGTGTCAGCAGACACTGTGACGCTAGGCAATGGCAGTTCATTCACTGTTACGGAGTCTGTAGTGATGCAGCCATTGGCATCAGTATGGATCACCCGATAGCCCCCTGCCTGAGTGGCAATAAGAATACTATCCGTTGATCCATCACTCCACAGGAAGGTACCAGACGTTAGGCCCGAGCTGAGACGAAGCGAAGAACCGCTACACACATTCAACGATCCATTCGGCGAAAGTCGAGGTGCCGTAGTGGGGTTGATAGTAACCGTTACCGTTCGGGTATCCACACACGTATTCGGCCCGGTAACAGTGATCGTATAGGTTGTTGTCACTGCCGGACGTGCCACCGTTGTTGCACTGGTTGTTGTGCTTAATCCGGTTGGTGGAGACCACACAACGGTGCTACCAATCGGCACAACTGCGTTGAGTGTTGCAGAGGTATTTGGACAGATCGATGTATCGGCAAGCCCCGTGATCGTTGGAAGCGGAAGAGCAGTGATCGTTACGTCTTGCCCCACCATACATCCTCTGTCGTCTGAAGCGAGGACGGAATATGTCTGTGTCTGCCCGATCGTCACCGTCGGATTTGCGATCGTAGGATCAGACAGTCCGGTAGGGGGCGACCACTGATACGTATACCCGGCGCGCGGTGCAAGTCCCAGCGCGATCTGCGTGCCTACACATACAGCTGTATCCGTACGTGTAAAGCGAGGGATGAAGATGTCCTGCGGGAAGTTCGCCAGACCATACTGATTGGTGGTTCCTGCTGCGAGTGTCAGTGCGTTTGAGACAAAGGTGCATCCTACGCCAACAACGTTTGGGAGACTGACTGCTGAGAGGAAGGGTTGGAAGTTCATACAGATATACATCTTCCCGTCCGGTGCTATCTGCATATGTCCCGGCGTCACATTCTGATTCACCGTCCCAACGGTCACCTTCGTTGCCGGAATGTTCGCCTGCGAAAGATCGAACTGGAAGATGCTACTGCGGGTAGTTCCAAGCGATGCCCATCCATTGTTTGTGTATAAGAGTCGGCTGTCCGGTGAGAAGCAACAGCCGTACTGCATCGTTCCCAGGTCGAACGTGATGCCAATTGTTGCTTGGCCTGTTGCATTGTTGAACCGATAGAACTCCGTGCCGAGGTTCTCATTCACCGCAGCAAGGTATCTCCCGTCGGGAGAGACCTTCATTTCCCCTCGCACCTGATTGATGGCTGTGATCGGAAGAAGTCCGGGAGATGATACGGCACCGGCAAGTGACAGCCCCGTAGGCAGTACCGGTATTGCACGGATCGTGCCATCACGTTTCTTAAAGAGTACCCAATAGTCTCTTCCGTTGCATTGCCGCACAGCCGTGAGCTTTTCTGTGACCTGTACGTCGAGGTCCTGCGTTGCACCGATTGTCAGCGACCCATCAGGATTCACTTGAACCGGTCTGGCAACGCAGCGTTTCTGCGGTCCGGACTCATCCTCAACAGCGAAGATGATGAACCTATCTGTTGTATTTGGCACGCGAACAATGATCGCCCCCTGCGTAGAAGAAGGGTTGCGTATCGAAGCATCGGTGGAGACCAGTACTCCATTGCGATCGAAGACGCGTGGTCCATCGGTAAAGAACAGCAGCGCCCCCGTAACCGAGTCACAGACAGACGCCGAACCTTCCGGTGCTGTGAAATTCGGCTGTGTACCAACTAACGGCGGAACCGTGCGGAAGTCAACCTGCACCTTGTTCCCGAAGATCCACAATGATGATGTGAGATCCTGCCCCAAGACCGGTGTGATCATCATGACGATCACTACCGCGAATTGAACGATACCCCTACCCATACACCCTCCTATGAGTTAGCCCGTATCAAGGATGCCAACATAGGTAAAAATGCTGAGCTACCCCCATGCGCCTACCCCCATGCGCCCTTACCCCCATGACTTCGTCTGGGCTAGCATACTTTCGCCCCTACCCCCATGACTTCGTCATGGGCTAGCATACTTACGCCCCTTCGGGGCTATTCGCTATTCACTATTCGCTATTCGCTATTCGCTATTCGCTATTCACTATTCGCTATTCGCTATTCCCTATTCGCTATTTTCCCCAATGCGCTGGCTCCTACTCCTCGTCCCCGCGGCGATCGGCGTTACGGTGTTCGCACCGGACAGCCCCTTGCTCGTTTTTGTCACCTGCGTGCTTGCCCTTATTCCGCTGGCCGCGCTTCTTGGTGAGGCAACCGAGCATGTTGCCGCCCATGTTGGGTCCTCGATAGGGGGCTTGTTGAATGCTACGTTTGGCAATCTTGCTGAGCTCATCATTCTCACAGCGATGTTGTCGCGTGGATTACACGAGATCGTTCTAGCCGGTATTCTGGGTGCGATCTTGGTGAATGCAATGTTTGCGAGCGGACTTTCGATGTTCGTTGGCGGACTCCGCGATCACGTGCAGGAATACAACAGAGAGAGCGCCAGAGACATGGCTACGCTGTTGGCCCTCGCAGTCTTTGGTCTTGCTGTGATCTCCGTTGTGGATATGCGGCAAGCCGAAAGTGCAACATCGGGACAACACGGCGCTCATGGCACGCCGATCATTGCCGGGATGCTCTTCTTTGGGTATCTGCTGTACTTGTTCTACAGCATGTACACACACAAAGACCTCTTTCAAAGCAGACGTGAGTCCCACGAAGAAGATACGTGGTCATTGAAGAAGGGGCTCCTTGTATTGCTTGGTGTGACCGTCTTTGTGGTGTGGCTTAGCGAGACTCTCTCGGGTGCGGTTGAAGCCGTTGTTGCTACTGCCGGACTAAGCGAGGTGTTCGTTGGTGCGGTTGTGATCGCTGTGATCGGCGGCGCTGCAGAGATGGCTTCCGCTGTGCGAGCTGCGGGGAAAGACAGGCTTGATCTTGCGTTGTCGATCTCTATGGGCGGAAGCGTACAGATCGCATTGTTCGTTGCCCCGGCACTTGTTCTCGTAAGCTATCTCGTGGGTACCAAGCCTCTTCACCTTGTCTTCAAACCACAGGCAGTCATCCTCTTGTTCTTTTCTGTGATCATCATGGCCCAACTGTCATCGGACGGGCGTTCTACGTGGTTCAAGGGTGCCCTGTTGCTCATCGTCTACCTCATCCTCGCCACGGCGATCTATTTGGTACCGTGATCATGAAGTATTTCGCTCTTCTTCTCGTATCCCTCGCCGTGGTGGTGAGTTTCAACACTCAGCCCCTTCTTGGACAAGACGAAAAGGCGATGCGAAAGAAGTGTACGGTCTCGGTTACGTGGACATGGCGCGGAGAAGATGCTACCACCGTGGTTACCGTCAAGAATGCCACAAAGAAGACGTTGGTTGACCCCGTGGTTCGTGTGCGGTTCTACAACAAAGAAGGCGCTGAGGTCAGCACCGATGCCAAGGGCTATGCAGCCCGCATCAAGCCAGGTGCGTCCAAGCGGTTGGAAGCACGGTTTTGGTCGAGCGTAGATACAACTGCCGTGACTGCCAAGGGCGAGGTAGAGTACTGTGTGTTTGAATAGCAGCACCTGGAAAACACACAACGAGCGGACGATCTTATCGATCATCCGCTCGTGTGAGGGGGGGGTACATTGGGAGGGTACCAATGTCTACCAAGTCATTTCAGGAATCTTGCTGTAGTAGTTGTGTTCGTACCACGGAGCAGAAGGCCATATACTCCCTTAGGAAGTACAAGGTTCGAGAGGTCAACGACGATCACGCCCAAGCCATCGGGTTGATGGGTTCCGAGAAGGCGCTGTTCACCAACTGCATTTACGATCGAAACAGAATAGACGTCGGCCTCGATGCCTGAGATGGTCAATGACGTTGCGTCGTTCATCGGCTGTGGCCAAACATTCTGCGACACTGTTGAGACGAGTTCTTCAACAGATGTAGTGGCCTTGACATCGATCGAGATCGGCTGCATCCAGTTCCAAACATCAGATGCCGTCTCTGCACCATCAAGATCCACTGCATTTCCCACAGCGCGCAGATACACGGTCCCTTCGGCTGTTGGCGCCGTGTAGGTAAAGCTGAACGTTGCCATGCCGGCAGCCATGGATTTTGGTGCCGAGTGTGTTAGCTCAGCCCCCTTCTTTGCTAGTCCAGAGCCTGCAACTGGAGCAAGCACGCCTGCATCCGTTGTACCGGTTGCCGTTGTTTTTACGGCCACGCCAACGCCAGCGCCTTGCAAAGTTGTATGAGCCACAACCACCGTAAACGTGCGTGTTTCACCTGGCGCCATGGATATGGTTGTGCCGGTAATGCCTTCGATGGACACCGTTGTAGACGGTGTTGCAAACTCACCATGACAATCGCCACAACCAGCTCCTGTAAGAGATGTGCGCCCGTTCTTGCCGCCTTCGTCTGCAATGGATCGAGGAGCGGTGGTTAGGAACGATGCAATAGACAAGACCAGTGCGATGGTAGTGGTCAAGGTTCGACGGGTAGACATTTTCATTTCCATGATTGGTGTGTAAACGTGTTGATGTTTAGCGTACCACAACAAATGGCGTAGCATTTGTAAGGGGCATATCAGCCGTGATCCATCGCACCAGATACATGCCCGGTGCAAAGTCTACGTTGAATCGGTCCGTGCCGGATGTGATCCCGCCGCGACGCACAACTGCTCCTGTGAGCGAGTAGATCTCGTACCTGACCACTTCCGTTGAAGGTGCATGCACGGTAGCTTCACTGTTCACAGCTACCGGAAGTGGTGTAACAAGAATGGCGCTAGAAGTGCTACCATCCATCACATCAGAGATGATCGGATTCTTGATGTAGAAGGCACCTGATACTTCGAGAACTCTCGATGGATCTGCATCATCCACGATTCGAACTACACCTAGTCCGTCTGCATGCTTTGGGATGCTCCACACATAATACTTGCGCGATGCATCTACGGCATGGGCGATCTCTGTCCATCCGTCGCCACAACCGTCCCATTGAATACGGATCTTCTTTGCGGAGTTCGTGATCCATTCTATACGGTGTGTTTGACCAGGAATCATCACTGCACCTGTTCGAGGCGAAGTGATATGCACCACCACGATCGACGAATCATCGTCATCACCAGAGTTTGTGCTGTCGTTGTCATCATCATCGTCGTCGTCATCGGACTTGGCAACGATCGAAAACGGACTTGCATTCACATTGTACGAGAGCGAATCCTTCACGTCGGATATCCGGACGTACCCCGTTGTTGTGAGTTGATTCGGCACGGTCCATTCAACATTACCCTGGGACTGTGGAACACTCGAGGCGATCAACAACCATGGTCCCGCAGGACTGTCTGCCGACCACTCAACCCGAAGATTCACACCCGCCGTGTCTGTTGAATCATTCCCGCCAGTACCCGTTGAGTCATTCCCACCCGTACCGGTGGAGTCATTCCCACCAGTGCCGGTAGAATCATTCCCGCCAGTACCCGTTGAGTCATTCCCACCCGTACCGGTGGAGTCATTGTCGTCACTATCGTCACTATCGTCATTGTCGTCACTGTCGTCATCATCATCATCGTCACTGTCGTCATCATCGTCACTGTCGTCACTGTCGTCACTGTCGTCGCTGTCGTCATCGTCGTCACTGTCGTCACTATCGTCACTGTCATCTTCGTCCTCTTCTTCCACCATTACTATCGGGCCCGTTGCACCGTTCCACCGAACGATCACCTTATCACCGGGATGGTAGATCTCGCCACCAACGGGTGAGAGGAGGGCAAGTTTGAGAGGAGCAGAAGCCTTGATGGACATCGCTGTTGTGTTCATTGACGTTACGCCGGGAGTCTCTACACTTTGAATGCGTATAAAGAGAGCCGCCGTGGTGTCAGTTGGAACCGTCCATGTGAAGACGCCGGTTGAAGCCGGTGTACTTGCCGTGATCGAAGACCACGGACCTGATTCGCCAGTAGTGCTGTAGTCGATCTTCACGTTCTGTACGCTCGTTGACGTCCATCTGATCTGAGCGGAAGAGCCTACCCATAGAGTAGCACCGCCTACAGGTGCTGTTATGGCCAGAGCAGCTGGTGGTGGAGTATTGACAATGGCGAAAGCTGCATTGGAGACGTCAGACGTGGTGGACGATGTTGCTGCATCGCGAATCCGGACATATCCCGTTGTGGTGGTTGTGCTTGGCACCGTCCATGCGTGAGTTCCTGCTGAAGCAGCCACAGAGGCTGCGATCGTTGTCCACGGACCAGTTGCCGAAGAGGCGCTCCATTCAATGGTGACGTTGGTAACGGAACTCGACGTCCAGTTGATCGCTTGTGTTGACCCTGCAAGGAATTGTTCTCCTCCGTTAGGGCGCGTAAGAGTGATCACTGGTGTAGGGGCCGTTGCCTGAACAACGAGAGTGAACTCCGGAAGTCGGTTCCATACATCGCCATTGTCTTCAGCGCCGTCATCGTTCGCTGAGAGTCCAACTGCGCGTAGATAATACGTACCTGGTGTAGTGGGCGCTGTCCACGTGAAGTCGTATTGAGCTTGATTGCCCACCATGGTCTTTGGTGCCGTATGGGTGAGTTCGCGAGCCGTACCCGACATCTTGACCTGGAGTCCCGTTCCGCCGGCGGCAAGTGTACCCGCATCCGTTGTTCCGTTGATGTCCGTTTTCACGGCGATATTCACCCCGGCCACTCTTCCAGTACCTACATGGGCTACAAGAACCGAAAGATTGAGGGTTTGTCCGGGAGTTGCTGTGCGCGTGTTGCCGGTTGATCCCGGAACACTGACAGTAACGGCCGCAGAGGATCCCGTAGCATGACAGGTACCGCATCCGGCACTGTTAAAAGCAGTACGTGCAACCTTGCCATTGTTGCTGGCCAATCCGGGCACAGCGATGAGCAAGAAAAGCAGGGCAGAAAGTTGTAGGAGCCGGGACATATCGGCCTTTAGGGATAGTGTGGACATGCCCCTGTTCCTGGGGCTCTGGGGGGTATATGGAGATCCGACCAGAAAAGGTTACAGGCGGCCTGTTGGGGCATGGCTGTATCTTTCTGAGCCCCTTTCTCCATGTAGTGCTTGAATCCCTGCAGAACACCTACCTAATGGACATTCACGAACTTCCATCCGATGAGGATCTCATGCATCGCGTACAACGCGATGATGTTGAGGCATATCGTGAACTGTACAACCGATACAAGAAGAGGATGTTTGCATACATCCTTCAGATCGTACGGGACCAAGAAGTAGCAAAGGATGTTTTTCAGACGGTTTTCTCGACGGTCTTTGCGAATCGAGATCAGTTCACGTACGGTACGTTCCGTGCATGGCTCTTCACGATCGCAAAACGAACGGCAATGCGGGCGTGGACAGAAGAAGCCCCTTCTCGAGCGGCCGCTGGAATGGATGAGGCATATGACCCGATCGATGAAGACGACAAGACAGGGCACGATGTGATCCTTTCCGACGCACTCCGAACTGCCATCGAGAAACTCACTCCCGAGTTCCAAGAGGCATTGCAGCTGCGGTACTACGAGGATCTGTCGTTCGAGGAGATATCAGAAAGAATGAACACAACATTGTCTCTTGCCAAGGTAAGAGTCACTCGGGCTAAGCAAGCGCTTCGCAAGCTCATGATCCCGATAGCGTATGAGGTAACATCATGACAGCACGACCAAACATGGATCGCTCGGCCGGCAGAACAACAACGCCGGAGGACCGACTACTTGATGACGTAATGGAGTCAGAAGAACTCGATGCCTTCTTCAATGACGTCGAAGTGAAACTGATGTCGCATGCTTCACAAGCCGTCCCTGCACAACGTTCTTGGCTTCCGTTTGCCGGTGGTGCACTTGGACTGCTTCTATTAGCGTCTGCAGTTGTCTACCTCTTGACGAATGATCCCACTGGTGCAGCTGAGGCTACCTACTCGTCTCCAGCAACACCACAAGTGGTTGTATCAACGAGTGTTGAGCGGCCTTCTACCGCACCGAAGGAGATCGAACGCTTAGCAGATCCGACTGATCGCTCCATCCCGCCTTCGTTGCCATCTTCAAAGCCTACTTCACGGGCAACGCAGCAACAGAGCGAACCATTACGTGCGAATGCCTCAGCAACAAGCAACACGAACGATATGGTCCGTAGGGCAGACTCTCTTGAGATTGTCTTGGGCACCACCACAGACACTGGGGACAAGGCCACATTGAACTATATGATCGGCGTTCTGCGCAAGCGAACAGGTCAACCAGAACTTGCTCGTAGATCATTGGCCCAAGCAGAGGCATTGGCATCGTCTATATCCCACACCACCCTTCTGGCCAAGATCAAACGTGAACAGTCATCACTTCATTGATCGTACGAGTCTTGGCAACGGTGCAGGGGGCTCAACGTCGTCCGGACCTGAGGCGTCATGGTTGCCCCCTACTCTATAGGTCCACGACTCAACCGGCAACTCTTTTGTGCCGCCGATGATGAAGGAGATCATTCCAGGATCAGTTGACGTTGTGTATCCCGACGCTGTTCTCACCGTGAGTCTGTAGGTACATCGGATCTCCGATGACTCTCCATCAACGAGAGAATCGGGGACGTTCCATGCTACCTGATGCGCGGGAGCACCTGTCCCTCGGATCGTATCAGTGTGTCCTCCCTCGTCGGCGATCACGATCTCCCACGATGCAATGTCTTCGTCTGCATCAACCGTAGGGTAGAAGTGGATCCGTACGGGGCTCATCAGTATCGTTGTCCACGACTGCGACTGGATTGGCATCTTTCGTTCGTATCCATGGATCTCGATAACCGATGAGTCGTATTGATCAGAACGTTGTGCTACAAGAGTCCCACGGAATCCGGCAGACCTGAGCCACTTCGCAACATCATTCATACGGATCACAGCTTCTTTATCAGCGAGCTTGTTAAAGGTGATGGTCAGCCGTGATGCCGACGCACATGCACGCCGAAGAGCACGAGCATTTTGGGCTGCCATTGATCGGGCCACCACGGAGTGAGACGTGGTATCAGATACATCTGGGAATGCTACCGTCACAGTATCGGTATCGAGGAGATCTCCGGGATAACGCACCATTCCTATCACGGGAATTCGCACAACATTGCGATGGTGAATTCGCTTTGTCGTCCACGATTCATGTTCACGTCCGGACTCATCAACAAACAGCGGTCGCACGCTTGCAACAACCACAGGAGTTGGTTCGATGTATGTCCGCTGATAGTGTTCACGAAGGATCACTGTTGTGCGAACAAGTGTATCAGTGACGAGCATTGATGAATCGATATCTACTGCCAACAATTGAATGCCGGATGCTCCCACTTTTTTTGAGACGATAGTCGTGTCTCGAGTACGAAGTGTATCGCGTTGGATTCTGCGGGAAAGACCGGAACGTGGCTGAATCCGGACGCCCAGTGAAAGTGTCGAGATGCGCCATGAAACATCCGTTGAAAGAGATGACAATGGGATCTCAGCCATGATAAAGGGGCTAATGTGAAACGCTCCAACATCATCACCATGCGATGCGATACCAACTTCGAGGTACTGAACAAGACGGGCTAGGCCCGGGAGTTCGCCTTCGCCGTCGATACGCACCGACCCTTCGGGGAAGTCTATTCCTGGTGGTTCAATGATCTCCTGTGATTGCACCACTGAGGCGATCATCGGCACACGTCCTACGATACCGAGTTGAAGTTGAATGGCTGGAAACGTGTACATCACGGCAAGCCGCAGATCAGCCGCGAGGTAGGTGAGCTCAATGTTGTGCAACACCACGGCAGTGAACACTTCATCATCAATTGAGAGTGTTGTAGTCTCTCTCGATTGCGCACTTGTGTTAAGCGACGTGATACCCGCGCCGGCGATCAACCACCAACGTGGTGCCAGTTCTGCGCCGACGAGCAGATCGCCCCCTACCTGAAAACCAATAGAAGGATCATAGTCGATTCCTGCGCTTGGGTAGCCCGGCATCGTAGTAAAGGATGGAGTACTCAAGGATGCACCGCCACGAACGACAAGTCCGAACCACGGATCTGTAGCTGAAGCGGAAGTGTGTAACAGGAGAAGAAGGATCGTCAGCGTACAATAACGAATCGCTGTCGTGCCTGAGAGCTTTGTGCCCGAACGATACACTGATACGCCCCCGGTGTAAGACCGCCACCAAGCGTCAAAGAAACAAACGAGTTGGTACCTTGCGAAGGCAACTCTGTGGTGAGGAGCAAGTTACCTGTGATATCATAGAGCTCCAACACAGCACCAACAACAGCATGATGAACAAGGATCGATACCGGACCGGATGATGGGTTGGGATAGAGCGTGATCGCAGGTTGTGTTGTATCCCGTACTACCGTCCTCACACCACCACCTGTCCACTGATCGCGAACCACAAGACGGATGTTCACGCTATCCACCGTGGTAGCCACTACCCCAGTGTCTGCCAGGAACTCCACAGAAGAGATGGTAACATCGGACCACGATGAATCACCGAGGCATGCCGTAAAGGTAAGTGTGACGATCGTATCTGATTGTGGGAGAAACGCACCGTCTATTGCTACGCGACGCATAACGCTGTCCGTTCCAACGTCAACAGCGCTGCCATCAAGAACAAGTACACTTCTTCTGAACGCAAGGTAGACTCGTGTTCTGGTGGTCCCATGTGTACGTAGCCACTCAGCCCCACTTGTGACGGTGACAGGAATGCTCATCCTGCCACCAATATCAATGGTGTCTGAAGGAGGCGTCATTCGCACCTGAACAGTATCGTCCTCCGGATCCGTTGTGTCTGATGTGTCGCCGATGACCGAGTGGAAGAATATTCTTGCAATTGCCGTGTCCGTCGATCCATACGCTCGAACTGTAGCAACGATCGTTTGCGACCCTTTCACATCAACACTCAGCGTTGCCGCGAGTGAATCGCCGGGTCTCAGTATTCGTGGAAGGGGCTCCACCACAACCAATGAAATGGTTGTATCAGATCCACGAGTGCTCATTGAATCCAGCGTGATGTCTTCTGTGCCAACATTCGTCACGTATATAACATGTGAAACAACGCCCACAGCTCTGATGGTATCCGGTTCCTGGGTGACAACGGATAACTCAGCTCGTGTGGTATCGGGCGGACGTACACCGATGTACTCTATCGTCCCTTGAGCAGATATCGCGGTGCTCGTCCATACCTTGAAAAGCGTCGACCGTTCACCTGTATCACTCGGAGAGATCGTTGTCATCACCGTCCATGTGGACCCACTTGCAACGATCACCGGCATCGGTTGTGTTAGGACCGTGATGTCCGGCTCGAAAAACGTGATGCTATCGATGCGCATGGAAACAGATGACAGATTCACGACACTCAGAGAAAGAGTTGTGTCAGAGCCAACTCGGATCTCGCCCGCCGTTATGTTTGGGAGGTTAAAGCCCGGCGTCGGAAGTACGGAGACCATCGTGTGCAACTGCTCATTCAGACGCGTTCCAAAGCGTGCTTTGTAGATAAGCTGGTGTGATCCGAGTTGTTTGGAGCGGACACCAACAAGAACAGTATCAACGGCACCTGGATCAAGGGTCAAGGTGGTTGCAGAAATTGGCGGTCCAATGATCCACGCCACGTCCGGCACTAGATCTTCAACTGCTATTGTAACAGTGGTAGAACGATCACCACGATTCTTCAATGGCATTCGAACGGTATCGGGCGTGTCAAGGAGTACAGTATCCGGCGTTGGTGCAAGGATCACCACATCTGCCTGACGAGAGTCTATTCCATTCCAGCGTACACGTGCGCTACTTTGCGTTCCATTGTAGTGCAGGACAACATCTGCTGAATCAACACCCTCAACAATTGCCGCACAGGAAAGGTCGATCGAGGAGGTGTCTGTCGATATACTGTCTGGGAATGCAAGGATGATAAGGGGCATACCAGACGGTTCAACAACAACACTATCAACACGGACAATGGAGGGTCCGGTCCTCACGATCTTCATTGATACAGGGCGCGGTGAGGTGAGTTCAATATCTCCCGCATCCACGTCAAGAAGACTCAATTGCGTCGGCCTTGGGCCTACAGTGGAGTCGATCGATATACCACGAAGTTGCACGAACGACGTA
>Ga0154020_10006074_pt1 | contig 14158 bp, 14 predicted proteins | sample Klosneuvirus_201_FD_109709 | JGI IMG/M metagenome (GOLD analysis project Ga0154020, IMG submission 109709) | Active sludge microbial communities from wastewater, Klosterneuburg, Austria - Klosneuvirus_20160825_MG | ecosystem: Engineered > WWTP > Aerobic digester > Activated sludge | place...
CCTACCAGGTCGTGGAGCACCTCCCCCCCGCGGCGCTTTTCGACCTCGTCGAGATCGCGGCGGTGAAGCTCGCGCCCGGCGGGCGGCTCCTCTTCGAGACGATCAACCCGGAGTCGGTCTACGCGATGAAGTGGTTCTGGATGGACCTCACCCACGTCCGGCCCGTGCCGGCGCCGTCGCTGGCGCAGCTCCTCACGGCCTCCGGGTTCCGGGACGTGGCCATCCATTACCGGTCACCCGTCCCCGCCGACCAGGCGCTTCCGGAGGAGCTGGCGAGCGATCCACGCTGGGCCCCCGTCTCGCGCCTCCTCTTCGCGCCGCAGGACTACGCGGTGACGGCCGTGAAGTAGTGCGGATCCTCGTCTGCACGGCGCAGGTGCCGTTCGCGTCGGGCGGCGCGGAACGGCACGCGGCCGGGCTGCTGCGCGAGCTCCAGGGGGCGGGTCACGAGGCCGACCTGGTGCAGCTGCCGTTCAAGTGGTACCCCCGCGAGGAGATCGTGAAGTCCGCGCTCGCCTGGCGTCTCCTCGACCTGTCCGAGGCGGACGGCAAGAAGGTCGATCTCGTCATCCCGATGAAGTTCCCGTCGTACCTCGTGAGGCACGAGCGGAAGGTCGTCTGGCTCATCCACCAGTTCCGTCAGGCGTACGACCGCTTCGGCACCGAGGGGAGCGACTTCGACGCGGGACCGGTCGACACCCGCTGGCGCGAGCTGATCGCGGCGTCCGACGCCACCGGCCTCGGCGAGGCCCGGAGGGTCTTCACGAACGCGAGGAACACCGCGGACCGGCTGATGCGCTTCAACGGGATCGACGCCGAGCCGCTCTACCACCCTCCGCCGCTCGCGGGGCGCTACGCGTGCCGCGCGTACGAGCCGTTCGCGCTCGTCGTGGGCCGGCTCGACCGGTGGAAGCGGATGGACCTCGCCATCGAGGGAGCCGCCTCGGCGGGCTTCCGGCTGGAGATCGCCGGCAAGGGACCCGACGAGGAGAGGCTCCGGAGGATCGCCGCGGACCGTCGCGCGGACGTCGTCTTCCGGGGAGCCGTGAGCGACGACGAGCTCCTCGACCTCTACGCCCGCGCCGGCGCCGTCGTCTTCACGCCGGCGGACGAGGACTACGGGTACATCGCCCTGGAGGCGTTCCTCTCGAGGAAGCCGGTCGTGACGTGCACCGACTCCGGCGGGCCGCTGGAGTTCGTGACGGACGGCGCGAGCGGACGCGTGGTCGAGCCCTCCGGAAAGGCCGTGGGCGCCGCCACGAGAGAGCTCCTCGACGACGCGGCCCGCGCCCGCCGGCTCGGAGAAGACGGCTTCGAGAGGGTCCGGGGCATCACGTGGCGGAACGCCGTGGAGAGGCTCGTCTCGTGACTCGAGCTCGCCTGTCGGTCGGCCTGGTGTCGCCGTTGCCGCCGGTCCGGTCCGGCATCGCGGACTACGCGAAGGAGCTCGTCGTGCCGCTCCGCGAGCACGTCGACCTGACGACGTTCGCTCCCGCGCAGGCCGCGCGCGCCGTGGAGTCGTCTTGCGACGTCCTCCTCTTCCAGGTGGGGAACGACCCGCTGCACCTGCCGTCCGTCGAAGCGCTCCGCGAGCGGAGGAAGCCGGCCGTGGTCGTCCTCCACGATTTCGTCCTGCACCACCTCTTCGCGGCCGGGTACCTCGACCACGGCCACCTCGACCGGTACGAACGCGAGCTGGTCCGGTGTCACGGCCTGGACGGGGGCGAGCTGGCGGCGAAGGCGCGGAGCGGCGCCGCCGTCCCGGTGTGGGACCTCTCCCCCTGGACGTTTCCGATGTCGGCGGGCGTCATCGCCGACGCCACCGCGCTCCTCGTCCACTCGCGCCTCGTGCGGGGCGCCGTCCTGCGGGCGCGTCCCGCGTGTCACGTCGTGGAGATTCCGCACCACGTGGTCCCCGCGCCGGTGACGCCCTGCGACGAGGCCCGCCGGCGCCTCGGCATCCCGCGCGACCGTCCGGTGGCGGTGACGCTCGGGATCGTCACCCCGGCGAAGCGGGTCTCGAAGGTGCTCGAGGCGCTCGCGGCGGTTCCGGAGGCGTCCCGGCCTTTTCTCGTGGTGGGTGGCGCCGTGGGGACCGAGGACCCGCTCCACGCTCAGGTGGAGTCGCTGGGGCTCGCCGCCGACGTCCTCTTCACCGGCTACCTGTCCGACGACGATTTCTGGGTGGCCGCGTCGGCGGCCGACCTCGCGGTCAACCTGCGCCACCCGACGATGGGGGAGACCTCGGGCGCCGTCTGCCGGCTCGCTGGCTTCGGCCTCCCCGTCGTGGTGAGCGACGTCGGCTGGTTCCGCGAGCTCCCCGACGCGTTCGCGATCAAGGTTCCGGTCGGGGACGGGGAGGTCGAGCTCCTCGCCCGGACGCTGGCGAGCCTCGGAGACCCGGTGTGGAAAAGACGGAGCGAGGCGGCGCGGGCCTGGGGCCTCGAGCGGAGTCCGGAGCGGGTCGCGGCACGCTACTCGGAGGTCCTCCACGACGTCGCCGGGGGGCGGTCGGGAGAGCGGGAGCTCACCGCGTTCCTGGCCTCGCAGCTCTCCGCGCTCGGTGTCGGCGCCGGGGGACGGAGCCCGTCGCGCGGGCCGGACGGTGCCCTGCTCGCCGGCGTCGCCGCCCTGGCCGCGCCCCTCCTCAGAGCGTGAACGTGAGCTCGCCGGAGCGGATCCTCTCGCAGATCTCGCCGATCGCGAGCCCGGCGTGGTCCGCAGGGTAGCGGGCCAGCTTGTCGAGGGCGAGCCCCACGAGCCGCCGGGCCGGACCTTCGTTCCCGCGGCCGAGGTGGACCAGCCCGGCCGCGAGCTGGATGAGGCCCTGCAGAAAGAGCTTCTCGTCACCCGCCGAGCTCTTCCAGAGGAGCTCCCATTCCTCGTGCGCCTCGAACGGCCGCCCCGCGCGGAACTGGTGGAGGCCCGCCTGGAAGAGCGGGTGATCCGCCTTCGTGAAGGGCATCATCCGACGAGGCCGCGCCGGGTGAGCTCGCGCTCGAGGGTGGCCGGGCTGTCGACGACGAACCCGTCGATCCCCAGGGACCGAGCGGCCTCGACGAACTCGGGCTTGTCGTCGGCGAAGACGGCCTCTCCCGGCTCGGCTCCGGCCGCCCGGAGCGCCGCCGCGTAGATCCGGGGGTCGGGCTTCGACGCGCCCACCTCGAACGACAGGGTCCATGCGTCGACGAGCCTGTCGATCGGGGCGACGCGAAGGACCCCTTCCCAGTGGACGGCGTTGGTGTTCGACACGAGCACGGCGGTCACGCTCCGCCGTCTCAGGAGGTCGAGCGACTCCGGGATCGGCTCGAAAATGTCCCGCCACGCCTCGATCCAGACCTCGTCGCCCAGGGGAGGGACCGAAAGCCGCTCCTCGACCGCCCGGAAGAACGAGGAAGGGGAGAGAGCGCCCCTGTCGAGGGCGCGCTCGAGGTCGGAGAAGGCGGCAGAGCGGAGCTGCTCCTCAGGTAGGCCGGTGGCCAGGGCGATCTTCCGGAGCGTGATGCCGTGGTCGAAGCGGACGAGGACGTTTCCGAGGTCGATCAGAAGCGCGCGCAAAGGCCTTCTACGGGCGGACGGCCTGGCCCGGGATCAAGTACGGGGCCCCGGTGCGGGTGTCCGTGACGGTGGCGTAGCAGAGGATCCTGGCGCCGTTCTTGAGGTTGACGAAGAAGTTCAGCCGGTAACCGCCGCCGGCGGGCGGGCGGGTCGAGGCGAACGTGGCCCCGAAGATGTCGTTCAGCTGCGTCATCGAGAGTGCCGGGATGGTGTAGGTCCTCGAGCCGAGCTTCGTGCCGCCGGCGGTCACGAGCTCCACGCCGGCTTCGAGGGGGACCTCGGTCGGGTTGATGATGGCCGCGTTCGTCCGGTGGACGGCGTCGTTCGGGATCCCGGTCACGTAGAGGTCGCCGAAGATCGAGTCGTCGAACGGGAGGGCGTTGCGATACGGCTGCCCTGGCGAGTACTGGCTGTAGGTGCCCCCGTTCGGGCCGTCGATGTTGTAGGTGTTGCTCGTCACCATCACGGGGATCGACGAGAGGACCTCGACGACCCCGTAGTCGGAGGTCACGTCGAAGTACTCGCCGAGGATGTCCTTCAGGACGACGGTCTCGCGTGGCTCGAGATCGGGGTCGATCTGGATGCCCGGGACGCTCAGACCGTTGGTGTCGGCCCGCGTGAAGTAGATCTTCACCCGCGCCTTGGTGTTCGTGTCCGGGTTGAAGATGGAGACGTCGGTCCGGAAGCGCCCGGTGGCGCCGGTGATCCGCGCCGCGGGGAGAAAGGCGTCGTCCGTGGTGATGGAGTCGGCCCGGACCGGCGGCGCCGAGGCGATCGAAAGGGTGAGTGCGCCCACCGCGGCCAGGTTCAGAAGTCTGATCATGGTTGCCTCCATCTCGTTCCGGTCCGTCGCAATCCTCTTGCCAGGGCGCCGTCTCACGGTTGAGACGCGCCCCGAAAGGAACGGGGCGCCAAAGGAAAAGGGCGCCCGCCAGGGCGCCCTTCGAACCCGGGTTCGGGTGAGAAGCTACTTCTTCTCGGGGGCCGGAGCAGCCGCCGTGGAGGCCGTGGCCGCGCCCTCGGTCGAGGTCGTGGTGTTCGTGGTCGTGGTCGTGGTCGTGGTCGACGCCGACGTCGTGGTGGCCGGAGCCTCGGTGGTGGCTGGGGCCTTCTCCTCGGTCACCTTCGGGGGCTCGGCCGGCTTCATCTCCGGCTTGGCGGCTTCCTCACCCTTGCAACCGGCGAGGACGAGCGTGAAGGAAAGGGCACCGAGGGCGACGAGGGACTGGAACTTCTTCATTCGAATCTCCTTTGTTAGCTGATGACGATCGCTGTGTCCAGCGCGGTGAGCACGTGGTTCAGGGGAGTCTCCGGGGTCTGGTTTGGTCTGGAAACGGCGGGTAATCGTCCGACTACAGACTCATCACCCGGCCGAAGGAAGCCGTCTCGAGCTTCGACGCGGGAGGATAGACAACTTTGGCGATCTGTCAAGGGGGTTCCGGGAACGACGGTCCGGAAGTAGACTCCGCCCCTTCATGTTCGAGTCACTCTCAGACCGTTTCCAGCGTGTTTTCAAGGAGCTCCGGGGCGAGGGACACCTCACCGAGTTCCACGTCGACCAGGTCATGAAAGAGCTGCGCGTCGCCCTGCTGGAGGCCGACGTCCACCTCCAGGTGGTGAAGGACTTCACGACCGCCGTCCGGGAGAAGGCGGTGGGGCAGGAGGTCCTGACCTCGCTTTCGCCCGCCCAGCAGGTCCTGAAGATCGTGAGCGCGGAGCTGACGAAGATCCTCGGCGGGAAGGCGGCCGAGCTGAACCTCCGGAAGCGGCCGACGGTCATCCTCCTGGTCGGCCTCCAGGGCTCCGGCAAGACGACGACGGCGGCGAAGCTGGCGCTCCACCTGAAGTCGAAGATGGGGAAGCAGGTCCTGCTCGTGCCGGCCGACGTCTACCGCCCGGCGGCCACGGAGCAGCTCCGGACCCTCGCCAAGGAGAACGGCCTCTTCGCGTACGACCCGAAAGGGGAGCCGAGCGCCCTGAATCGGGTCCGCGCCGCCCTGAAGGACGCCAAGCTCTTCGGGTACGACGTGGCCATCGTCGACACCGCGGGGCGTCTCCACATCGACGAGGCCCTCATGGACGAGGTGGCGAAGCTCTCCGAGCTGGCCCAGCCCGACGAGATCCTCTTCGTGGCCGACGCGATGACCGGTCAGGACGCCGTCCGCTCGGCCGAGGCCTTCGCCGCCCGCCTGCCGTTGACGGGGGTCATCCTCACCAAGATGGACGGCGACGCCCGTGGGGGCGCCGCGCTGTCGATCGCCACGGTCGTCGGAAAGCCGCTGAAGTTCATCGGGGTGGGCGAGAAGCCGAAGGAGTTCGAGCCGTTCCACCCGGACCGCGCGGCCTCGCGCCTCCTCGGAATGGGCGACGTGATGGGCCTCATCGAGAAGGTCTCGGCCGAGACCGACGAGAAGGCGGCCCTGCTCGCGGCCGAGAAGCTGCGCAAGAACGAGTTCACCCTCACCGACCTGCGGGATCAGATGCGGCAGATGAAGAAGCTCGGCTCGATCCGCTCCCTCATCGACCATCTTCCGAAGATCGGTCCGCTCAAGAACCTCGGCAACGTCGACATCCCGGACGACGCCACGAAGCGCCTGGAGGCGATGATCGACTCCATGACGCCGTCCGAACGCGAGGAGCCGAAGCTGATCAACGGCAGCCGGAAGCTGCGGATCGCGGCCGGCTCCGGCACCACCGTTCCGGAGATCAACCAGCTCCTGAAGCAGTACCAGGAGATGAAGCGGATGCTCAAGGGCGCCTCCCGGATGCGCGGCTGACCGTATTCGTTCTACAATCTCCGGTTCATCATGCTGCGGCACACGCGGCACTCGAAGGGAAAAGAATGCTCCGTATTCGTCTACGCCGCGTCGGCGGCACCAATGCACCTGCCTATCGCATCGTCGTCTCGGACAGCCGCCGCACCCCGACGGCCAAGATCGTCGAGGAGCTCGGCTCCTACGATCCGACGAAAAACCCACCCTACCTGACGTTCGATCGGGAGAAGGCTCAGGGCTGGATCAAGAAGGGCGCCTCGGCCTCCGACACGGTCAAACGCCTCCTTGTCGTCAAGGCCTGACGCTCTCCCCGCGGCCGACCTGATCGTGGTCGGCCGGATCGTCAAGCCCCACGGCCTCCTCGGCGAGGTGTCCGTCGAGATCCTCACCGATTTTCCGGAACGGTTCGCCGAGGGCGTCTCGCTGGCGCTGGGTCCGGAGGGGGGGCGCCGGCTGCGGATCGCCTCGGCGCGGCCGCACGGTGGCCGTTTCCTGATCCGGTTCGACGGGGTCGATCTCGAGGAGGCCGAACGCCTGCGCGGCGTCGACCTCTGCGTCACCCCGTCGGAGGCCCCGCCCCGGCCCGAGGGCTACGTCTTCCACTACGAGCTCCAGGGCTGCCGGGTGGTGACGCGCGAGGGCGAAGAGCTCGGCACCGTGACGGACCTCCAAGACGTAGGGGGGCGGCCGCTCCTCTCGGTGGCCACGCCCCGCGGCGAGCGGAGCATCCCGTTCACGCGCCCGATCGTGGTCGAGGTCGACCTCGCCTCGCGCCGCGTCGTCGTGGCCCCGCCCGTCGGCCTGCTCGAATAGGCACCCGGATGCGGATAGACATCGTCACGATCTTCCCGGGGTACTTCGCGTCGCCGCTCTCGGAGTCGCTCCTCGGGCGCGCGGTGGAGAAGGACCTGCTGCGGCTTCACCTCGTCGACCTGCGCGACTTCGCGGAGCCCCTCCACCGGAAGGTGGACGACGAGCCGTATGGCGGCGGTCCCGGCATGGTCATGGCGGCGCCGCCGCTGTTCGCCGCGATCGAGGCGCTGCGCGCCGAGGAGCCGAGCCCGCACGTGGTGTTCCTGTCCCCGCAGGGGAGGCGATTCGACGCCCCTGCCGCGCGGCGGCTGGCGGCGCACGCGAGGCTCGTCCTCGTGTGCGGCCGATACGAGGGAATCGACGACCGGGCGCGCCAGGCGGGCCTCTTCGACGAGGAGATCTCGCTGGGCGACTTCGTCCTCTCGGGCGGCGAGGTGGCGGCCCTAGCCGTGGTGGAGGCCGTTTCGCGCTTCGTGCCGGGCGTCGTCGGGGACGCCGAGAGCGTGGCTCTCGACAGCTTCGAGGACGGGTTGCTCGACTACCCGCACTTCACCCGCCCGCGGGAATTCCGGGGCCTTGCCGTCCCGGAGGTCCTCTTCTCGGGCCACCACGAGAAGATCCGCCGGTGGCGCCGCGAGCGCCAGCTGGTGGAAACCCGGCGGCTTCGCCCCGACCTCCTCGCCGGCGCGACGCTTTCCGACGAGGACAGGTCGTTCCTTCGGGTTGCCGGAAAGCCCGAGTCGCTTTAAGATCAATCGCTTGAGTACCGGTTCGGGGCTCTAGAACAGGTGTCCCCCCGGCATTTTTTTTGGGAGGGTCCGTAATGACGGAGACAGACAAGCTGCTGGCGGCGGAAAAGCACGCGCTCAGGGGAGACGTGCCGCCTTTTACGCCGGGAGATACCGTGAAGGTCCACGTGAAGGTCCGTGAAGGCGAGAAAGAGCGGATCCAGGTTTTCCAGGGGCTCGTCATCGCCCGCAAGGGCGGCGGCGTCCGGGAGACGTTCACCGTCCGCAAGATCTCGCAGGGCATCGGTGTGGAGCGCACGTTCCCGGTCCACTCGCCCGTTCTCGACAAGATCGAGGTGGAGCGCCATGGCCAGGTCCGCCGCGCCAAGCTCTACTACCTGCGTGAGCTCCGCGGGAAGGCCGCCCGCATCGCCGAGAAACGCGACAACTGAAATCGGGGGCTCCTAGGAGCCCCCGAGCTTCCCCCGGTCCCCAGGCTTTCTTTCAAACGCGCTCCGGATCGTCGGTTCGCGAAGAGGTGAGACGGATGGGTTCTGGCCCCGGAACGGAAAGTCGCGGCCGGGAAATCCCGATCGATTCGGGAGCGCGAGCGTCGCGCGGCACGAGGGCTTCCTCGCTGTCCGTGGAACGGGCGCGTGTGGCGAAGCTCCAGGCGGAGGAGCGCCGGGCCTGGGCGGCCGGCTTCCGTCTCGTCGCCGGCGTGGACGAGGTGGGGCGCGGCTGTCTCGCGGGGCCGGTCTACGCCGGTGCGGTGATCCTGGGGGACTACGCCCCCGCGGGCCTGGACGACTCGAAAGCCCTCCTTCCGGAGGTGCGGGAAGACCTCACGCGGCGGATCGAGGCCAACGCCGTGGCGACGGCCGTCGGCGCCGCCACGCCCGCCGAGATCGACTCGCTGGGGATCGTCGCCGGCACGTTGCTCGCCATGCGGCGAGCGCTCGCGAGCCTCCGCGTCCGGCCCGACCACGTGCTGTTCGACGCCGTGAGGCTGCCGGGCCTCGAGGTGCCGCAGCTCTCGTTCATCCGGGGCGACTCGAGCGTCGCCGCCATTGCCGCCGCCTCCGTGGTCGCCAAGACCGCCCGGGACGCCTTCCTGGCCCGGCTCGACGCCCGCTTCCCTTACTACGGCTTCGCCCGGCACAAGGGCTACGCCACGACCGAGCACCTGCAGGCCCTCCGCCGTCACGGGCCCTCACCCGTCCATCGCCTGTCGTTCGACCGCGTTCTGCCCTGCTCGGGGGAGCGCGCCGCGTGAGGAGAGACCGTGGCCTCTAAGCGCGAGACGCTCATCGCGTCGGCCGAGAAGTCCCTCCAGAAAGGGAAGGTCGACGGCGCCCTGAAGGATTATTTGAAGGTCCTCGAGGAGACGCCGAGCGACATCAACATCCTGAACAAGGTGGGCGATCTCTTCGTCCGCCTGAACCGGAACGACGAGTCGATCCCCTACTTCTCGAAGATCGCCGAGCACTACTCGAAGGACGGCTTCTTCCTGAAGGCCATCGCGATCTACAAGAAGATCAACAAGCTGGATCCGGCCCGCCTCGACGTCTACGAGCGCCTCGCCGAGCTCTACAGCAAGCAGGGCCTCGGGATGGAGGCCAAGAGCCAGTACCAGGTCCTGGCCGACTATTACTCCAAGCAGGACAACGTGGCGGGCGCCGTCGGCATCTACCAGAAGATGGTCGCGTCGGAGCCGACGAACATACAGCTCCACGTGAAGCTGGCAGACCTCTTCACGCAGATCAAGAAGATCCCGGACGCCCTCAAGGAGTACGCCGTCGTCGCGGCGATGCTGCGCGACAGGGGTGCCCTCGACGAGTCCGTCCAGGTTTTCGAGAAGGCGCTCAAGATCGCTCCGGACAACGTCGAGATCCTCAAGACGTTCGTGCCGACGCTGCTCGAGTCCGGGAAGATCGAGGAGGCCCGGGCCTTCCTCCGGAAGGCGCTCGAGACGACCCCCCGCTCGGTGCCGCTCTTCGTGCTGGCGTCCGATGCCGCGCTCTCCGCGAACGACATGGCGGAGGCCCGCAACTATTCGGCGAAGGCGCAGGCGGTCGAGCCGGAGAGCGAAGACGTCCTCGCGTGCGTGGTGCGGGTCCAGCTGAAGGGCCGACGCCCCGACCTCGCGTACGCCGCGGCGGCGCCCCTCACCGACCAGTACGTGAGGCGAGGCGAGGCGAGAAAAGCGCTCGCCATCCTGGTCCCGATCGCGAAGGCGGCGCCGGACAACGAGGAAGTCCTCCGGAAGATCGTCGACATAGCGCTCGCGGCCGGAGACGAACGGGGAACCGTGCCGTACCGGTCCGCGCTGGCAGATCTCTGGCGCAAGCAGGGGAAGATCGTCGAGGCCGCCGAAGCGCTGCGGGCATGCACCCGGCTCGCTCCCGACGTCGCCGACTACCGGGCCCGGCTCGCCCAGCTCGAGCCGCTGCTGCCGACGGTCGCCCCTCCTCCTCCGCGCCCGGCCGCCGACAAACCCGCGCCCGGAGACATCAGCTTCCCCGGCGTCGTGGCAAAGAAGACTCAGCCGACGGTGGCCCCGCCCGCCCCGAGGCCGGTTCCCACGGCGAAGCCGATTCCCACGGCGAAGCCCGACGAGTTCGAGTTCGACCTCGGGGACGACCTGGTCGAAGAGGCCGAGCCCCTGCCGGCGGACGACACACCCGTCGCGGGCTCCACCCCGGTGAAGCCGATCCCGGCGTACAAGCCGGAGCCTCCGCGGTATCCGGCGATGGCGACGAAGCTCGAAAGCCCCGCGACCATCGAGCCGCCCGCGGATTGGGCGAAGCCGCGGCCGACTCCCGACGCCATCGAGTTCGACGCCGGCGAGTTCCCCACCTTCGCCCCACCGCCGGCCCCTCCCTCCGAGCCCCTGGAGGTCGTCGAGGAGGCGGAAGAGCTGGTCGAGCTTCCCGAGGTCGCGGAGTTTTCCGTCGACCAGCTCCCGCCGCATGGACCCTCCGGCATGCAGCTCGAGCCGGCGCGAGGGCCGCTCTCGTTCGACTTCAATCCCACCGCGGCTGCTCCCCCCGCGGCTCCGCCCACGGCTCCTCCGCCCCCGTCCGACTCGGCGATCGAGGAGGCCCTCGTGGAAGCCGAGGTCTTCCGCAAGTACGGCCTCATGGACAAGGCCCTGGACCAGCTCCGGACGCTTGCCGCGCGCCCTGGCGTACCGATCCGCGTTCGCGAGAAGCTCTTCGAGGTCTATCTCGAGAAGGGCGACAAGGTCGCTGCCAAGGCCGAAGCCGCCTTCCTGAAGGAACGCTATCAGATCGAAGGACGCGAGGACCGGATCCGTGCCCTCGACGGCCTCCTGGGCGAGGCGCCTCCCGCGGCACCCGAGCCCGTCGTCGAGAAGCCCGCTCCCGAGCCGCGTCCGGCAGAGGTCGCGGCGGCCGCGGCGGCTCCTGCCCCTCCCGCGGTCGCCGCCGCTCCCGAGGTGCCGGCCGCCGCCGTCGAGAAGCCGGTCGAGAAACCCGTCGAGAAGCCCGCCGAGAAAGCGGCCGCGCCGGCCGTGGCGCCCCCCGAGATCGTCGAGCCGGCGCCCCCCGCTCCCGTCGCTGCGGCCCCGCCCCCGGCAGCCGCGGCGGCACCCCCGGCCGTCGAGGCCCCGAAGGCACCGCCGAAGCCGAAGAAGGGATTCGCGGACGCCCTGGACCTCCTCCTCACCAGGCCGAAGAAGAAGGCCGCCGCGCCCGTGGCGCCGCCGGCGGAGGTCGAGCTTCCCGCGGATCTTCTCGGCGGAGCGAAGCCGGCCAAGAAGGTCCACGCCCCTCCACCGCAGACGGCCTTCGACGCTCTCGACGCACTGGCAGCGGCGACGACGAAACCGAAGCCGGCTCCGGAGCCCGCCGCCCCGCCGACCCCACCTCTGGAGCCCGAGCCCGAGCCCGCGCCCCCGGCCCCCGTGCCGGCGCCTTCCCTGGCGACGGCTGCGGTTCCCATCCTCCGGAAGCCCTCGGCGGACGAGCTCGCGGGCCTCGACTTCTGCCTCGAGCAGGGAATGGTCGTGGATGCGGCGGAACGTCTCCAGACGCTGGACGCCAAGTATCCGGGCGACCCCGATATCAGGGCGCGGAGGACGCGTCTCGAGGGGTCCCGCAGCTCGGCCGAGATCGCGCGCCCCGCGCTGGAAGACCTCCTCTCCGACGACCTCGAATCCGTGCTCGATGCCGAGCTCGGACGGGCGCTCTCCGACGAGGTGAAGAGGGGGAGCGGAGCCCATCCGGCCCCCGTCATCGAGTCCTCCGCGTCCACGCCGCCCGTCGACGAGTCCGGCCTTTTCTCCGACGAGGCCGAGTTCTTCAACTTCGCCGACGAGCTCCAGACGGAGATGACCGCCGACGGCGTCGCTTCCGCCGGGGGTGGGGACGCGCCGGGCGCGAGCGGAGAGGTCTCGCTCGAGGAGATCTTCCGCGAGTTCAAGAAGGGCGTCGAGCAGCAGCTGTCCCCGGAGGACTTCGAAACCCACTACAACCTTGGGATTGCCTACAAGGAGATGATGCTCACCGACGAGGCGATCGGCGAGTTCCAGCTGGCGTCCAAGGATCCCGCGCACGCCGTGGAATGCTGCTCGATGCTCGGGCTCTGCTTCCTCGAGAAGGGCCTGCCGCAGCTCGCGATCAAGTGGTACCGCAAGGGTCTGGACGCGGCGAACATCCGCGAAGACGATCGGCTCGGCCTCCTCTACGACCTCGGAAGGGTCTACTCCGACGTGGGCGACACCGAGAGCGCGAAAAAGACCTACCTCGAGATCTACGGCTCGAACGCTCAGTTTCGCGACGTCGGCGAACGGCTGAGGTCGATGGACAGTCTCTAGCGGGCCGCTCCCGGCGCGGACAGCCCCGCGGCGTGATGCCCCAGCGGGCCCGCGCCCTCCCCCAGACCGGGCGCGAGGCGAATGGCCCGGCTCACGAATTCCAGCCCGTGCTCGACGGCCTCGGGCAGCGTCTCGCCCCTGGCCAGGAAAGCCGTGATCGCGGCGGACAGCGTGCAACCCGTGCCGTGCGTGTGGCGCGATTCGATCCGCTCGTGCTCGAAGCGGCGCCACGTGCGGCCGTCTAGGAGGCCGTCCACCACGGTCGCCCCCGTACCGTGTCCGCCCTTGATCAGGACGGCGCGGGCGCCGAAGGCCTGGATGCGGCGGGCGGCGGCCTTGGCGTCGTCCTCGCTGTGGATCGCGAAGCCCGCCAGGACCGCCGCCTCCGGCAGGTTCGGCGTGACCAGCTCGGCCAGGGGGAGGAGCTCTTTCAGGAGGGCCTCGATGGACGAGGTGCGCAGGAGCCGCGCTCCGCTCTTCGAGACCATGACCGGATCGACCACCAGCGGTCTCGGGCGCTTTCCGAGCAGGGCCGCGACGGTCCGGATCGCCGGGACGGTGGACAGCATCCCGGTCTTCACCGCGGCCGGGTCGAAGTCGTCGAGGACCGCCGTCAGCTGGGCCCTGACGACGCTCACCGGGATCTCGTGAACGGCCGTGACGGCGACGGTGTTCTGCGCGGTCACCGCGGTTATCACGCTCGTCCCGTACACCCCCAGGGCTTCGAAGGTCTTCAGGTCCGCCTGGATGCCGGCGCCTCCGCCGGAGTCGGAGCCCGCTATCGTGAGGGCGACCGGGTGGTTCGTCACGGCGTCAGTTTACGGGCTACTCCTGATATCCTAATCGCCCGGAGGACAGACGAATGGCAGATGATGTGACTCTCGAAGCTGGAATGCTGGCGCCTGGGTTCACGCTTCCGGGGCGTTCGGGCGCGTCGGTCTCCCTGAGCGACTTCGCGGGCAAGAGCGACGTGCTCCTCTATTTCTATCCGAAGGACGACACCCCCGGCTGCACCAAAGAGGCGTGCAGCCTGAGAGACGGCTGGGCGGCTCTTCAGGCCGCCGGCATCGTGGTGATCGGCATCTCGCGCGACGACACGAGCTCCCACAACGCGTTCGCGGCCAAGTACAGTCTGCCCTTCGAGCTCGTCACCGACGCGGACCACGTGGTGCACCAGGCCTACGGCGCCTGGGGCCCGAGCGCCTGGGGCGTGGGCCCGCTGCGCAAGTCGTTCCTGGTGGGTCCGGACGGGCGCATCCGCCACGTCTTCCCGAAGGTGGACACCGAGCATCACGCCGACCAGGTCCTGACGGCGGCAACGAACGCAGCGCCTTCCGGCGCCGCGACAGTGAACGCAGTGCCTTCCGTCGCCGCGGCGGCCCCGAAGCCCGAGGCGCCCGCGGCCTCGGCCCCCGCACCCGCACCCGCTCCCGCACCCGCTGCTC
>Ga0154020_10006075_pt1 | contig 14158 bp, 11 predicted proteins | sample Klosneuvirus_201_FD_109709 | JGI IMG/M metagenome (GOLD analysis project Ga0154020, IMG submission 109709) | Active sludge microbial communities from wastewater, Klosterneuburg, Austria - Klosneuvirus_20160825_MG | ecosystem: Engineered > WWTP > Aerobic digester > Activated sludge | place...
CATTTCTGGTATTGCCAGTGGCATTGATTACCGTTTCGTGCTTATCGTGACCAAGATGCTCGGCCATTTCTGCTTGCAGGGCACGTTCAACCAACGCTTTGGTGAGTTGCTTGAGAAGGCCATGCTCACCGATTAAATCTTCCGGCTTTTTGTAATCGGCCAGCAGGCTATCAATTAGGCCGGTCGGCAGGGGTTTGGGTGTGGTCATTTTTACTCCAAAAATATATAAGCAGTTTCCTGCCAAATGACCATTTACACAAAATTATTTACACCCCCCTTAAAACTGCCGTTCAACGCTGCGCTTACCGGTAAATTAGGAGCGCAGCGAGTAATTTATCCGTGTGCAGTGCTTTGTTAGAGCTATTCATTTGGGATTGGATTAATCAACCCTCTACTTCGCCATCTATTGCTGTTAACAAGCGTTTCAAACTCCGTTTCATCTGAGAGTTTTAGATCATCAGCATGGTCAGTTACGATTATTTGAGGGGAAAAACCGTCTTCTTTTCCTGTTTCAGTGCAATAAATAGACAGTTGACTAAAAAGGTTCTCTACCGCTTTCATGTCATCATCAATCTGTCTTTCACCTTCGGCACGTTGTTCCATCTCCTTTATTGATTCCTTATTAAAGGTATCTGACTTATCGAATTTAAAGCTCGGGAAATAAACTTGCGTTGGCTGATCAAGGAACAGAATTGAAGGAATAGCGCACTGCTCGCCGAGGGATGCAAAGTATTTATGCAATGCAAGAAACAGAGCAACATGACTATAAAGCCAGTTCGCACCGCTCCCCATCGAACGCAGGAAGATCTTTTCGTCTTTTGGAGTTAAGTGGTAAAGATCAAAGGTTTCGAAGGAAAAGTGCAAGTTAATCGGTTTATAGCTGTCTTCAAACTCAAAATGCTGACCAATTTTATTCATAATGGCATTTACAACATCATTAGCTTTATTTAAACCGTCTTTGTAGTCGTATTCTTTTAGTTGTTGGTCTAACTTGCGAAGCGCGTCTTTGGCTGCCTTCATCCGCTCTTCGACCTCTGCATCGTTAGCAAGATTGAGTGAATCTAGTAGCATATCAAGTTTGGCTTTATAGAGTAGAATGGACTCATATAGGTTTTTCTTCTCACTCAAAACCTTCTCAGACCTCTCGATTTCTATAATTTGCGAAGAGATATTCGTAACTTCCTTTGACAAACCTTCAGTCTGCCTTTGCACATCAACGAGTGAAGACTCAAATTTTGCACGCATCGGTTTGGCTTGCTTGAGGTTGCTAGAAAGTTTGGAAATGGCTTGCTGCAATTGCTCGGCGCTTCGCAGTAACTGCTCGTGTTCGGTATGGCAGAATGGGCACACAGATTTTGCGATATGTACTGTTTCACCAAGCTGATGGATTACGCCACTTGCCACAAACTTTTCTTCCTCTGCTATATGGTGCTTTATCGAACCTGCTTGCCGCTGTAGGCGACGCAATTCACTAGTTTTATCAGCTAAATCTTCTTTTAACCTTAAATACAGTTGGGTAATAGCGTCTGACAAAGGCACAATCTTTTCGGGGCGTAGAATTTTTTCTAGCCTTTCTTTAGAATCTTGAGGATGTCGCAGGATATCCTGTAACGAAATAGGATCTTCACTAAATCCCATAGCCGCATAAAGTTGTCGAAGCACAGGCTCTATTTTTTGCTTTTGATTTTCAGCAAGACGTTTATTACTTTCCTGTTCACGCTTTATTCGATTGACTTCGGTTGCTAGTCGTTCTTTTTCCTGTGATAAATGAAAGAACTTCTGATCGACCAATCCCAAAAATATTTTCGTATGTTCAATAACTTGCTCTCTTTTCTCTTTTTCATCGAAGCGATAGAACAAAGCGTGTTTATTTGCGACCAGATTTTGGTGCTGTAACATAAAAGAAGTAAAACTACGAATAGACGGTGTGGGAGCTTTTGCGTTGAAACGCCTATTTTCTCTAGCCGCCAATGAATCATCGACATCATCGATATCTAAAAACAGCGCCCTAACATGCTTTTTGAAATCACTTAACGTCATAAAGTGACTATCTAGAAAATAATCACGATTGATCTTCTCTGGATAATAATTCTCTTCACGCCTAAAGAAAGCCTTTTTGTCACCATCGGGCAAGCGACCAAGCACAACATCTTGTCCATTCACGTTTAAATATACATAGTAGAGCGCTGCACTGTCAGTGATCACTCCTTTGGGAACGGTATACTCACCACTACCAAAGCAATAATCAAATATCTCTATTAGCGCACTTTTACCAGTCGACGATTTCCCAGTAACAACGTTAAGGCCTTGTTTAAACCTAACTGGGTGAGTTTTACCTGTTTTATCTAGCACCCCCAGTTCATGAATATAGGCTTTCATCGCGGCGTCACTCCTAACAACGCATATATCTCCACCACAGAAAGGTGACTAAACAACTTTCCTAAATTGACCGCACTTTTTTGTTTTACAAACGATAACTCGCTTGTCGGAATTGGATTCACTCCCAGATTTTCTGAATCGATCTCTACCCAATCATTCACCAGACAATATTGTAACCCTTGGTCAGTCAACGATTTGAAACCATCAAGACGTTCTTGCAAATCATACAATTGGCTTCTATCATTAAAGACCGTCCAGATGGTACTTTTGCTTTTAGAACCAAACTTGGCATTTGAAAGCTTATGAAAGTACAGTGGGTGGCTACACAAAGGGATTATCAACTGCGACAAAAGTAGGTTATTGTCTACACTAATTAACTCTGAATAGAATGAAGCCAAAAACTCGCCATATTTAAATGGGTTGTATTTTGCATGATACAGCGCGTCGGTCAAACTGGTCATGGCTCAACCCTCCATTTTAAATTTTGCTCTTCATCGTCCATTGCGTCATGTATAAGACCATTTTTATATTCAATGGGAGGAATTTCAGAATCCATATTCAGTGGAGATTCACTAATTGTTTGGTTATAAAATATTTTTGAATCCCGAGTTGGAGATGTGCTATTTAGCTTTGCTGAGGAATAATTCAGCTTTAGTCTTTTAATAAGCTTGTGTTGATACTCAACAGTTTTATTCCTAAAGTAGGGAAATTCATCTAATTCCCCATTCAAGGAATTCTGAAGCTCTATCCAATTGCCTACTGCATCAGGTATGACTTCGTAATGTTCGATATCATTTATTTTCTTAACAAAGGGCTTTTCATCATGTTGCTCTAATTCTTCGTTTGTTGCCTCATGGCCTTTAAATAAAGGGAATGTAAACTTCTTGCGGCAATAAGTAGAAGTGAGCTCTTCACACTTGGTATCGAATGCAGATTTAGTAATTACCCATTCTATCGAATCTGCACTTTCGTAGACAAATCCAACAATACCGTGCAGGTAACTTAGCTGATTATTCTTGGGAATACCTGTCAGGTAACCAAGTATTTTACCCCTTACCAATTCTTCATCATCCGCTTCTGTAAACAATACAACCTTAGCCAACACGGCTTTAAGTTTTTCAGTTTCAGCGGTCATTACTGTTTTTTGCAGTTGGACGATAGGTTTAGGTTTTTCTGCTATCAGCTCTTCATTAGTCCTTGTATGAAAAATATCGTGTAGGGTTTGCAATCGCTTATCAGTAGCTTGTTGATTCCAATCCTTCAAAGACGATTTGACACCAAAAGCTTGAGTAGTGTGTAGTACCAATGAGCTATATATCTCGTGATTAAACTCAGGTGCCAGCCAGTTTTTTAGGGTTTTCCAAAAATTCTCGTGGTGGTCAGTCAACGCATCAGCATAATTTTTAACTTCAGCCTGTGTTGATTCATCAGCCGAATTGCCAATGAAGCTAACATCACCGTCCCTTTCAAACCAGACTGATTGACCTTCCTGCATCGCAAAACATTGTTTCAGACCAATCAATACTTGATAGTGGAAAGCAAGCGACGTCGTTAATGCTGCATTCTTAGTTTGACCGCCTCCCATAAGCACTCCATAGAATTTATAAATCTTACTTTATGGTCTTCAATTTACGTTTGTCTAGTTACGACAGCACTAGCAAGTTATTATCCAAGTCAAGCTAACTTAAGCCTTTTCTTACTTAGCCGTCAAGAATCATCTAAGACACTAGATTTTCTAAACGGTATAGCCTTCTTTTATTCGTGAAAAACGGATCTGGATAAGTCAGAATGGTCGATGAAATAACTGTGGACATTAACAGAACCTACAGTATAATTTTCCCCAGGGAATTGTTATACCTTGATGATTCCCTGGTACTTCCAATCAAAACTTACCTGATCATATTATTTCTTTTTTTCAGTCTGTTTAGACCCTGCTGATTTAGCTGCATTGGTTTTCTGTGCAGCGGCCACCGCATCAGATAAGGTTTTACCTGGCTTGAATCTAACAACCTTTTTGGCAGGAATTGTCATGGTTTCCCCAGTCGCTGGATTGCGGCCTTCACGACCTGCACGTTCTGTCACTGAAAAAGTACCAAACCCCACTAACTGAACATCGTTGCCGTTTGCCATGGTTTCTTGAATAACTTCAAGCAATTCGTTCAGCATGGCGGTTGTTTGGGCTTTGGTGGTTTTAGAACGGGTAGCAACGGCTTCAATCAGTTCAGTCTTGTTCATGGGGACGCCCTTTTGGTGATTTAAGAAGTGGTTGGTAATCTAGCATTGCTTAGAAGACATGTATGTTGCAAGCTTCAGGTAGGCAATATAACCACAGGTTACAGTAATTTGATCCTGCTAATTAACTCAAATGACGACTATTCTATGATCTTTCCAATATTAGGATCATATCTATAATTCACAATTGACCCGTCTCTGATCTTTTCAATCGTTTCATCAATCACGAATAAAGGAACTAAGAACCATTCGCGAGGCACTACAGGATTCCCAAACCTATCCATAATTTCAATATCAAGTTTTGCTGGTTCAAAAAACCTGTGAATCAGGTTCTCCAGCTTCGTGCGATTAATGTTCGAAAGTTCATAAGTAGCCACAATCTCAACGTCAGCCATGAGGAAAGTAGGATCTAGCTTGGCATTGCTGATTCGTCTTTCAATATTGCCGTTGGTTACGCCGATTTTATGAATAACATCGCGGTGTTCCTTAATTAAAGGATGATCAGATTTGCTGCGGAGGACATAAATTGTGCCAGCTTCCATATCTCTCTCTTCAATTTCATCGGAAAATAGCGGGCCTGGGGAAGGATCGGTAATCCTGCGACTGGCTTCATCTTTGTTTAGTGCCCGTTGCAGTGATCTCATTAAAATATCGCTTTCGGTACCATTGTCGTATATCACACGCAACCTACGGTCTGGTCGTCCATACTCTGCAATGAATTCAACACCTATTTCTGCAACATAGATTTTTTGGCCCCCGAGGATAAAGAAATCCCCTTGCCTGATCTGCGCATCATCTTGGAATTTACGGGTTAGGCGAATACCGGATGCCAATTCTTCTTGTACTTTGGCAAACAGCGGTTTGAATGTATCAAAATCCAGGCATGGAGTACGCTTAGCGACCTCTTCAGCGGCTTTGATTTCAGCGCGGGATTTTACATACGTTAACTTAGTGATGTCATTTTCACCCGTATCCAAAACACCTAACTCAGACAGCAACGCATCATCGTCCAGATTATCCAAATTATCCACAACAGCGGTCGGTTCACCGCTAAGGAGACCATGTTTATCTTTATCCGCTAGAACGGCGCGGCATTCTTCAGAAGCACGGATTTTATCGAGCCTTACCGCATAAAGCCGCTCAAAAATATCGCGATCCTCGCCGTGGGCAGGGGCACGTCCTTTCTGTTCATAGAACCGCTCAATATCTTCAAAACCGGCGATGATGCGTTCTTCGCGTGGCGTGTGGCTCCCCGTATTTTTAACCCCCACCTCAACACCAAGCTCAGCGAGAAGCGCATCATCTTCATCAGTAAAACTTGTTTTAGCCATTTGCAGCCTCAGCTTTCATTCGCACCAGAAAAGCCACACCCTCGGCCATTCGTTTTTCCCATGGATCTTGTGATGTCAGCGATGGAAGCCTTCCGCGTTCTTGCTTGAATTTCAGCGCACGTTTTGCCAGTTCTCGCGCCTCCTCAATGGTGAGATTCACTTTCTTACCGGCAATTACCAATGCCACCCGCTTCAAGCTGTCCTCATTCATGGCCTTGGCCAGAATTGCATAGGCTTCACCAAAAGGGTTGATACGATCAATCAAATCAATATCAAGATCACGCACATCCATCGCAAATTTGCGAACCCCGTCGATCAGAGCGGTATTGCCAGCTTTCCATGCATCATCAGCGGAATTGAGGATTTTCTTTGCCTGCTGAGTCAGGTTCAAGGCAGCAATCGCGTGCTGACGCACAGCTTCCTGATCATTTTCATCCAGTTCCGGGTATTTATCTTTGACGATTTTACCCATACGCACTTGCGTGAGTTCCTCTGGCACCATCTCGGTATCGAATAAGCCCCGTTCCAACGATGTTTTATCCTGCACAAATGCCGCAATGACCTCATTCAAATCTTCTTGGCAAATGCGCGCAGCCTCTTTGCTTTTTGGCTCAACCAAGCCTTTAATCTCAATCTGGAACTGCCCGGTTTGCTGGTTAAAGCCAACGTTCTCTTTCTTGGGATCGTAACCGCCTTCGCCATAATCGAAGCCATCAACTGGAACGCTTTGGCTATTCTTGGGAGTGAAATTGAACTTGGGTGCTAGCACCTGTTCCATCAGCAAGCTGGCTGCAATCGCTTTGAGTGTATCGTTCACTGCATCCGTTACAGCATCTTCGGCGGCATCCGGTTCGGCAATCAGGTTAGTAAAGCGTGCCTTGGTTTTGCCTTTAGCATCACGGGTAGCACGGCCAATGATTTGAATGATTTCCGTTAAGCTGGAACGGTAGCCTACAGTCAATGCATGCTCGCACCAAATCCAGTCAAAACCTTCCTTGGCCATACCGAGAGCGATAATGATGTCCACATGCTCACGGTTATGTTTGGCTGCCGGATCACGCAAGGTATTGAGTACCATGTCTCGCTTAGCCTCATCATCGACCAGGTCGGCAATCTTCAGTACACCATTGGGAGTTTTTACCAGGTGGAAGCCGGTTTTATCGTCAATGCCCTGCCACTCACCCAGTTCATGGATGATATGCTCCACTTCTTTGATCTTATCTTTAGTGCTTTCCCGGGAATTGACGTTGGGAATATGAATAATCGTTTTTTCCGCTGGATTTAGTACGCTGAGGATTTCATCAGTATACGAACCAGTGTAAAAGTAATATCCGATATCCAGTTGCTTCAAGTACTGATAGCCATTTAGCTGTTCATAATAGGTATAAGTTACTACCTCGAACTTAGCTTCATCGTGCGGTGCAAGCACAGCCTCGGCATCGCCACGGAAATAGGAGCCGGTCATGGCGACGATATGTACTTTATCTCGCGCTATGAACTGACCGAGCTGAATTCCTAGTTTATTATCTGAATTTGCACTGACATGGTGAAATTCATCAACAGCAATCAAACATCCATCAAACGCTTCCACTCCGAACCTATCAACTGCAAACCGGAAAGTGGCGTGCGTACAAATCAGCACGCGATCTGTACTATCGAGGAAGCTCTTTACCGCACCTACTTTACCGCCATTATCATCCCCCGGCGCATTACAAAGATTCCATTGCGGAGCAACTTCCCAATCCGTCCAAAATCCGTATTGGGTCAGCGGTTCATTGTTGAAGCTGGCGCCGATGGTTTTCTCCGGCACCACGATAAATGCTTTCTTCAGTCCTTGGTTATATAACTTATCCAGAGTAATGAACATCAACGCACGGCTTTTGCCGGATGCCGGTGGAGATTTGATTAGCAGATATTGCTCGCCGCGTTTTTCATACGCACGTTCCTGCATCGCACGCATGCCCATTGTATTCGACTTAGTGGAGCTGCCATTTCTGGCGTAATTGACGGATACGGAAGGGATAGATTTAATGTCAGTCATGTAGCTCTACCTTTTTGGATTTATCCGCTTTGTCTTTACCATAGGCTTTCGCAAACCAATCCGGAACATTTAAAGATTCTTTTTCATGAATATATTCTGGTACATCTTTCCAGAACTCAATAATCGCATCGGAAAATTCGGTTATGTGAGCACCATCAACTTTCAAATGTGTGTGGTCTGCATATTTTAAGTAGAAGAAGTCAGTGTTTCCGAATGTCTCTATAAATTCTGGATGCTGGGTCTTGATGCTTTCTAGAGCGTTACCATTTCCATGTTTGTAAGCATTAACAACGAGCCGACATTTATCGAGGGAAGTGTAATAGCTTCTTGATCTTATCGACCAATCAAAGGCTTCCATGAAATCAATGATGTCTCCAAAATTAGCTTTCCATATAACCTTTCTGATTTCATCCCCATGATGCCAATGATTGATTTCTGTAAGAATCCAGCCTCGCAACTGTTTGTCCCACTCATGGAATATACCGGCAACTACGCTTAAGCGTGTTCTGTTTAGCATATCATCAAGCATTTGATAAAATGCAATGCTTTCGTCATATGCTTGTTCATAGAAATTAGCAGGATCATGCCTATCTGGATCAAAATTATGGCTGTGACTATTTAACCATTCTTCTCCATACTTATCTGCTTCAGCTTCCATATTTTGAAACTGGGATAACAACCGCTTATGAGCCTGTTCGACATAAAAATTATGGCTCGCAATGATCTGCTTTCTAAATGGCTCCCACATATGAAAGAGAACGTATGCCATATCAGCCTACCTTCTTTGAAGGTTTGGCATCTGTCATTTTGGTGTAAAGCTCGAACAGCTTTTCTAATCGTTCTGTATCATTCTTGAAGCGACGGCCAATATAGATGCGTTCCAGTACTTCGTCATTGCGCTCATGGGCATGGCGTAAATTTTCTGGCATCTTGTCGGGATCATATAGATCGGCAATGGTGGCAGGAAAATGTGCTTCACGCGCCAACAGAATATCCTCTGCGCAGCGGGTAAGATCAGCTTTATTTTTTTCGGTGAGTGCTGGAACCGGAAATGTGTTCCAGCCAAGGGTATTTGAGTATGAGAAATCAGTTCTCATTCGAACACAAACAGTTCCAATCCATACCCAATGTAGGCGTGAGGCAATAAGTGCCATATTCCATAGAGGGGCATCATACATGGCAAAGTTTCGGTCACCAATGACGGCAAATTTATTCATTATCCCAACTGGCAAATATGGTCTGTTCTCAGAACTTACGCGGGGTGTAACAATAACGCTATTGTTTGCAATTCGGGGAGTCTTAAACTGATGAGGTCTGGATGCGAGGCTTCTTGCATAAGCATCTTTACTACTTAAGCGAGCATTTTTTACTAGCTCAATTTGCTTTTCTATAGATAACGTTTTTTTAGCCTCAACTAAATCTTCATTTTGAATCCAGATGCAGAAGCGTGTTTCACCGTTTATAAACTCTTTCGATCCATAAAATTGTTTAATAAATTTTCTTCGTGCAATTTCACCCAATCCCATTTCTTCCACTTGCATTGATGACAAAGTTAGATGTCCGCCATCATCAGCTTTGTTACCAAAGTCCATTACACCTACCTCTGTCAGCGGTCTCATAGCTTTCTCAACGATAATATTCGAACCTGAAACCAAGTAAGCGTTTATATTTTCTACTTCTTTCACTAAACTACTATCATCGTCGGCAATTGAAAATAATTTCCTGGTTTTACCAACATGATTAGATATTCCAATGATCACTACAGTAACGCCAGCATTATGACTAGCTAAATTTGCCCATTTAAAACTGGTATGAGCGAAAGCTATCTCATGACCAGTCTTAAAGATTAGTGGCCATAAGAAAGGTACTTGCTGCCCTTGGCAGATGGAGTTGGTTGATACGAAAGCTGCAACAGTGTTGGATTTTGTTCCATAATCAGCCGCCTTTATGAACCAACCTGCTACATAATCGAGTGATTTCCAGTTTTTTGTTCGATGCCCAAATATTGTCTTCAAGTCTGATTTCTGTTCTTCGGTTTGCCATGTGGAACCCAAGTAAGGCGGATTGCCGCAGATATAGGTTTCACCACCTTCATTCTCGAAATCAATTTGTGTCTGTTCTAATGGTGAATTGAACAAGTCATCACTATGCAGTTTTACACCCGTGCCGGTTGGCGGACAGATACTTAGCCAATCCAGCCGCAACGCATTGCCGCAAGTAATCCAGTTATGGGTATCCAACGGCAGAAACTCCATCAAAGCTAGCTTTTGTCCGCGATAGAGCACGTCGCATTGATACTCCGCAATGATCAAAGCAAGACGGGCAATTTCTGCTGGAAAATCGCGTAGCTCAATGCCTCGAAAGTTTGTGAGCGGTATTTCGGAAGGTAGGTCTGCTTCACCACGCCGTTTGTTAATTTCTGCTTCAATGGCACGCATCTCTTTATAGGCAATCACCAGAAAATTTCCTGAGCCGCAAGCAGGATCAAATACCCGAATCCTTGCCATGCGTTTACGAAGGTTCAGCAACATGCGCGGATTGTTACCCGCTTCTTCCAGCTTGGTACGCAGATCATCCAGAAACAGCGGATTCAGCACCTTCAGGATATTGGGTACGCTGGTGTAGTGCATTCCCAGTGCGCCGCGTTCTTCATCTTCTGCCACCGCTTGGATCATCGAGCCGAAAATATCGGGATTGATCCTTTTCCAATCCAGATTGCCGACATGCAGCAGATAACTACGCGCAATTTTGCTGAAACGCGGGGTTTCAGTGCTGCCGGAGAATAAACCGCCATTCACATAGGGAAATGTATCTGCCCAGCGGGGCAATTCTGCTGCTGCCCGATCCTCTACTTTCGTATTCATGGCACGGAAGATTTCGCTGATGACCTCGTGCGTGTTTGAGGAATCCTTCGCGCTCATTTGTTCTATAGTGCTGGTAAACAGGCCGGTACCGTTAAAAATATCCGTATCTTCGGCAAAGAAGCAGAACACAAGCCGCGCCATGAAATGATTCATGTCATGACGGCGGTGTGCGCTTCCCCATTCCGGATTGTCTTTCAGTAGTTCCACATAAAGACGATTAAGGCGGCTGGTTGCTCTGATGTCAAAAGCATTTTCACTAATTTGCTTAACGGTGGAAATTCCAGCGAGTGGCAGAAAGAAGCCAAAATGATCCGGAAAATCTTTGTATGCGCAGACAACGGTTTCACCGCTGGTGATGTCTTCTGCTTGAAACTCCTCACCATCGGTAGCGAGGATGAACTTGGCTTTCTGGCGGCTGGTTGCTGGGCTGTTTTTGAGCTTCCCCAGCGTTTTCAGCACTTCACCAGTTGAGCAGACTGAAATGTGTATGTTGTTGAACTGAAGGACTGCGCCTTCTATATCGGTTTTATTCGTGTTGCCACTTTTCAGGCGGTTAATTGTGGTTGCTTTATTTCCAAATGCCTCCAAAAAAGCATAGGGAAATTCCGCCGGATCAGATGGCTGCTCAGCCAGCCTGGATATTGCTTCTTCGATCTCTACAGCGTTCAAGGTATTACTTTGTCAAGTATTGATAGAATGAAAAGTAAAACATTCGCGGCAAATGAGCCATTGATGAAGTGTTTCATGCCTTATACAGAGCAAAACCAGAAGAGAGATCCGAATAGATCCCCGCGAGTGTTTGTTCATCGCTTTTATAGGATGCTGCTCTTTTGAAACCCATTTCACGCAGATAATCTCTTATTTTCATTACATCACCCTCATCTTCATAATCATAGGTGTAAACACAAATGACATATACCTTGCCTTTACTGCGCCAAGCAGTGGATACTTTAGCCTGTTTCCATAGTTTTCCGTCTTCAACAGCTTTCTTTACATTGCGCCATGTATCGTCAATATATTTCTCGGCAACAAAGAACAACCATTTGCCTACCTGCTTTGATTCTGGTTGGGGGATGTTTCCTTTGTAGATCGCTACGATAAATGCTGCGTGAGTGACTTCGCTGGGATTTCCTTCTTCTGTAAACCGCACAACATCGGCTTCAAGGTCTTTCTTTGTGTCAACCAGTTTCTTATTTGTCATCTTTGCATGCACCAGTTTATTGGTGGTGATTCATTTGTAGGTTGAACGATGGACGCTGTAAGTGGCAACTTTTGTACGCATAATTTATGCCAGACAAATCAAATTTTCAACGTTCTTTTATTCTTAAGCGCATCTATTAGGGTTAGTGTAGATTTCTCCCCATCATATTGAATTGCCACATCTTTCCCAGCAACTGGTTTACCATAAGTAGCCTTTAGTTGATGCACAATAAAATCCTTCTTGACCTGCTGATAAAAAATAGCGTTCTCTTTGTCAATATGAATAATTTGCCCTTCATACTGATTTTTATCACTCGGAGTTTTAGCTAAATAAATGTTGTAGACACCTGGCTTGATACCTTCATCAACCTTCTTGATAGTGCCAATCGTTTCCCATTCATTATTATTCTGAGTTTGTAGAATCTTTTGGCCATTCATTACGATCATTCGTAGCTTTGGTGGTGTCGTCATTTCAAATTAGTTGTAAGTAGGATTACTGGCAAGATTAAATTATCCCGCTTCCTGTTGTCCGGCAATTTCTTCCAGTATTTTCATGAGATCGAAAGACTCTGATCTTTCCATGCCATGCAAAAAAGCAACCAATTGCAGTGCACCACTGCCCTTGGCTGAGAAACTGCCATCTTGCAAAGCTTTTATGGTGAACTGAACGATATTTGGGCAATTTCTGCCTTGCTCAAAATAATCACTAATCTTGGTTTTTAGTAACTCTTTGTTATCGGTAGACAGATCACGCATTAAATCCTGTGGCTTGCATTTGTCTTTTTTAATCAGATTGTAAATAGAGTCCAGCAATGAATTCGGCGTGGTTTGTTTTTGACCGTTGTTATTAGCTGAAGTTGTATTCGATTTGCCTTCAGCATTGGGTGCTTGATCATCCGCAGAATCTGATGGAGGCGTTTTTTTCAGCTTTAAGAATTTACTGAATTGGTATACATCCAATCGTGATATTTCTTCTTGTGTACTGAGTGCCAGCCAGGTGATTACTTCCTCTTTATTGGCTTTATACAGCCTTGTTAAATCATAGAGTGCAGTGACATCAGTGCAACGGCCTGTCCGGTATACATCTGCGAGTGGATCAGGTAGATCAAGGAGTGTGGCATGCATGGTGATATAAGGATTGGTTTTACCAATGAGTCTGGCAATTTCAGATTTGGTTTTACCGCCTGCCAGTTGCCGCCCAATGAAGTCAGCAATCTCTCTGGAAGTTAAGTCATCTCTTTGCAGATTCTCGATTACCTGATCCGCTTCGCTGTAATCGGTATCAATGAATGCAGGAATCTTGGTTAATCCGGCATTAATGCTGGCGCGATAGCGTCGCGCCCCATGATTAATGATATAAGTTCCTGGTTTATCCGGATTGGGGCGAACCGATATCGGTGATTTGACTCCGCGTAATTTAATCGTCTCCGTTAATTCTCGTAACGTTTCCTGATTAAACTCCTTCCTGGGTTGATGGATATCTTCGCTGATCAGCGTAATATCAATTTCTGTTGCACCGATAGGCGCAACAAGCCCTTTTATATTTTCCTTTTTTTTCTCTGTCATTTTTATCGTGGACCTAACTTGCGCTCGTTATGCTGGGCAGAAATATTTATTGGGATTAAATGATTCTGCCAATTTATGATTAGAAAGATAGAAACGATGGATGCAGTCATCAACAAATAAAACAGCGCAAAAGTTGTTTTTGCGCTTTTATATTTTTGTTCTTCTTGTTCAGTTTATTATTGAATGCTTAATCTCTCGTATCTGAAAACAGCATGTATTTTCAGATTCATCAGATTTTCCATCAGTCACTCATCTACCCTCTATTCATAGCATTCTAAGGTAACTATTAATATTAATTATATTGATATAAATCAATGATATGATAAATATTTAGTTTAAATTTCTATTCTAAACCTACTATTAATAATTATCCATAAAATATGCATATAACGAAACTATTATTTAGCCCTCCATAGAATTAATAAATTTGTGTTTTTATTTTGGATTAAAATAGCAGCAATACTGCTGCAAAACAATGGTGTTGATTAGTTAAGCTGCTTAAACCCTAAAAATGGCAGGGCTATTATATGTACAATTTAATCTTA